>Ga0172367_10010255_pt1 | contig 10120 bp, 3 predicted proteins | sample Lak10m_FD_114542 | JGI IMG/M metagenome (GOLD analysis project Ga0172367, IMG submission 114542) | Freshwater microbial communities from Kabuno Bay, South-Kivu, Congo - kab_022012_10m | ecosystem: Environmental > Aquatic > Freshwater > Lake | place: Democratic Republic of the Congo: South-Kivu...
CATACTTATTCTCCTTTTAAACCTATTGGCAGTAATTCTGATTTACCTAAATTTGCAGAGCGTTACATTAATCGCACAAGCACTAATTCTCATGATATTCAACAGCAACTACTGCGATTAGGAGTTGCTGTTGTCGGTTTTAACAATCTTATTCTAAATCCAGATAACCTTTATCTAGTTCCACCATCTAGATCAGATAATAATGAATTGCTTTCAGGTTATCGATGTGAGCAATGTAACGCTTTTTATCTTCATGCTGCGGGTGGTATCTGTCCAGAATGTAATAGTGGAAAAGATACAAATACACCCAATATTAATCTTATCCAAGACACAATTACAACAGATTTGGATTACTACAACTACCTTGCTCAAGAGTCTGGTGAAGCTTTTCGGATGAATGCTGCTGAACTCACTGGACAAACAGAAAAAGAGGAAAGAACCAAACGTCAACGATGGTTTCAAGATATCTTTATCGAAGGTGAGACTCCGAAAGTTCAGGGTATTGACTTGTTAAGTGTCACAACCACAATGGAAGCAGGTGTTGACATTGGTGCTTTACTTGCTGTGATGATGGCAAATATGCCTCCTCGCCGTTTTAATTATCAACAGCGTGTTGGTCGTGCTGGCAGACGATCTGCGGGTGTTTCTTTGGCAGTTACATTTTGTAGAGGTAGAAGTCATGATGATTTTTATTTTCAGCGCCCTGAGAGCATTACAGGTGATCCACCACCGCCTCCCTATGTTGACATGAGAAGTAAAGAGATCTTTCAACGTGTTTTGACTAAAGAGATATTAAGACAAGCCTTTACTGAGACAGGAATTAGTAACTCTGCTGATACTGATAACGTGCATGGAGAATTTGGCTCTGTAGAAGATTGGGCAACCTATGAACCTCAGATTCTAGATTGGTTAAACGCTCCAACAAACGAATTGAGCATTTTGTCTATCTTAAATGCGCTAAAAATCCAGAGTACATTGCCTAATTCTAGCGATCTCAAAATGTTGAGCTATCTGCGTAATGAACTTGTTGATGAGATTCGAGAGATTGTTAACGAACCTACCTATACTCAAAATGCTTTAAGTGAGCGACTAGCTAATGCAGGAAAACTTCCCATGTTTGGCTTTCCCACACGAGTGCGCCTACTGCATACTAAATGGTCGGATAGGGGAACGATTGATCGCGATTTAGATACAGCCATTAGTCAATTTGCTCCCAACTCAGAAACAGTTAGAGACAAAGCTGTTCACACATCCTGTGGTGTTGTAGAGTTGCGTCCTACGGGCAATCCTAATAATAATATAGTTGAATCAAAATCAGGATTTGCTCCTGCTATTTCAGAACCAAATCAGTCATTAGGATTATGTAGTAATTGTCAAGCCGTAGTTTATCCCTTTACTACCTTAGTTTCTCCCAATATTGGAAATCCACAAGTTGTAGAATGTCCTGTCTGTAAAAGACAAGAGCCATCATTACGTTGCTTGGATGCAAGAGAACCAAAAGGATTTTTTACTAATCTACAACCTAGAGATTTTGACGGACGCTTTGAGTGGCAACCAAGATCGACTCGTCCATCTATAAGCATTAATTCTGAAAGTACCCAACCAGAATTTATTCTTAATGCTTCTATTTCTGCTTTCAACGATCATATTCTTTCCGTGAATGAAAATGGCAATCATGGTGGCTTTGATTTTCAAGCAGCCAATATTTTTGGTAGATCTAGAGATGGCGCTTATGCTGTGTCACCAGATAAAGATAGTTTAGTCAGCGTTTCTGGGCAGGCATATCGTATAGCTTTACTAGCAAGGCGTAAAACAGACATTTTACTAGTTGGGATTTCTAACTGGAATACTGGTATATTTGCCGATCCTAAAACTATAGAAGGACGTGCTGCATTATATTCACTAGCATTTGGGTTGAGAGTAGCGGCGGCGGCTCACCTTGATGTTGATGTCGATGAGCTACAAGCAGGCTTTCGATCTTCTGTAGACGCAACAGGTAGAGTAATCGGTGAGGCTTTCCTTTGCGATAGTCTCGAAAATGGTGCTGGATATTGTCGATTTTTAGCCCAACCTTCTGAATTTACAGCACTCTTAGACCAAGCAAATCCTGCTATTTCTGGAAGCATTGCTCACAAATGGGCAAATCATGGGACTCATTGCGATACTTCTTGTAACCTATGCTTACGCGACTATCGAAACCTTGCCTATCATGGATTACTAGATTGGCGATTAGCATTAGACATGGCAAATATTCTATCTAACTCTAATGCTCCCATTGATCTAAACACACATTGGCTAAATGTTGTTCAAGGTTCAATTCCTGCTACTTTTAATCGTTTAGGTTATGACCATCGAATGTCATTCGGTAATTTAACTGGTTTTGTCCATCAAAGCCGTCAACGCCAGACAATCCGTATTCTGAGACATCCACTTTGGACTGACGAACATCCAGATTGGATTACAGCGATCGCCGATGCGTGTGTTCATTATCCTACTCATACCATTGAATCTGCCAATCCGTTTATCGCATTAAGAAGACCTGGAGACTATATTTAAACGACAATTTTAAGTTGAGGATACTTGTGAGTTTATCAAGACAACTTTTTAGAACTCGGCTTAGCCACTTTACCTGCTTCGGCTTTCTCTGAGCAGCTTTCTTCTCCTTCCCAGTAGCAAACTTACCCAAATTCAGCTTAGCCGCCTCATCCAAATCGCCAAACTTTTTCGACCACCACTTCTCCTGAGAAGACCAGAAAAAGACCACATCCGCATGTCCTTGCATTGACGCGCCTGAGCATCCACACACTTCAACATCACCTTATCCACATCATCCTTAGCTTAGGGAAACTAAGATCTGTTAAATTACTGTTGAGCCATAGCTCCCATTAACAAATAGTTAACCATGTTTTATTCAAGACTTAGTGGCGATCGCTACATCAACCCACTTACCGACTTTGGCTTCAAGCGACTATTTGGGACATAGCTTTGCAGCTTTATTAGCACTTACTTGAGGAGGTCAGCGATCGCACAGGGATTTGGTTGGCATAGAGATAATCCTTAATTTCCGCGATCGTCAGTTCCCCATAATGCAATAACGAAGCCAGCAAAGCAGCTTCCGCCCTACCTTCAGTCACTGCTTGCAAAATATGTTCGCAATTCCCCGCACCACCCGAAGCAATCACAGGAACTTCGACCAAATCCGCAACTTGACGAGTTAGCTCCAGATCATAGCCAGCCTTTGTACCATCAGCATCCATACTTGTCAGTAAAATTTCGCCAGCACCACGCTTGACCACTTCCTGCGCCCACCAGAGCGCATCAATACCCGTATTCTCGCGACCACCCCGCACATACACATCCCAGCCGCTATTGTGAGGATCATTTCTGCGTCGGGCATCGATCGCCACCACAATGCATTGATTTCCAAAGCGATCGCTACTGCGATTAATCAAATCTGGATCATGCACTGCTGCGGAATTCATACTCACCTTATCTGCGCCAGCCCGCAAAAGCTCACGAATATTGTCTACATTGCGGACACCACCACCCACCGTAAGGGGAATAAATACTTGCTCGGCAGTACGATAGACCACTTCCAAAATCGTCCCGCGATCTTCATGGGTAGCAGTGATATCTAGAAATACTAATTCATCGGCTCCCGCGAGATTATAAGCCTGTGCTAGTTCTACGGGATCACCAGCGTCCTTCAGGTCAACAAAGTTGACTCCTTTGACGACTCGACCTGCTTTCACATCTAGACAAGGCAAAATGCGTTTCGCTAGCATAAGCTCTTTAACTTTTCCACAATCACAGCAAGAAAAAATATTTTATACCAAAACTCAAAATGGCTACGCCATTTTGAGTTTTGGTATTACAGTGCTTGGCACCTTAACGTCAATTCGACGAACGCGCAAAATGGTAAAAATGAAAGTGCGATTTTTACCATTTTGCGACATTTGCGCCGCGCTTCGCGCGGCGCAAATGGCTATTTAGAAAAAATAAGTGACAATCTCCAAATAGATAAAGGGAGTGCTAAGCACTCCCTTTATCTATTTGGAGATTGCCATAGTTTTCAACTCAGGAAAAACTAGCGGCTCATTTAATGTTTGACTCATATTGCCAATAATGGCTTGAAGATACACACGTAATTGCTGGAACTTGGTCACATTAGGCTGATATGTGCCATCGGTTTCCAGTTCAAATAATCTACCAGCAAATAAATCACTACTGAGGGTGGGATCTTCTAAAATTACTGAGCTTTCTGGCTCTTGCCAAGGAAATAACCCTTCAGGTAAGTCCCCTTGTAAAATGCTCAAAATGCGATCGCGGCAGGTTTTGATATTAATACCGCGCATTTGTAATTGTTGAAGCAGTTGATTGGGATTAACTGATTTGGACAGGTTGAGGCGACAAATCTCTTGTAAGAGGAAGTAATCAGAATACTGCTGACGTGCGACATCCAACAAATTAGGATAGAGCGGTGATACGGCTAACCCATTGGCGATTATAGAAGTTGCTAAGGGCTCGATCTTAGCATTGGGAAGCTTTTGGGCTAGCCAACGTGATAACAAGGGAATATGCATCGTGCTACCTAGTAGCAAAACTTGGTGTACATCTTCACCAAGAATGCCCGCATTACTAAGAATAGTATTGAGTTCACGATTAAGGCGCTGGATAAATGGTTGCAAAATCAAGTTCTCCAATTCCCTTCTCAGCACAACTATAGGTTGCCCCATCAACTCTTCGTTCCAACTATCTATACCCACGTCTCCGCCAAACGTGACTTTGACGCGATCTGCTAGTTCCAACATTTGTTGACCAAGTTGGGAACTCAATAAATATTGCTGAAGAAGAATCCGTTGCTGAGGTGCAGAAGTTCCAATTTCTGGCAAGCTGAGATGATCGAAATTGCAGAGATGTCGATTGGGATTGGTGATTAACTGCCAGTGTGGATAGAACAGTTGCACAACAATATCTTGACTGATGCTGACACCCGCATAGTCAAGACTGCGAATATGTAGCTTTGAACGATCTTTTGTGCTACTTAGTCCCTTGGTCAGACAGAGATTAGTGGTGACCGCACCTGCATCAATTAAAAGCGTAATTTCCTGAGAAATTCTTTGATCGTGCAGCAGTGACAAAACTGGCGCGATCGCCTGATCAACAGCCATTACCTGCTCAGCTTGATTAACTAAGCCTGCCTTGAGGATTGCTTCACGGACATTGAGAATATAAGTGTCTGACCAATCAGCAGGATATCCAAATACAACACCACTCAACTTCAGTAAAATCAAACCCACATCAGGAAGTTTCGGATGATTTGCTCTAGTTTGAATCTGTTCCAGTAAATTTTTGAGAGCCGCAATTAACCATCGCAGACTCACTTGACGAGAATCTGACCATTGAATGATTGGCTGCCAAGCACTCACACCGCGATAGGGTAATCCCAGTTTCAGGAACTGCTTGAAATGAACAAAAGCCACTTCACCAGTTTCCAGCCCAGCATTTTGAGATCGCTTCGTAAGAACCCGAATATCTTTAGCGATCGGGTCATCCAAACTATGGTGATCCTGCGTCCACACAACTTTGCATGGCATTTCATCAACATCATCAAGATACAAAGCATATACGCGACCAGTATCAGCATTTAGTAAGCTTGCTCTAATAGCAGTGCTGCCAAAATCAATTCCTAAAACCCAAGTATCATCAATGCTATATACTTCTTTCTCAGGTGGTGCTGGAATCAGCGCTATGCTTTGTGATTCCAATACAAGGGAGTCAATATCAAAGACATTTTCACTAGTGTCGCTAATCGGTGCTACAGATGACAACCCAAGTTGCTCTCGCCGATCATCAAGTAAAGGGTTATTAAAATTAAACGAGTTCAAATTCTTGAGTAAATTATCCCACACATTATCAGTAACATCGCTGGAATCACTCTGAGCATCAGCAAACTCATTGAGTAAAAATTCTTCTTCCTCAATTTCAGCATTATTTTCTAAGTCAATAAAATCTGCGATCGCTTCAAACGATCCTTTCTCCGACAGCTTTTGTGGAGTAGCCTTTTCGCTAGTATCTGCAAAGCTATTCAACTTGTCGTTTTCCAAAGATGCAAAAAACTCATCCGCAGATAACTCTAAAGAATCAGTATTAGGGCTACTATCTTTTTGGGTTGTATTTGGCTGCACTAGTTTAGATTCCAGCTTTTCTAGGGCTATATCCCAATCATCATCTTCAGCTTGAGTGATATTTTGACTTTCTAATATTGTAGGAATTTCTGCGATCTCCACAACCCCAGTTATGGCTGAAGTATCGATCAAGTCTACCGAATCTTCCTGAGCAAAGCCTTGCATGATCGTATCTAATTGTTCTTCGATAGAAGCATTTGTTGCTGAAAAAGAAACAGGCTCTTCTAATGTATCTGCACCAAAGTCAATTTTGCTATGGACTTTTTGAGGTGAAACCTGCATGACTGTATCTGCTTCTTTTAATTCAGTTGTAGGATCAAAACCAAATAGAAGTGTGTCAAGCTCACTTTCATCATCTAAATTTAGATTCGGATTCGGATTTGGATTGTCACTTATTTCCTGCTTAATGACCTTGGATGATTGTTCAAAAAGTTCATCCAGTTCATCACTGGCGGCAAATGGTATTTTTTGAGAATATTTAGCAACATTTTCAGCAATTACTTCCGCAAAAATCGCATCCATATCATCAATATTTGCTGAAGATGAGATGGATGAAGGTTGTGAAGAGCGCGTTAAATCTATTTCTGAAACTTGATCGTCTGATTTAATATCAAACAGAGAATCCTCATCATCAAAAATCGCAGGAATATCACTGACATCAGTTGTAAAGGGAGATTGCTGCAAGTCAACCGTATCTACGACAATTTCTGACTGATCGTCAGTATCTGTAAAAGAATCAGCAAATCGATCAATAAACAAAGTGTTAGGATTCTCAATGATTTGGGGAAATTCTAATTCATTATTCCCTGATTGTGAATTAATATCTTTACTGCTTGATGATTGGGCTGACACCTCAATGATTGTAGGATAAGCTTGAGACTCTTCAGCTTCCCAATTAGTTAAAGCATAGGGAGTGTTACGAATAAACTGATCGAGCTTAGCCGCTATTTGCGAATCTGCGGCAACGCCAGAGTCAAGACGTTCTAAATCTGAATTAAGATCATCAACTAGTGAATCTTCCCATTCTGGAAATGCAGACTCATCGATATTTTTATTAGTGAGTAAGATAAGTGATTCATCAGAATCATCAGCTTGATCGCTATTAGAGTTATTTAAAAACTGTTCGATTTTGGACTCTAGACTATCTGGGTTATCTACTTTTGTGTCCAAATTTATATTATTTGCTGAAATAGAAGCTATTTGAGAAGTATTAAAAACTTCTAACTCAGATATCGAGTTATTGTTGATTGATGATTGGCTATCTTTTGCTGTAGGTAGTTTAGCCATGTCAAGAGCTTCGTTACCCAACCACGATAAGAGATCTTCATCAGGAGAAACATCAGCAATATTTGTGGGATTAGGGCGACTATTGCTTTCTTCTAACCATTGTAAAAGCTCAGGATCATCAATTAGATCGCTAGGCTCGCTGACTTCCTCAGACACAGGAAAATTCAAAGATAGCAAATCAAGCTCATTACCGCCTTCTTCATTTTCGTCCCATCGCTCCTGCGGAGCATCAAATCTCTCGACGATTTGAGTTGCAGCCTCTATATCAAAATCAGGATTTAACTCACGGGCGGCGATCGCGCTTTGAGGATCGAGAATAATGCTTGTGCCAAAACCAGCTAAACCAATTAGTGGATCAGCCTGTACTTCTGCAACTGGTTGTTCAAATAGGTTGTCAGCAGGTTCCCCTAACATACTTGCCAGATCAGAAATCTGTAAGTTTGAGTTATCGATCTTATTTGTGTCATTTGCATCTAAATTACTTTCAGAATACTCCTTTAGATTTGAGGCTAACAGTGCTAAATCTTCGCCATCTGTTTCTAAAGGATTGATCTCAACTTCAATAGTTTCGGCTTCAAATGGTGTTTGCACCTCAGCGATCGCTTCGCCGAACTCATCACCTGCTAACAAAGCATTGATCAAATTTTCATCAGCAGGTTCTGTAAAGGTCTCTAGATAGCGGATTGGAATATCATCTGGTAATTCAGGCAATATAGGGGCTCCAGATACAGCTAACTCATTATTTTGTGGTGCTTGAGGATTCTGTTGGCTAATCTGATTAGCCAAGGTCTTAATTAAGGCTTCACCCTTTTGTTCGAGGGTTTCGATATGACCAAGTTTGGTGGCAATTGATGTCTGATATTCTTGGATTTCCTGCTCTAGTGATCGAAATGTAGTACTAAACATTTCATCTAGATGTTGCAAAAAGCGATCCGTTTGTTCTTGTACTTTATTTGCAAATTCTTCTTGTGGTGGCTCTGAGTTAGTGATATCTAAATTATTTGTAGAAAGATTGGCTAGTTTGTCTTGGAGCGTCTGAACCACTGTTTGATTGACACTATCGGCAACTGTTCCTGCCACAGTTTGCTGTACTGTTTGTTGTAACGAGCCAGAGATTTGATCTCGCACATAGTTATTGACTGAGCTTAATGATCGATCTAAAGCTTCTTGTTGAGTAGTTTGAAACTCTTGAAATTGTCTCATCCAAGTCGCCCGATCAGATTCTAGCTGTGAGATTTCAGCATTTAACTTTTGTTTTTGTTGATTTAAAGTAATTAATTCTTGACTTATTTGCGATCGCTGCTGCGATTCAACAATTTTATTTAAACTCGCCGAAATTTCTCCTACCATAAGCGCTCTTTCGACAGCGAGAGTTTGGCTGACCACCTGCTGCACGGATTGCTGCACTGAATCTTTGACAACCTGTTGCAATGTTTGCTGAATTGCTTGCTGGAGCGAAGCAATCATGCGATCGTTGACAAATGTAGAATTGGGTTCAGGTGTGCCATTCGTCATTGTGCTAGTCTCCTTTGTCAAGTAAGATTCAGCGCCAAATAAGTTGCTTATTGGGCTAACTAATAGGGGTGGCAATGTCTCTAGTTTATCTTTTTTAAATTTGTCTGTCTTGACTTCTTGGTTTTTTAAGTCATTTTGATTAGATTGTTCACTACTCTGAGGATTGTTGAGGTCATTATTGGGGTGATTTTGACCTTGCAAGCGTGTTACTAAAGCTTGATAATGCTGCTCTAAATTACCCAGAAGTGAGTCATCAGTTAAGCCCTCTAGATGCGATCGCAACTGTTTTAGCTGCTCTCTTTGGTGAATAGTATCAGGGGAAGGCTTCCTCGATACTGACCCTACAGGGCGGCTCAGCAATGTATTGATTTGATCGATCAAACTACTAATCAGAACTTTTGACATAACGCCCCCTGCAAGACCTCCATAACGTCAGATAAGGGATTAATTCGGGTTGAAGCTGCTAGTCAACTCGAAGTTTATGAAAATTTGTAGACAAATTTACTCTTAAATGAGCTACACTCTAAACCCAAATTTGTTAGCAGACAATAGCACACATCTTTCCCAGTTTTTTGCTAATATCTTGGCGATTTTCTATAAATTTTTTTGTGAGTTTCTGGCGAAGATGACTATGAAAAACAAATCGCATGTTTCTCCGACTTTTTCGATGATTCAGCCATTTCGTCGATTAACTAACTACTTACTTGTTTCAGCGATCGCTACTTTATCAACTATGGCGATCGCTGGTAGTGCGGTTGCAGAGCGTCGTGAGGTCGATATTCGGTTACTTGTTAACCGAGATGAGGGGTTTACGGTAATGACTCGTAAGGCTGAAATACTCGCGCGATCGGCGGCTCAACGAACATTTGACCGTGAGGTGCTTGTCTCGGATGTATCGGTCAAAGTTACTGCTCAAAATCTCCATCAGGATCAAGCAGCGATTATCTTGCAACTAATTGTGTCCCGTCGAGATTGGGCAAGCCGTCCCGATCCTAAAATATGGGCGACCTATTTCCCAATGGCAAAGTCACTAATTGGGATTAGATAAAAAAATAAGGCTAGTGCATTGCACTAGCCTTATTTTTCTATAGGTGCTGCTTTGCAACACCTATTTTTAAGAGCTTAGAACG
>Ga0172367_10010256_pt1 | contig 10120 bp, 8 predicted proteins | sample Lak10m_FD_114542 | JGI IMG/M metagenome (GOLD analysis project Ga0172367, IMG submission 114542) | Freshwater microbial communities from Kabuno Bay, South-Kivu, Congo - kab_022012_10m | ecosystem: Environmental > Aquatic > Freshwater > Lake | place: Democratic Republic of the Congo: South-Kivu...
GACGGCGCCGCCTTTTTTCCGCGGGAAAGTGCGCGGTCGCGCGGTGACCGGACCGTCCTTACGATGCGCCGCGCCCGCACGGGCAGGAGCCTCTTCCATGCACGCAGCAAGCGAGACCTACAGGGACGGCGCGGACGAGTTCGAGGGCTACCTTGCGTTCGACGGCGCCGCGGGAAAGCGCCGCCCCGCGGTCCTGGTGTTCCACCAGTGGTCGGGCTGCTCGTCGTTCGAGCGGGAGAAGGCCGACTGGCTGGCGGGGCTCGGCTACGCGGCGCTTGCGGTCGACATGTACGGCAGGGGCCGGCGCGGCAGCAATCCGCAGGAGAACGGGGCGCTCATGACGCCGCTCGTCGAGGACCGTGCGCTGCTGCGTCGGCGGGCCGAGGCTGCGCTTCGGCACGTGCGTTCGCTCTCCATGGTGGATGGCGATCGCGTCGGCGCGATCGGCTTCTGCTTCGGCGGGATGTGCGCGCTGGACGTGGCGCGCACGGGGATGGACGGCGTGCGGGGCGTGGTGAGCATGCACGGGCTCCTGGGCGCGCCCGGTGCCGGGCTGGCGCGGCCCGCGTCCGTTCGCGCCCGCGTGCTCGCGCTGCACGGATGGAACGACCCGATGGCGCGGCCCGAGGCCGTCAACGCGTTCGCGCGCGAGATGCATGACCACGGCGCCGACTGGCAGCTGCATGCGTTCGGCGGGTGCGGGCACGCGTTCACCAACCCCGCGGCGCAGGATCCGAAGGGCGGCATGCAGTACAGCGCGCTCGCGGACGCCCGCAGCTTCGCGATGACGAGGGACTTCCTCGCGGAGGTCTTCGGGCCGGCGTGGGAGGCGAAGACGGTCGCGTGCCCCTGGCCCGCGTGAAATCCGTTCCCGGATTCAGGGCTTGACGGAGTGCGTCGACTCGCTGCCGTCGGGCTTGCGCGCGACCACGTCGAACTGGCAGCCGCGCGCGAGCGGCAGCTTCGCGGCCCCAGAGGCGTCGGCCTTCGCCCGGGCGATGAGTTCTCCGCCCCAGTAGACGTAGAGGTCGGCGGGTCCGCCGCCGGGAAGCGCAAACGCATGCTCCACGGGATCGGAGTAGAAGCGGGTGATGTTGAGCGCCGGCACGTACTCGATCTCGAACGCCCACACCAGGGGGTACTTGATGTTCGTGGGGCGCCAGACCGCCGCGTACACGGCATGCACCCAGTCGTCGGGGTCGGTCTCGGTGCGGCAGCGCTCCTCGACCCAGTCCACGCCGCGCGGGTCGCTTCCGGAGTCGCCCACGTTGTGCCAGCGGTCCCACCAGACCTCGACCCAGTTGTGGTTGCCCTGCACCTTCTTCCACGCGGGGCACCCGGCCATCCGCGCGGGGATGCCGCAGGCGCGGCACGCGTCGATCACCAGGATGCTGAGCCCCGTGCAGCTGGCATAGCTCAGTTCCATGCTCTCGTAGGGCGACTGGTCGGGCTTGCGGCGCTTCGTCGCGTGAAAGTGCACGTTGAGCATGTCCGGCAGCTTGTCGTTGATCCACTTGACCGCGTCGATCGGGTCCTTGAACTTCCACGCCTCCTTGGTGAAGCGGTCGAAGAAGTCCTGGCGCCAGTCGTCGCGGCGCTCGTTGACGCTTGCGTAGGGCAGCACGTACTGCCGGAAGATCGACTCCGGCAGGTCCTTGCCCCACGGCGCCTCGCGGCGCGCGCGCTCCGCGAGGCGGACGTTGCGCACGAGGAAGTCGGCCTTCAGCGCATGGAGGTCGGGCTCGGGCATGGTGGCAACGAGCCACTCCATGTCCGCGCGATGCTCGGGCTCGATGGCCTCGACGGCCTTCTTGAGCTCACCGCCGTTGTCGCCCGCGCGCTCGATCGCGCGCGCGTAGTCAGGCTGGCTCTCGGCCGGAACGGTGCCGGGCTCCCGGGGCATCACCGGGCACTCGACGGGCGGCGCGGCCTGCGTTGCGGCGGCGGGGCCCGCGGCGGCGGGCGCGGAGGCTTGGAGCGCGATGGAGAGGAGCAGGAGGGTCATGGTCGGTGCGGAGCCCGGGCTCGACCGCGAGCGGGCGTTTCTCTAGGGAAAACAATTGGTGCCAAACTAACCAGGAACGGATTTACCAGCTGCGCTTGCCGCGGCGGCCCTGCTTGTACTTCGAGCGGTCGCGGCCCTTGCGGCCGCGCTCGCCCTTGCCGGGGCCGAAGCCGCCGCCCTCGCGGGGGGCCGTGCCGGCCTTGGCCTGGCGCACGTTGGTCAGGTCGCGCGGGTTGAGGTTGTCAAGGTCACGCCGCGGCGCGAGCTTCGCCACCGCGAGGTCCATGCGCCGCGCGGCGAGGTCGATCATGGTGATCGTCACCTGCACGCGGTCGCCGAGGCCGATCGACATGCCGCTGCGCGGCGCGATGAGGCGGCCGGTCAGCTCGTTGACGATCCAGCGGTCCGTGCGCTGCGTGCCCGCGGGCAGCTCGCCGACGCGCGCCACGCCCTCGGCGAGGAACTCCTCGAGGCTGAGGAACACCAGCGACGTGCCGCTGAGGCCCGTCACCAGCGCGTCGAAGGTGTCCGCCATGCGGTGCTCCTTCAGGTACTGGAGCACCAGGAAGCTGCGGAGGTCGCGCTCGGCGTCCTCGGCGTTGCGTTCCGTCTCGCTGCAGTGCATGCCGACCTTCACGAGCGTGCTCTCGTCCATCACGCGGTCGTCGGCCTCGAGCCTGCTTGCCAGGTCGCGGCGCTTCCTGCCGCCGGTGGCCGTGCCGTTCTCGGTGGCGTCGAGGTACGCCGCGAGCGCGCGGTGCACCGTGAGGTCGGGGTATCGGCGGATGGGGCTGGTGAAGTGCGCGTAGTGCTCGCTGGCCAGGGCGTAGTGGCCCACGAGCGCGGGCGAGTACGTCGCCTTCGAAAGCGTCCGCAGCACCGCGAAGTGGATCGCACGCGCGCTCTCGCCCTCCGCGGTGGCTTGCAGCAGCGCCTGCAGGTCGCGTCGCGTCGGCTCCTCGGGAAGCCGGTACTTGGCGATGCGCGCGAACATGCGCAGCTCCTCGAGGTCGCCGAACGCCGGCTCCGGGTGGATGCGGCGCAGGAGCGGCAGGTTGAGGTCGCTGAACGTGCGCGCGAGCGCCTCGTTGGCCTCCACCATGAACATCTCGATGAGCGTGTGCGTGAAGCTCGTGTCCTCGCGCTCCACGCCGGTGACGTGGCCCGACTCGTCGAACACCAGGTCGACCTCGGGCAGGTTGAGGCTGATCATGCCGTCGGCGCGGCGGCGCTCGCGAAGCAGCGTGGCGAGCCGGTTGGAGAGCCGCAGCGCATCCACCACGTCCGGGTCGTAGGCGGTGTCGGTCTTGGCGTGCGCGCGCGCGCGGCCGAGGTCGCCGTCGATCACCGCCTGCGCCTCGATGTACGTGAAGCGCTTGCGGCTGCGGATCACGGTGGCCGAGAGCCGGTGCGCCACCGGCTTGCCGTGCGAGTCGAAGGTGATGAAGACGCTCTTGCAGAAGCGGTTGACGCCCTCCTGCAGGCTGCAGATGCCGTTGGAGAGGATCTCCGGCAGCATCGGGATGACGAGCCGCGGCAGGTACACGCTGTTGCCGCGCTCGCGCGCCTCCTCGTCGAGCGCGCTGCCGGGGCGGACCCAGTGCGCGACGTCAGCGATGTGCACGCCGAGCTCCCACTCGCCGCGGTCGGCATCGTGGCGGATGCTGATGGCGTCGTCGAAGTCGCGCGCGTCGGGCGGGTCGATCGTGAAGATGAGCTGCGCGGTGAGGTCCTCGCGGTCCTCCCACGGGCCGTCGCGCTCCTGCTCGAAGCGGCGCGTGGCATCGCGGGCCTCCTCGACCGCAGCCTCGGGGAACTCCATCCGCAGCCCGAACACGTCGATCACGGCGCGCGTCTCCACGTCAGGCCGCCCGGCCTCGCCGAGCACCTCGAGCAGCACGCCCTCGGCGAAGTCGAGCTCGGTCGGGTACTTGATGATCTCGAACACGACCTTGTCGCCGGCCTTGGCGCCCTTGGCGCCGGGGTCGCGCACCACCACGGGGTCGCGCAGCGCCTTGCCGTCGGGCACCACCAGCCACTCGCGGCCGTCCTTGGTGAGCGTGCCCGCAAACCGCGCCTGGCCGCGCTCGACCACCTCGACCACTCGGCCCGTGGGCCCGTCCTGCGCTCCCTTGCCCGGACGTCCGCCGCCGCCGCCGCCGCCCTTGCGCACCACGCGCACGCGCACGCGGTCGCCGTTGAGGGCGTCCTTGGTCATGCCCGCGGGGATGAAGAGGTCGCCCTCGCGAGTGGGCCGGTCCGGCACCAGGAACCCGAACCCGCGCGCGTTGAGCTTGAGCCGGCCCTCGATCTCCTCGCCGTAGCGGGGCAGCCGCAGCTTGCCGTCGCCAGCCACCTCGAGCCGCCCCTCGCTCTGCAGCTCCTCCACCGCCTTCTCGAACTCGTGCGCATCCTCGGCCGGCACGCGCATCTGCCGCCGCACCTCGTCAAGGTTGACGGGGCGGTAGTTGTCGTAGGCGAGGTGGTCCTCGATGCGCTGGATGAAGCGAAGCGTCACGGACGAAGGGTACTTGCCGCCGTCAGCGCTTCCCGCGGGAGTTGCCGCCCTTGGTGGGCTTCTTCGGGGATTTCGTCACGTGCCGCCCCGCAGCACCGGACTTGCCCGCGCCCGCGCCGGCCGCGCGCTGGCGCGCGATGGCATCGCGGAGGTTGCCCGCGCCGCGGCCGTCGCGTGCGGGATGCGTGGAATTGAGCTTCTCCTCGCTCTTGGGCGCGGACACCGCGGGCGCATCCTTCGCAGACGCGGGGGATGGGCCGCCGGTGGTGGCCTTCGCCTCGCCCGCGGGCGCGGCCGGCGCGTTCGCATCGCCGGCGCCCTTCGACGCGCCGGAGGCGGCGCCGGTCTCGCCGGCGTCGCCCGATCTCCCGCCGGACAGGATGGCGAAGCCGATCCCCACCTTGCGCCGGGCGGTGGCGCGGCCGCACTTCGGGCACTCGCGCTCGGGCTCGGCCTTGATCGACTGGAAGCGCTCCCACTGCTTCCCGCACTTGGTGCACTCGTATTCGTAGGTCGGCATGGTCAGGACCGCTCCGCGCCCATCACGGTGCCACGGCCACCTTTGCCGCTCGCAGCACCGTGTCGCCGAGCCGGTAGCCGGGCTGCAGCGTCATGCTCACGTGGCCGCTCGCGATGCCGGCGACGGGCTGTTGCATGATGGCCTCGGCGTGATGCGGGTCGAACGCATCGCCGGCCTTCGGCTGGATGAGCTCGACGCCCGAGCGCTCGAGCGCTCGGATCAGCTCGGTGCGCACCATGCGCAGGCCCTCGATCGCGCCCTCGACGGTCATGCGCGAGGGGTCCTGCGCGAGCGCGAGGTCGAAGTTGTCGAGCACGGGGATGACGTTGCGGACCACGCCGCCGGCCGCGTTCATGCGCAGGCGCGGTTCCTGCTCCATGGTGCGCCGCTGCAGGTTCTGGAAGTCGGCCACCGCGCGGAGCGTGTCCTCCTTCGCCTTCGCCAGCTCGGCCTCCAGCGCGTGGAGGGCGCTCTTCATCTCCTCGCGCTCGGGGGCGCACGCGTCGACGAACGGCTCCGCCTCGCTCTCGGCGCGGTGGTGCGCCTGCGCCTCGGCCTCGGTGCGGTGGTGCTCGTGGTGGTGCCCGTGCGGGCGCTGGTGCGACTTGTCCGCCATGGTTGCATCCTCCGCCGGCGCGTGCCGGTCAGTTGCCGAACGAATCCTTCATCTTGCCCCAGAACCCGCCCCGCCTGCGGGCGGAGTCCTTGCCGCCCTCCTTCTGCACGGGCGGTTCCTTGGACCGTGCCTTGGCGGCCGGCTTGTCCGCGTCGCGCAGCTGCTCGATCAGCTCCCGCTGGCGCGCGCTCAGCTTGCGCGGCACGACCACCTGCACGGCCACCACCAGGTCGCCGCGGCGCCCGTTGCGCAGGTCGGGCACGCCCTTGCCCTCGAGCCGGAACAGCTCGCCGTGCTGCGTGCCGGCGTCGATGGTCGTCTCCGACTCGCCCTCGAGCGTGGGCACCACGACGGTGCCTCCGAGCGCCGCGTCGGCGAACGACACCTCCAGCGCGGTGATGAGGTCGGGGCCCTGGCGCTCGAAGCGCTCGTCCTCGGCCACGCGCACCACGATGTGCAGGTCGCCGCGGACGCCCGTGCCGTCGGGGCTGAGCTGCGGCGGGGGCGGCTCGCCCTCGCCGGCCACGCGCACCACCTGGCCGTCGGAGATGCCCGCGGGCACCTTGACGCTCAGCTTGCGCGGCACGCTGCTGCGCCCGTTGCCCTTGCACTCGGTGCACTTGTCCTTCACGATGGTGCGCCGTCCCTGGCAGGCGGGGCAGGTGGTCACCATGCGGAAAAGCCCGCCGAGCCCCTGCTGCGCCACCTGGCCTTGGCCGCCGCACGTGGAGCACTCCACGGGCTTGGTGCCGGGCCTGGCGCCGCTGCCCTTGCAGATGCCGCAGACCTCGAGCCGCTTGAACGGGATCTCGCGGTCGCATCCCTTCAGGACGTCGTGCAGCGTGATCTCGACCTCGGTCTCGAGGTCGTAGCCGCGCGCCGGGCCGCGCTGGCGCCGCCCGCCGCCGCCGCCCGCGCCCCCGAAGATGTCGTTGAACATCGAGAAGATGTCCTCGACGTGCATCGAGTTGAAGTCGTGCCCCGCGCGCCCGCGCAGGCCGGCGTGGCCGTGGCGGTCGTAGATGGTGCGCTTCTCGGGGTCGCTGAGCACCTCGTAGGCCTCGGCGCACTCCTTGAACCTGGCCTCGGCGTCCGGGTTGCCCGGGTTCTGGTCGGGGTGCCACTTGATGGCCAGCCGCCGATAGGCGCGCTTCACCTCGTCGCCCGACGCGTCGCGGGCGATGCCGAGGATCTCGTAGTAGTCGATGGCAGTGCTCATCGGCGCGCGTCCGTCAAGGACCCGAGGCCGGCGGCGGGCGGCGCGTGCCGACCGCCCCGGCCTCGGGATCGCGATCAAGGGATCAGGCCGTGGCGCCGACGGTCGGCTCGGCGTCGTCCTTCAGCTCGGTCACCAGCACGTCGGTGGTGAGCATGAGCCCGGCCACGCTGGCGGCGTTCGTCAGCGCGGTCTTGGAGACCAGCGCCGGGTCGATGATGCCCGCGCGCACCAGGTCCTGGTACTCGCCGGTGGCGGCGTTGTAGCCGAAGCCGTCCGTGCCCTCGAGCACCTTCTCGCACACGAGGTCGCCGTCGACGCCCGCGTTCTGCGCGATCTGCCGCGCCGGGGCGCGGAGCGCCTCCGCCACGATGTCGAAGCCGTGGCGCTCGTCGCCCTTGGCCTTCGAGCGCGCGGCCTCGACGGCCGCGATCGCGCGGAGGAAGCTGACGCCGCCGCCGGGCACGTAGCCCTCCTTGGCGGCCGCGCGGGTGGCGTGGAGCGCGTCGTCGACGCGGTCCTTGCGCTCCTTCATCTCCACCTCGGTGGCGCCGCCGACGTTGACGATGGCCACGCCGCCGCCGAGCTTCGCCATGCGCTCCTGCAGCTTCTCGCGGTCGTAGTCGCTGGTCGAGCGGTCGTGCGCGGCCTGGATCTGGCCGATGCGCGCCTCGATGTCCTTCTTCTTGCCGGCGCCCTCGACGATGACGGTCTCGTCCTTGTTCACCACGACCTTGCGCGCGCGGCCGAGCTCGCCGACCTCGATGCTCTCGAGGCTGCGGCCCGTGTCGCCGGAGAGGAACGTGCCCGCGGTCAGCACGGCGATGTCGCCGAGCATGGCCGTGCGGCGGTCGCCGAAGCCCGGCGCCTTGACGGCGCAGACCTGCAGCACGCCGCGGAGGCGGTTCACGACGAGCGCGGCCAGCGCCTCGTTCTCCACCTCCTCCGCGATGATCAGCAGGGGCTTCTGCATCGTGGCGATCTTGTTGAGGAGCGGCAGGAGGTCCGCGAGGTTCCCGATCTTCTTCTCGTAGATCAGGATGTACGGGTTCTCCAGGACGCACTCGGCCTTCTTCGGGTCCGTCATGAAGTAGGGCGAGATGTAGCCCTTGTCGAAGCTCATGCCTTCCACATAGTCGAGCGTGGTCTGGTAGCCCTTGGCCTCCTCCACCTCGACGACGCCGTCGGCGCCGACCTTGCTGATGGCCTCAGCGATCATGGCGCCCATCTCGGCGTCATGGTTGGCGCTGACCGTGGCCACCTTGACCAGGTCGCCCTTGCCGGAGCACTTGCGGGCGCTCGCGGTGATGGCGCCGCAGGCCACCTCGGCCGCGTCGTTGATGCCGCGCTGCACGGCCACGGCGTTGGCGCCGGTGGCGATGAAGCGGAGCCCGCCGTTGAAGATGGCGGCGGCGAGCACGGTGGCGGCGGTGGTGCCGTCGCCGGCCACGTCGGCCGTCTTCTTGGCCACCTGCTGGACCATGCGCGCGCCCATGTTCGCGAACGGGTCGACGAGCTCGACCTCCTTCGCCACGGTCACGCCGTCCTTGGTGACGTGCGGGCTGCCGTAGGTCTTGGCGATGACCACGTTGCGGCCGGTGGGGCCCATGGTGACGGCCACGGCCTGGGCGATCGCGTCGACGCCCTTCTTGAGCTCGGCCTGCGCGGCCGGCGTGAACTTCATCTGCTTGGTGCTGCCCATGTGGGGACTGCCTTCCGTTGGGTGGGTGCGGGTGCGATCAGCCCTCGAGCACGCCGAGCAGCTCGCTCTCGCGCACGATGATGTGCTTGACGTTCTTGATCTCGACCTCGGTGCCGGCGTACTTGCCGAACACGACCGTGTCGCCCTTCTTGACGATCATGGACATGCGCGTGCCGTTGTCGAGCATCTTGCCCGGGCCGGTGGCGACGACCTTGCCCTGCATGGGGCGCTCCTTGGCGCTCTCGGGCAGGAAGATGCCGCTGGCGGTCTTGGTCTCGGCCTCGAGGGGCTTGACGATGACGCGGTCTTCGAGGGGACGAACCTGGGTGGTGGACATTGCTGGTTTCTCCGTGTGTGTTGAGTGTGTTGGTTGAATCGATCGCGGTGTCGGGTGCGGCCCGGGCTCACATGCCCATCATGCCGCCCATGCCGCCCATGCCGCCCATGCCGCCCATCCCGCCCATTCCCCCCATGCCGCCGCCGCCATGGTCATGGCCGTGGCCGGCGTCCTCGGACGGGTCCTTGGGCTTCTCGGTGACGATGCAGTCGGTTGCCAGCAGCAGGCTGGCGACGCTCGAGGCATTCTGCAGGGCGCAGCGATCGACCTTGGCCGGCGTGATGACGCCGTCCTTGACGAGGTCGCCGTACTGGCGGGTGAGGGCGTTGAAGCCCTCGTTGCCCTTCAGGTCCTTGACCTTCGCCACGACGACGGTGCCCTTCTCGCCGGCGTTGTCGGCGATGGTGCGCAGCGGGACCTCGATGGCCTCGGCCACCAGGTCGACGCCCGCCTGCTCGTCGCCCTCGAGCTGCGCGCGCAGCTTCTTGAGCGCGGGCAGGGCGCGGATGTAGGCGGTGCCGCCGCCGGCCACCACGCCCTCGGCGATGGCGGCGCGGGTGGCGTGCAGCGCGTCCTCGACGCGCGCCTTCTTCTCCTTGAGCTCGCTCTCGCTGGCGGCGCCCACCTTGACCTGCGCCACGCCGCCGGCGAGCTTCGCCAGGCGCTCCTGGAGCTTCTCGCGGTCGTAGTCGCTGTCCGTGGCGTCGATCTCCTTGCGGATCATCTCGCAGCGGCCCTTGATCGCCGAGGTGCTGCCGGCGCCCTCGATGATGGTGGTGTTCTCGTTGTCGATCTCGATCTTCTTCGCCTGGCCGAGGTCGGCCAGCGTGACCTTGTCGAGCTCGATGCCGAGGTCCTTCATGACGGGCTTGGCGCCCGTGAGGGTGGCGATGTCCTCGAGCATGGCCTTGCGGCGGTCGCCGTAGCCCGGGGCCTTGACGGCCACGACCTGCAGCACGCCGCGCAGCTTGTTGATGACGAGCGTGCTCAGCGCCTCGCCGGTGACGTCCTCGGCGATGATGAGGAGCGGCTTCTTGCTCTCGACCACCTTCTCCAGGAAGGGCACGAGCTTGGCGACGCTGTCGATCTTGTCCTCGTGCACGAGGACGAGCACCTTGTCGAGCTCGACGCGCATCTTCTCGACGTCGGTGACGAAGTTCGGGCTGAGGTAGCCGCGGTCGAACTGCATGCCCTCGACCACGTCGA
>Ga0172367_10010262_pt1 | contig 10113 bp, 18 predicted proteins | sample Lak10m_FD_114542 | JGI IMG/M metagenome (GOLD analysis project Ga0172367, IMG submission 114542) | Freshwater microbial communities from Kabuno Bay, South-Kivu, Congo - kab_022012_10m | ecosystem: Environmental > Aquatic > Freshwater > Lake | place: Democratic Republic of the Congo: South-Kivu...
ACAATGATCACTCTCAGCAAGCAGCAGCGAGCGGCCCTCGCCTCTTACCTACGCTCCGCCATCGGGGCAGTCGCCGCAGTTATCGCAACAGGCCAAACCGAGCCGGATGCTCTCATCAAGGCCGCCTTCGCCGCCCTGCTGCCCCCACTGCTCCGATGGGCCAACCCCAAAGACGCAGCGTTCGGCAGGGGCGCAAATGCAGCAGGGTGAGCGTCGCAGATACACGGGTGTCCTCGATGGCATCGCCTCGGGGGCTCGTCCGGGGCTGCTTGTTTTCGTCAACGAAATCCAGAGGCGGAGCGGAGGAGGCCTGTGGAACAACGGGACTTTTGCGAACAGGAACGCTCGCGGTAAGTCCTCGATGAGCGTCCACGCGACGGGCCGGGCGTGCGATCTCTCATACCGCAACATGAAGGATGGGAGGCGAGGCAAACCTAACGGGTTGCTGATCGCTCGGGAGTGGATGGCTCTGCTCACCACCCATGCCGAGGTGTTCGGTTTGGAGGCAATCCTCGATTACGAACCGCAGCCGTGGGGTCGCGGTTGGCGATGCGATAGAGGGTCGTGGGTCAAGTATCAGAAGAAAACGATTACGGGGGCTCCGGGGGGCGACTGGATTCACTGTGAGATTTCTCCGCGTTTGGCTGACTCTGCTGACGAGATGCTCGCCGCGTTCGAGAGTTTGGGGTAGCCGATGGACTTGGGTATCTCTGCGGTGGTGGTCGGTTTGGTGACTGCGTTGGGGGGCATCATCGTGGCGTGTATCCAGACGGGCCGGAAGGAGAACAGGGAGGATCACGCGCTAGTTGCTGACTCGCTCCGGCAGTTGCACCTAGAGGTTCACCGAGTCGGAAACAAGGTCGACAGGCATGTACAGTGGCATGTAGAGGGTACTCGTGACGGAACTAGCGAACCAACTACGCACCGAGATAGGCAAGGGGCGTAGACGCACGGGGGTTGATGCGGCCCTAGAGCAACTGTCGCCATCGGAGCAGAAGGAACTCGTTGCCGCGATACTTGACCCATGCGTTCCCCTGCAGGCGATTACGAGCGTGATGTTGGCCCGAGGCATTCGGCTGTCTACGCACTCGATACGCAAAGCCCGGAGAGGGGAGATTCCCTGTGGGGTTGAGTGATGAACTCGCGGCCTCCAGCACCGCCGAGGCTGCAGTGGTGCGGCTCCGACGCGAACGCGACTCTGCGATCAGGGAGGCGGCGCGGCTGCAAGAGGCTCTCGATGTATCGGAGCGAGCCCTCACGCTCGTATCTGCGGCAGAGGGCGCGGAGTTGCAGCCCCCTAAGTGGCTCACTCCTGCTCGCCCGGGGGCATCTCGGGGGACGCTGATGGTCATGTTGTCAGACACCCACTTTGACGAGGTGGTCAGCCCCGACGAGTTGGAGGGCCTCAACGCCTACAACCGCGCCATAGCGGTGATGCGGCTGGAGCGATGGGCGCGGTCTGTGGTCAAACTCGCCCGGCACTATCTCGCTGGGTTGAAGTATGACGGAGTGATCCTGCTGCTCGGGGGCGACATTTACTCAGGCGACATACATGAGGAGTTGAAAGAAACAAACGCCGACACCATGCTCGGATCGCTCCTGTTTTGGTCGGAGCAAATCGCGTCGGCTGTAGACCTGCTCGCTGACGAGTTCGGCAAAGTGCATGTGGCCTGCGTCGTCGGTAATCATGGTCGCACCACCCGTAAGCCCCGGGCGAAACAGAGGGTGCGCACCAACTTCGATTGGCTGACCGCCAAGATGGTCGAACGACACTTTGCTGCTGATCGTCGGGTTTCGTTCCAGATACCTGAGTCGGCTGACTGCCTCATCGAGATTTACGGCCACTCCCACCTGATGACGCACGGCGATCAGGTAAACGGGGGCGGAGGCATCGGGGGTATCTATCCTCCCATCATGCGGCTACGCGCCCGGAAGGCACAGCACCATCTCGCCATCGGCTCATCGTTCACCACCTTGTGGATGGGTCATTGGCATCAGTACCTATCTACTCCGTCGCTCATCATCAACGGGTCACTCAAAGGGTACGACGAGTATGCGAAGGTTTCTAACTTCGCGTTTGAGCCACCACAGCAGGCTCTAGCGGTGGTCACCCCCGAGCGAGGACTGACGTTTCAGGCTCCCGTGTTCTGTTTGGATCGCAAGAAGGAGGGCTGGTGATGGCGGTAGAGGATGCTCCGACGATAGTTCTCATCGAGTGGCTCGATGCCCACGCCGAGGCTGACGGATGGCTCGGGCCTGACGACATAGAGGAGGAGGGGACGCTCGTGCAGACTGTCGGCATCCTGATACCCGAGGGTAAGGATGGGCATGTCGTGGTCGCTCAGAGCATCGCCCGGGACGGAGATTTCTACCATGTGTTCTGCGTACCTGTCGGTATGGTGCGCTCTGTGAGGGTAATCTCTAGAGGGGGCGCATCCCCCCTGTTCCCTTGCGTCCCCCCGTCAGGGCAGGTTGGCTCTCCTTCGCCCCTGCCCTGATGGTCAGGGGTTTGGGTATCAGCAGTCCGCCTCGCCTCGGCACTCATAGGTTCGGCCCTCGCTCCTGCGGAACAGGCGCGGGTTCGCCCTTATCGCATCGCGAGCGATGCCGTGGGAGACTCCTGCCATCTCTGCCATCTCTGCGACGGTGACGATGGCGGCGAAGTTCTCGCGAGCGTATCGCAGTATCGCCTCTCGCCCTGCCTCGCGGAGCCTGCTCTCGTATCCCTCCGAGACTTTCGCGGTGGCGAGGATCGCCCTGCGAGTATCGAGCGGCACCATTCGCCGGATGCGCCCCGGAATGTATGCGATGTAGGCAGGCGTACCGTACCGCTCCGTGACTTGACGGAGCAGTGCCTCGGCCTGCTCTGGCGTTTCGTTCATTCGTTTTCTCCCTCTGGCGAGTAGCCCGATGCTCCCCGTCCTCTTTGACATTAGCGGAACGGGTGGGTGGTTGCAAATCGCCCGGATGCGCCCGATCACAATGATTTGCACTCGGGGCGTAGATGCCCTATGTTGAAGGCATCGCCCGAGGAGGGCGAAATCACCAAGAGGGAGAAACCAAGTGGAAACCATCCAGCAAGAACGAGAACGGGCAACCGAACTGTTCAGAGAACTCGGCCTCATCGCTGAGTCCTCGCATCAGTTTGAACTATGGGAGACAGGGGGCGGTTGCACCGCTCTGCGACTGAACCTGAGTGAAGGCCGCTATCTGCTCATCACCGCAGAGGATGGCGGAGAGGTTCCAGCGATGGATGAGAAGCAAATGGTCGGCTGGTACAGCCCCGACTTTGACGAGCCGTACTATCTGCTGATGTTCCGCAACACGGAGCAGTTGGCGAAGTTTGCTGACTATGCCGAGGAGATGTTCGTCGGGGGCGACCCGACGAAGTGTCGCATTTGGGCAGCCCTCAGCGCGAGCCGTGCCGAAGTGCTAGAACACCCGAGATTGGAACAACCGTTCTGGGCTCGCGCATGACCTCAGTTGATTACACCTACAAGGTTCAGGTTCGGTCAGACCACCGCAGGTTCTGGCAGACCAAGTATGCGGTAGCGAACGCGGCTCAGGCGCACCTACTGTATGAGGGTATCAACATCGTCAACGGGTGGTGCAAGCGTCTGATGGAACGCGACAAGTGCATCCGTCAGGCATCGTCGGCCTAGTGCCACAGTTCGGGTTCGCTGATCCTGCCGAGGCGGTGCGGTTGGTGCGCTCGGCACTGTTCACGCAACTGATAGATACGACCACCGCGCCTCGATTACCTGATGAGGTTCTACTCCCGTTGTGGAAATCGCACGATGTGGGTCGCCGGATGCCGAGCCACCCGTTCGGTTTGCAGGATGCGGAGGTTCTAGACAGGGCGTTCGGGCTCAACGGTTTGTGCCTCATCGCGTCCCGGGCGGTGTGGTTCCTTACGGGTGGTGCTGAGATAGGCGGCCTGCAGGTCGTCAGGTCGGCGTTGGCGGTTCCTGCCGCGCCATCGAGGGGAGGCACTCCGCCACTCATCGGTCACTATTGGCTGGAGAACGCTGCAGGCGAACGGTGGGATGCGACGTGGGAGCAGGCGGAGGTGTGGCCTGAGTTGCGCGAGGGTGGTCAACTTGTTCGGCATCCGATGGGTTCGCGGTTCGGATCAGCGAGGTTCGAGTTGAGCGGTATGGGTTGGCGATGCTCCCGGCTGGAGTTTGAGGTTGCGACCTACGCGCTGTATCTCTGGCGGTCAGGCCGATAACTATGTGGCACCCCTTTGCCATGATGAGAGCCTCAACAGAAGGAGTGAGGCGATGCACTTAGTACAGAAACCCGAGCATGGATCCGAGGAGTGGCTACGTTTGAGGTGGAGAGACCCGAGAGGTCTGTGCGTGTTCGGCGCATCAGAGGCCGCGTCGGTGATGGATCAGAGTCCGTATGTTTCGCGAGGCGACTTGTATGCGGCGAAACGCTCCGCGCCGAGGGTGGCGGAGGAGTCGGAGGTTTTCAGGCGAGGGCATGTGCTAGAGCCTGCGTTGCTCGGGGAGGCGGCGCGGATACTGCGAGCCGAGGTGCGAACTCCCAGCGTGATGTATCGCGGTGACCGATGGGTTGCCACGCTCGATGGCATCGTCGGTAGTGATGATCGCCCCGAGGTCATCGTTGAGGCCAAAACGACGACGCGGTACGCGGTCAGGGATGCCGAGGATTTGCCTGCCGAGTGGTTGTGGCAAACATGGGTGCAGGGTTCCCTACTCGGCGTTCCTGTATTCATCATGGCGTTAGACCGCGATTTGAGGCTGTCGCTCACCGAGGTTCCGGCGAACCCTGCCGCGTGGGATGCGTTGCGTGTTGAGGCTGAGCGGCTCGGCTCGGCGGTAGACGGAGGGCTGCTGCTGCCCCCGGAGGAGTTCAACGCCGACCAAATCGCCGCGCTCTGGAAGGCTGAACCCAAAACTTGCGAGTTGCCCGGGGAGGCGGCACAGTGGTTGCATGTCCTCGCGGATGCCCGAGACCTCAAACAACAGGCTGAGCAGCAGGAGAAAACGGCGAGGGATGCCCTCGCCCGAATGCTCCTCGATGCCGAGGTCGGACTGTTGAATGGTCAGCAGGTGGTCACATGGAAGGAGCAGGCTGGTAGGGCCTCGCTCGATGAGTCTCGTCTACGCACCGATCATCCCGATTTGTGCGCCGAGTATGAGAAGCAGGGCAAACCGTTTAGGGTGATGCGGTTCTCCTCTGCCAAACCTAAGTCGCCCAAGAAGAAGGAGCAGACATGAGTTTCAGTATGGAAGGCTACGTGGATGTAGCCGAGCGGATCAGGCGGTTCAAACAGTTGTACCCCAACGGATGCCTCAGGCCTTACAACCCTGCTGAGCCGTTCCGCATCATGGAAATCGGGGGGCGCGAGTTCATCGTCTATACGGCGGCGGCGTTCCGCTCCCCCGAGGACACTTGCCCCGGCATCGCGGTAGCGGCGGAGCCTGCAGCCGGGCAGACTCAGTTCACTCGCATGTCGGAGGTCATGAACGCCGAGACCTCGGCGTGGGGTCGGGCCATCGTCGCGGTTCTCGCATCGGACTCACAGAGGGTTGCGTCTGCCGATGAGGTCAGGAACCGTCAGCACGACGAGCCGCAAGTCGCCCCAGCCGTAGTGCCTGCTACCCCATCGAGGGGCAAGCAGTCGCACCCAGCATCCGGGGGAGCAGCAACAGGGCAGGTCAGCGACAAACAGTTGGGGTTGCTCAACAAACTAATCCGAGAGAGAGGCGTAGACGATGCTCTCGCGCTCGCATCCGTTGAGGCCGACAAGGACATTACCTCTCTGGCGCAACTGACCAAGAAACAGGCGAGCAGCCTGATTACGACGATAATGAGTTTGCCTGCCGAGCAGACCGCGACAGAGGTGGAGGATCCCTTCTAATGGGGGGCGAACCGCAACTGTTCCAGCACTCCAACGGAGTCGGGGGAGCGTTTGAGAGACCGCACCCCGACTTGGTGTCCGAGCCTCGGGCTCTGGCGCGAGCATCCGACCCAGCCACATCACATGAGGCGGCAGAGTGGGTCGCTCCTCGCTCTGGATCGCAGAAGGCGAAACTGCTGGTGGCTCATCGAGCGCACAGACAGCAGGGTTTGACCGACGAGGAGGCCGCCCGGGAGGCAGGGCTACTCGGCTCGGGGTTCTGGAAGCGATGCTCGGAGTTGCGAAACGCTGGGCTGATAGCAGAGACAGGGGAGCAACGGCGCGGATCGTCGGGGCTCATGGCGCAAGTTTGCCGCATCACGGCGAGGGGGTATGTGCTGACGGAGGAGTGGGTTCGTGCCGAGGGGTGACGATTGGCGAGAACGGGCCGCCTGCCGGAAGGCTGACCCTGAACTGTTCTTCCCTCCCAAGCCGCGCACAGCAGCCAACTACAAACGAGCAAAGGCGATCTGTGGGGTCTGCCCCGTCAGAGACAAGTGCCTAGCACTCGTCATCGGGCTCGATGCAGCCGACGACAGGTGGGGCATGTTTGGCGGTTTGACTCCCTCGGAGCGGCGGCGGATGCGTTCGCTGTACCGAACCGCCCACTATGGTGGATGTAATGGAACGCAAAGGGGAGTGCGAGGGGAACCGTGAGCGATGCAACGCCGAGAGATGCCCCCTGTTCGGGACGCTGGGCCGCCCCGGGCGAGATGGCAAACGCAGGATTCGAGGCTGTGGCGATCCTGCAGCGCGAGGCAAACGCAACAGAGCCAAAGGCGACAGTAAGGCTCGGAGGGCGCGTAAGCGGCTCGGCATCGCCGGGGCGAACACTCGCCATGAGGAACTGTGGGGCGGTGCGGTCAGGGTTGAAATCAAAGCGGGTGCGCAAGTTGAGCCCATCGCGACGAGGTTCCGGGCGGCAGAGCAACAGAGCGAGGCGGCGCGATCCCTCGGGGACATACGGCCTTTTGTTTTCGTTGCGATGCCCGACGAGTGGGGTTCGGAGGGTTTGGTCATCATGCGACTATCTCAGTTTGCAGACCTGCTTCCCTGACGATAGACAGTGCGTTGCCGATGAGTAGCGCACCTGCGGTGGTTTCGCTGTTCTCTGGCGTTGGCGGTTTGGAAGTCGGGTTAGAACGCGCAGGTATGAAATCGGTGTACCAATGCGAGATAGAAGCGGTTTGTCGCGATGTGCTGGAAAGGCACTGGCCGGGGTTGCCTCGATGGGATGATGTGCGCACCCTGACGGGCCGAGAGGTTTTGTCTAGGGTAGATGCAGCCGATGTGGTCGCTTGGGGTTCGCCCTGTCAAGATCTCTCCGTAGCAGGTCATCGTGCCGGGCTCGGAGGTGACCGCTCCTCTCTATTCTTTGAGGGGATGAGGATTATTCGAGAGATGAGAGAGGTCAGCGATGGAAGGTATCCAGCAGTCACTATTTGGGAGAACGTCGCCGGAGCCCTCACGTCCCACCGAGGGGCTGACTTTGGGCGCGTCCTCAATGAGATGGCAGAAGCAGGGGCGTTGGTCATCGAGTGGCGACTGCTGGATGCACAGTTCTTCGGAGTCCCCCAACGGCGTAGAAGAGTGTTCGTCGTCGCTGTCTTCGATCCTGATTGCGCCGAGCGATGTGCCGACCCGATACTTTCTGTCCGCCAAGGCCTGCATCGGGATACTGCGGCGAGCGGATCGCAGAGGGAAGCAGTTGCCGGAGCGACTGCGGTTGGGACTGGAGCAGCAAATCGTCAGGGCTCAGGGGGCGTGATTTCGTTCCCGACGAACTTCGGTTCTTACGCTCACGCGACTGAGGAGGTCGCACAGAGCATGGCGGTAAAGGCTGGGCCTCTTAGCGTGTGCGCACCGAGCGAACCGATAGTTCTTGACCGTGCGGCATACAATCAAGGTGATAACGCGTTGTGGGATTTCGTCGTCTCAGAGAAGCCGCCGACCCCATCGCTGGTCGCCCGGGGGCCACTTGCTGTCGGGCAGGTCGCGTTTGGCATACAGGGCAACGTGATAGGTCGGCGAGACGAAAACGGGCCGCAGGGTAAGGGTCATACCGAGGATGGCGACCCGATGTTCACCCTGACCAGCACCGACATACACGCTGTCGGGCAGGACGCGTCTGCGTTGCTTACGATGCGTGCAGGCAAGCCGGGCGGAGGCAAGGGGCCGTTGGTGTCTGAGGACAAGTCGCTGAGTTTGGCGGCAACCAACCAGCAAACTTTGTTTCAAAACGCCGCGACTGCGATGGTGGTGCGTCGCCTGACGCCTTTGGAGTGTGAACGCCTGATGGGTTGGGCTGACGACTGGACTCGATGGCGGGCCGATGGGCGCGAGGTTCCAGATACGACGAGGTACAAGATGTGCGGCAACGGCGTAGCGTCGCCTTGCACGGAGTGGATCGGCGGCCTGTTGATGCCGTTGTTAGGAGGCGGCTCCTGAGCATCAGGTGGATGACGAGAGTTTGGGAGCAGTCCCCCTACAGCGGTGATCGCCTGTTGCTGCATCTCGCACTAGCGGATTTCGCCAACGACGAGGGGGAGTGCTGGCCCTCACAACGGACGCTCGCCCGGAAGGCTCGATGTTCGGTGCGGTGGGTGCGCGAGGCCATCGCGGCGATGGTCGCAGACGAAACCGTAGAAATCGTGGAGCAAACCGTAGGCAGGGGAGGCCGAACCCTGTACCGCCTCAAAGGGGAACTGACTGCCTCTTTCGGGTCGGGTAATAGAGGAACTGTGCAGCAGGTAAAGCGGAACTCTGGCGCAACCCTCTCCTTATTAAAGAACCATCAAGAACCATCATTATCGGTAGAGGAGTTCAACAAGTTTTGGCAGGCGTACCCGCGCAAGGTCGCCAAAGGCGCGGCAGCCCGGGCGTGGGCTAAGATTGCTGCACGACCTGATGCTCCTCCCATCGAGCACTTACTCCGAGCAGTAGCAACCTACGAAGCGTCCGTATCCGATCCGAAATACATCTGTCATCCGGCGACATGGCTGGGGCAGGAGAGGTGGAACGATGAACTCTCAGCAGCAACCCAAACGCAGGCCCCCGAGCCTGAGCGGTTCCGGCAAACCCACTCGTTCGTCGCTGGGCTCGCAGCAGCCGGGCGGAGCAGGACGGAGGTTGAGGACGCGCTACAGGGCAGAAACCCCGAGGAGGTGGCGGCAGGGCTCGCCCTCTACGATGCTCTCTGGGCTGGGGCTCGGATGCCTGCTGCTCGGCCTCGTTAGTATCGCGAGCCTCGCAGGGGCATCCCCAGCCACCGCCCCGAGCCCTACCGTAACCACTAGCACTACCGTTTCGGGGCAGACTACGGTACCGATTCTGCCGACCACCATCGCCCAACCCGTCCCCGAGGACGCGAGATGCCCACAGTGGTGGGGGGCCGCCCGGGACGCTGGATGGGCTGAGGAGCATCTACCGTCGCTCGATACCGCCATGTGGCGTGAGAGCCGATGCCTGCCGGATCAGCACAACGCATCCGACCCGAACGGCGGTTCCTACGGGTTGCTGCAAGTCAACGCGTTTTGGTGCCTGCCTTCGCGCTACTGGCCTGACGGGTATCTGCAGGCGCACGGCATCCTCGGGGGATGCGATGACCTGTATGACCCTGTGACCGCCCTATCGGCTGGGCTCGCCATCTACAGGTATGCTGAGGATAACGCCGACTGCGGATGGGCTCCGTGGGCGACGATGACCTGCCCGTAGGCGGTCAGCCACCGATAGTTAGGAACCCCGTACCGTTGCCCTCTGGGTCGGCTTCTACGAGAGCCCACGTGCCATCCGTGAACTCTATGACGCAGGTGGGGTCGCTCGATGGATACCAACCGAGGTTTGCCATCTCCTCGCTGGTAACCGAGCGAACCCGTTTGACGGTTTTGCCCTCCAGCCCTGAGGCGTAGTGCTGGGCTGCCGTTTTGTTTGCCATGATCTCCCTCTTTCTTGGGGGCGGATGCCCCCTGCTCCAAAGATAGGGGACAGTTTGGTCAGGTGCAAATCGCGTGGGGGGGGGGCGATTTGCATACCACGACGCAGTTCCCTATTATCAAGGCAACGGGCTCCTCATCCTGAGGGGCTCCACAACAGAGGGAGACAGAGCAATGGCAACGAAGGCAACGCATGAGGTTTCACGAGACCTCTGCAGCAAAGTTACGGAGGAGATAGCGGAGGCCGCC
>Ga0172367_10010264_pt1 | contig 10109 bp, 14 predicted proteins | sample Lak10m_FD_114542 | JGI IMG/M metagenome (GOLD analysis project Ga0172367, IMG submission 114542) | Freshwater microbial communities from Kabuno Bay, South-Kivu, Congo - kab_022012_10m | ecosystem: Environmental > Aquatic > Freshwater > Lake | place: Democratic Republic of the Congo: South-Kivu...
AATTCAAAAGAATGGATCGATAGATATAACAAGTTATTAAATAAAATGAAAGAGAAATAAAATTGAATGATGTAAGATATACAACAGAAAGATTTTGTAGTCCATTAAATGGACATTGAATTGAAATGTATAGATTTGTTATAGAAACAGATCGTGAAATATTTGAATCACAATTATTAGAAGAAAATACTCGATTTGATTGAATGTATGAAACAAAAAGAGATCAATTAATTGGAAGATATATAGGAAAACCAATTTATAGAATAAGAGTAGAATAAATGTTATTAAAACTTAAAAATAAAGAAGTTGTTCATATAGACTCCGGATATATTATTGGAACAACGAGTAAAATAAAAGAAGAACACGCAATATCGGATTATCAAATAGCAGATCTGTTATTTTATAATTATCAAGTATTTTATAAGGGAATGGAGATAGAATCAATTAAAATGGAGAAAATACGATAAATGAATAATAATCAAAAAATTACTTGAGCTGGTACAATTCCGTTGATAGGTGGAATGTGTCTTGGAGCTCAGCAAGCAATAAAAAATAAACCAGAATATATTTTGTCATGAAAAGCTTTTGATAAAAATGATGAAATACTTATGAATTATTATAATCAAAAAGAATATGATGTAAAAAGATATACGCTATCTTCTTACTCTATGCAAAAAGAAGAGGTGAAGTAAATTCATATTTTATTTTTCAATACAAAGAAATTATAATATCTTCAAATTATGCAAAGATAGAGGGAGAATAACATTCTTCACATTAATAAAGAATATGTTTTTAAAAGAGTATGATGATAAACAAAAGTTACAATAAGAAAATAAAATAATGTAAAAAGGTTAACCAATCGCATTTTAATCAACTATTTTCAAAATTTTTGCATTATTGGGAATTTTTCCTAAATTTGGGAATCGTGCAAAAACAAGCATTTAATGCACATTTTCCTATTTTTTGGAATTTTTCTTATTTTTAGGAATTGCTTGTTTTTGATCAATTTTGAATGGGACATATATTTTATCAAGAAAATGATTTGAGTAGCTTAAATTGGCTGTAAATCAAATCCTGGGGCATTCTGGATCATTAGCCTAAACAGTTCTTTCATATTTTGTTTTGCTATTATTTTATAGCAATTTGATGTTATGAGATTTCTCTTTGCTGCATTACATATCATACAACATTTTACCATATTATCTTTTTGATATCCTTTAAAGTTATTTTTTCTATCTACTGTCATTGAATTTGCAATTTTCATTGTTTTAATAATATTATTGTCTAAGTTATTCTTTGTAAAAAAATCTTTTATCTTATTGTAATTTTCAATTGTAATTTCACAATATTCACAGATATCTGGAGTATCTTCTCATCATTGTTTAAATTCGTCAAATGATAAAATGTTTAATGGATTTCTTTTCGCTAAATAATTATATCTTTTTTTTAAAAAATACTTTTCTTTTTTACTTTTGTTATTTTCATAATATTTCTTTTGATATATTCTTTGTTTTTCACTATAAAGTTCTTTATTATTATTGCGAGAATCTCTTCGACGCTTATTTATTTTTTCTCTGTTATCATTACGATAGTCTGTTCATTGCTTTCTTTGGCATAATTTACAAATATTTCTATTCAAGTTGAATTCAGATATATCTTTTGAATTATTGCATATTTTGCATATTTTTATATCCATAATGACTCCTAAGTTTTTGTTGTGGCTTATGATTATATATTAAATTTTGTTGTTAGGCTCTCAAAAATAAAATATTTCTTAATGAGAGATAGATTGAAGTATATTAAATCTCTTGAAGATGAAGTTGTATTACTTAAAAATGAATTAAATATGATAAAGAATAAATCTATAAGAAATCGTATTAAATTGTTATTTCATTGAATAAATATGAAGATAAGTAAGTAGTATGTTTATTGATTTGATTCTCTCTTGATTTTCTGAAAGAATCTACTAGGGGAAAATCCTTTCTGATTACATTTTTCATGGGATTTATCTAGTACATTAAACTGGATATGGTTGATTTTTGGAGAATGATAAGTTTAGTAATTTTATTTATAAGTATATTATAGTTAAGTAAAGTTTATTGAAAAGGAGATTGTTAGATGATTTATTTTTTAATGATCTGTATTACTATTTTTTATGGAATTTCTTTAACTGATACTGCTCTTAAACTGAGATTTCAATTGATTGATTATCCATTTTATATCTTTGGAGGAATTACTGCATCATTTATTATAAATCCTTATTTTGGAATATTTACTCTGTTGTATTGTTTTTGGTCTTATTTTAAAAGAGTGTAAAGGAGTCTCAAAATGATTGATCTGAATCTTATCATTATTATTCCTTTTCTTCTATTGATTGGAGTAGTCTGGATTATTGCTGTTCTTTATGAAAAGATTGTAATGAGGTTGAAATAATTTACTAGACTCTCTTATAAGAGGCTCTCATGCTAGGTTTTTATGTAAGAGAGACGCAATATGGTAAAATCTATCGTTTCTGCGATAAAGACTTGATCATAAAGTTTGATGGGGAAATAAGTTCATCCTTCTATAATGGTGATTATTGTAATCGAAAATTTATAATTCTTGAGTATTAACTTTAAGCAAGGCTCCTTCGGGAGCCTTTTTTTATTTGTGATGAGGTTCAATTAATTTACTTCAATTTTCGGTGAACTGTATGTTTTGATCTCAAATCTTAGGATTTTTAACCCTTAAAATCCTCTTTTTTAATATATAATAATTAAAGAGGAGTACAGATAATGAAATCGTGTAATTTTTGCCAAAATCAATTTGAATATTCTAAGAGTTATAAATTCTGTAATAAGTGTCTTTTAATATTATTAGACATTTTTACAAATAAAAATGATTCTGAATGGACTCGCGTTTGTAGCCTAGAAGAATTTTCTAGAAACAATGAGATAGTAAATGAATATGAAAAATATTTGACCGATGAGGCAAATAAGAAAGCGGTTTTGCTAAAAGAAGATATGAATAAACTTAGAAAATCAATAGATTTGACAAAAGACTTATGCGTACCGACAATATATAAGTTTCAAGATAAAAAGAATAACAACAAAAGATTAGTAACACAAAAAGAATGACGAGCAAATAATAAAGCATTACTTAGATATCATTCAATAAAAAATAGATGTATTAAGAACAATTTAGAATTTAGTTTCACAAAATCTGAGTTTTTAAAGTGATGAGACGAGACTCCAGATATTTGTGATTATTGTGGATTTGATATTGATAAGATAACGAAGATAAAATTAATATGCGAAACAAATAAAATATATATAACAGAATCTTTTTATTTTTTAAGAACAAATAATCTTTCTGTAGACAGAAAATCGTCGAATTTGGGATATACAAAAGATAATATAATAAAAGCATGTTTGGCATGTAATTGTATAAAAAATCATTTCATTTCTTATGATGATTATAAATTAATAGCAAAATCAACAATGAAAAATTTAATTGAATCTATTATCAAAGCAAATAAAAATGCTTAATATTTTTGTGATGAGGTTCAATTAATTTACTTCAATTTCCCTGTGATGAGGTCGAATTAATTTACTTCAATTTCCCTGTGATGAGGTCGAATTAATTTACTTCAATTTCCCTGTGATGAGGTCGAATTAATTGAGTACATTCTTCAGTGCTTGCCACTATCAAATTTCTCTCTCTTCAATGGTTCAATTATCGAACGGTTCAATAAATAGATGCAAATTCTGTAGTTCAATATTTTCCACTATCAAATTTCTCTCTCATCAATAGTTCAATAAATAGATGCAAATTCTGTAGTTCAATACCTATATATATAGCGAGAGCAATCCCTGAAATTTCCTCAAACGAGACTTGCATATCTACTCTCAATGTGCTATCTTGACTCTCGTTAAGGTTGAGACGGTTCTTTTCAATCCCGATGCAATTTTCCTCAAACGAGACTTGCATAATAGGAGAGAAAGTGCTATCTTGATCCCACAAGGTCGGGAAAGATTCATTTCAACAGGAGACACGACGATGGCTAAGACGAAGAAGAATGTGAAGGCGGCCGAGCAGGTTGTGGAGCAGGTTGTGGAGCAGGTTGTGGAGCAGGTTGTGGAGCAGGTTGTGGAGCAGGTTGTGGCAATGCCGGTGGCCCCCCCTCCCGCCGCTCCCAAGAAGGACCGTCCCATTGGCTCTCCTCGTGAGTACAATTCCACGAAGAAACCGTTCCGCCTGCTCTTCAACGGAGTCGAGCAGCAGGTCTTGAACCTGCGAGAATTCTGTCGAGAAATGGAAATCCAGTACAGCTCCCTGTATTATACCTTGAAATCCCGTATCCCGTTCAACGGATACATTCTTGAGCGCGGTTTCGACTTTGCTCCCTCCAATCGTCACTGCCTTGTCCGCAAACCTCGGCGTCTGAAGGGAGAGAGCGAGGAGAGTTACTCTTCCCGCATGGCAACCTATACAGAGAAGCTGGCCCGTTGCCAGGAACTGCTGGACCGCCTCACCGTTCCGGCCCCGACCCCTGCCGAGTAAACTGTACGCTCCTTGGTTGGGGGCCGGAAACGGCCCCCTTATTTCATTCAAATAATCGTCATTTCCCCGTATAAAAGTGAATTTGTTTACTTTTATTTTGCTATACAGGGTGGGTTAGCCTCTGTGCAGAATTTTCAAATTTTTTCATTTTCTATAAGAGTGATTTCATTGTATTTATTGCATTTCCTATAAAATATTTTTTCAAATTTTTTCATTTTGTATAAGAGCAAAATCGATTAAATATCTATCTTTTATTATTTGCATTTCTTCATGCAGAATTTTCAAATTTTTTTCATTTTCTATAAGACAAAATTTGATATTTTTTCTATTTTCCTATAGAGCATTTTTCCTCCATTTTCCTTATTTTCCAAAAAATTTTTCATTTTCCTATAGAGCATTTTTGCAATATATAAAGAATAAAGAGGAATGAAGAATGATTGAGGATTATATTCTTTTAGAAATGTTAAATGAAGCAAAACAAGTTGGATTATTGTATCATAATAGTTATTCTATTTTTGATATTCTTAATGATAATAAAATTAGTTCTTTTGGTCAAGATAAAATATCTCTTTCTAGATCAAAGAATTTTTGATATAATAATATTTGAATTAGATTTGTCTTGGATGGGAATAAGTTATCAAATCATTATAAAATAAAACCATATGATTATTGAAATAATGAAGGGCCAAAGGGTGATATTAAAAGAAATAGTCATGCAAATCAAAAAATACTTCCAGTTTTTGAATATGAAGAAACTGTCGATAAAGATATTTTTCCTCTTGATAAATATTTAATTGCAATTGAATTAAAAAAAGGACAAGGACGAGAAATACTTTATAATCTTTTGGATAAATATCATTGAAAATACAGAGATATATTTAATAATATTAAGGAAGAAGATCTCGATAAAAAAGAAACTGTAGAGAAACTATTCTATGATACAATTCCTCAATACACACATTTAATTAGGTGAGTTTAAATATGAATCATAATTTAATAGAAAAATATACTGAAGAATTTGGTAATGTTTTGTTTGGAGACGGAGATTATGATAGTAGAATGCAAGATGTAAATTTTAAATTTAAAAGACCACATGAAAAAAATACTGAACTAGAAAGTAAAATTTTTGACACTATATCCTCTTGAATTTTTGGTCATTGGATGGGAACTAACAAAGACGTTGTGTTTAAACAATTTTCTTTTCTTCTTAAATTTAAGAATGATTATCCTGAAATTTTAAAACCTCCAACAAATGATTTGTGAAGAATTGAATTTCTTCATCATAATTGAATGAACGCAAATAAACATAAACAATTAAATTGAAATAAGTGAGTTGATATAACCTATAATCCAAAATCATCTGTCCAATCATGAACTACTTATAAAGAAATTGAAAATTTAGAGAGCGAGATCTTTTCATGTATTGGTTGACAACAAGATAATTATAAGCATTGAAGGATTCCTGTTATATTTCATGCAACAATACCAGAAGATCAGATTTTATTTAATCCTGAATTTTTAAATGAATTTATGAGTGGTACAAGAAAACAAAACGAAGTTGTGAGAGTTTCTCAAAAACCTTTAAAATGTAAAGTTATGTTAATTCATCCGAATGCTATGATGTGTTAATGTTTAGTCAATTTGGCTTAAATATTTAGGAATTCATTTGATTGGCATTAATGCCGATTCTGGATTTGCCAAACCCGATCCTCCTATATGCCAAGCTCTGTCTACATAAACATCTCCTTTTATATTGAAATGATTCAATAGCATAAATAAGGATTTGTCCAAAGATCTATCATAAGCATCTATTGCTAATATTGGATGTTTTTCATTTGTTCACAACCTTCCATAAGCATAATTGCCTTTTATATATTCCTCATCTCCTATTCCTTCTCATAGATCTGAATGACATACTGGATTATCATAATCGATTGATTCATATGTTCTTTTTTCGGGTAATGTATGGTAGAATCTTTTATAGTTTTCTCCATATAAAATTTTCTCTTCTGATAAAATAAAACATATACAATTTCTTTCATGATAATTATGACCGAAGAATGTCCTTTCCCTATCTTCTAATAACATTTGATATAAAATATAATCTTCTATCATTATAGAGTTTCCTTTTTAAATTATATATCAAAGAACATAAAATGATTAGATTATTCTATATTTGATAGCTCTCACTTCATAAGGCTCTGCGTAACAAATTGAACTTGGATCAAATTCCCATCCTTTATCATAAGGACCATCATCCACCTGTTGGATTTCCGTTTTCATCAATATGATTTCTACATTCTGGTACTACTAACATACTCGTTCCTTTCATTTTTGATCCAATCTAGTAAATTCCAATGACATTTGCAATAGCGATTTTGGCTTTTTGTGATTTTGGATTATATAATTGTATGAAATAAATAAGGATAATCATGGAATTTAATTGAGAAGATGCTTTTAAAAAATTACAAATTCAACAAAGAAAAGAGCCAGAATCTTTAAAAGATTATCGGGGGAATCCTGGAGTGATGTGGTCTGGCTTATATAGCTGAGCATTGGAGCATACTGGTGATTTGATAAACAGATCAGCAAAAACAGAGGATACTGGTCCTCTAAATTGAGCATTGGGTGCTGTTGAAGAAAAGGTATTTAAATTATACAGACATGCTTATCGAGAATATGGCTTTGAAAAAGAAATTTTTGAGCAAGTAAAAAGTAATTTAGATTATTATAAGGAAGATAAATCATATGAAGAATGTTTACAAGAGCTTAAAGATGCCGGAATCAAATATGCTAATGCTTATAAAAAATTAACTCCATATACAAGACTCCAAAAATTATCAAAAATGGCAGCAATTGCTCTTGGAGAAATGAGATGAGATGATTATAGAATGATTCTCTGACAATTAAAAAGAATTGTTGATTTACCAGAGGAAAAATATAGAGAAGAATATTTAAAATTATTACCAGAATATCAAAATAATAATATTTTGGAAAATTATATTTTATATCGATTATTGTCAGAAGGAGTAAATTCTGCCATCAAAAAATATGGATCAAAAGTAACTCCTGAATTAATTAAATGAGTTTCGGATGTTTTTGATCCATCTCCTTCAAAAAAATATGTTGAATGGATAATTAATAAATTTATTGAGGAAGCAAAGTTGGAATTTTCTGACGAAGAAATTTTAACATTCTCTAAAATGATCGTAAAAAAAGATAATAGATATTGACCAATAAAAATGGGATTTTTTGAATGAGAAGATATTCAATTGGAGCGATACGATTCTTTATGCAACGCTAAGTTAATTATTGGAAACGAGGCGAATATTTATAATTATAAACCAAACCAAATTGGGCAATTAAATAGAATCATATCCAGAGCTAGAAAAAAACAAGCAGAAAATCAAAGTAGAAAATTATCAAAAAAATATGAATTTAAAGATAGTTCTATATTTTATATCGAAACAATGAATCAAGCAATAAAATATGGTCACGGGGCGAAGTGATGTATATCAATGAGAGATCCAGAAGAAAATCAGTTTGATTTTTATAATGATCCATGTTACATATTTTTTGTATTTTTTAATAACAAAAAATACGCAGCTCTTTTGGATAGAAAAACAAGAAGTCAAATAGCAGTATGAAACGAAGAAGATGACAGGGTTTCTAGCGAAGTTGTTCAAGACAAAGTTCCTATAAGGGTATTTAATAATATTTTAGATTATGGAAAAATTTTATAATGAATGTAATAGAAAATTATATTTTATATCAATTACTTGAGGCTAAACAGGTAGGCAAATTATATCATTTTATAATAGATATAAATAATCTGAATTTTGTTTTAAGAACGAATAAACTTTTCTCACGTTGACAGGATACGTTTGAGAGGATATTTAATAAAAAATATAAAATAAAAGATTATACATCTCTTACAAGAAATCTCCAATGAGCAAAATATGGTGGTAATATCATTTTGGTTTTGGATGGGAACAAAATATCAGAAAATTATAAAATAATTCCATTCTTTTTTTTAGGAAATCAGGCAAATTTATTGAACCCAACAAACGCATCAGACCGATCACCAGTTTTTTATTCCCCAAATGTGTTAAATCGTAATGAATTTGATTTAGGAAAATGAAAAAACAAAAAAAATGAATTTGAAGAGAGAGTAAAAGGACAAATTAAGGATATTGATAAATATTTGATTAAAATAATTGTTAAAAAAAGTATTTTGAATACTAACGACCCAATCTTGGAAGGAAATAAAAAAATTTTTGATCAGCTTGTTGAAGATTTTCCAAATATTAAATTTGAGATACAAGAATGGTAGATTTAAAAGAAAACAGAGTAGAAACTTTTTTCAATTTAAATCAAAATAGTGATAATGCAATAACTGTAATATTATTTTCAGACGGAAATTTTGCTTCATATGAAAAAGGAGCTAATTACTTTGTTTTCAATAATAAAAAACATGAATTAAAAGAAGAAATTTATGTACATTTTCAATTATATGAAAAATTACCAATGTCATATAAAAAAGCTTATTCTTTATCTGAGTCCTGTAGGTTATGATTGCCGTCTAATGAAAATAAATATCCCATTTTTGCAATAGAAGAAAATAGAGGATATAGTAGATCTATAATGAATTTGTTTAAATATTATAATATTAAAAACGAGGATTTATTATATTTTGATATTGCTTATCATCCATTAGATATAGAACCAGAAAAAACACTTATTAAAGCAAAAAATATATTTAATATAAATGAGATTTGTGATTATATTATGTTTGATATGTTAAATGAGGCAAAGCAAGTTGGTGAATTATATCATTTTACTAGCGAAGATAATGCAAAATTAATATTATACCAAAACACACTTAAATCTGGAAAAAGAGGTTATTATAATCCATATATTTGTTTTGCAAGATCCTTAGATTCAGAATCAAAGACTGAGTTGTATGGCGGTTTAAACATCTGTTTTGTTGTTGATGGAAATAAATTATCAGAGCATTATAAAACAAAACCATTTGCCAATCCAAAAGCTGTAAGAAAAAGAAATGGTGAGTATGAAAAATGAGACGAAATGGAAGAAAGAGTTTATGTACAACAAATTGATGATTTTAATAAATATGTAAATAAAGTGATAATAAATTCTTATGGAAAATCTTTGATGTTTCAAAAAGATATTATAGATTTGGCAAAAGAAAAAAATATTCACGTACAAATATTAAAAAATTGAAAATAAACAGGAGGCAATATGTCAACAAACATTTATGTAGTTCCACAAAGAAAAGAAGAGTCACAAGATAGAATGATAAATAGGTTTTTTAAGAAATACAGAGAGTCAAATTTATATAACGAGATAAGAGATGGAGAGTTTTATGTAAGCGATTCAGAAAAAGCTCATGCTCAAAAAAGAAAATATCAACACTTAAATGACATATATAAGAAAATAAAGGACGGAAAATTAAGACCACGAAATAAAGAGCTTTATAAAAAAATAATGGAAAAATAAAATGAGAAGATCTTTTGAGACAATAACAATTCCAAGAAATACCTTTG
>Ga0172367_10010266_pt1 | contig 10109 bp, 12 predicted proteins | sample Lak10m_FD_114542 | JGI IMG/M metagenome (GOLD analysis project Ga0172367, IMG submission 114542) | Freshwater microbial communities from Kabuno Bay, South-Kivu, Congo - kab_022012_10m | ecosystem: Environmental > Aquatic > Freshwater > Lake | place: Democratic Republic of the Congo: South-Kivu...
AATGGACTGCTAACTTCACTAAATGGATTATTAGGATTTAATTTCCCGAATGGACTGCTAACTTCACTAAATGGATTATTAGGATTTAATTTTCCGAATGGACTACTAACTTCACTAAATGGATTGTCAGGATTTAATTTCCCGAATGGACTGCTAACTTCACTAAATGGATTATTAGGATTTAATTTTCCGAATGGACTACTAACTTCACTAAATGGATTGTCAGGATTTAATTTTCCAAATGGATTTTGGGCCAAGGAAAAGTTTGTTGTATAAATTATTAAAATTACCAAAACAAAACTAGTTAATTTTACAATATTTTTCATATTTTATAACTATTCTTATATCATCTTCTTATATCATCTTCTTGTAGATATATGCACTTAATAGAGTATGATAGATTTCCCTTTTATAATATGGACATTCAAACATCAGTCAAAACTTGTTTTAATAAATATGCAACCTTTTCTGGAAGAGCATCAAGATCCGAGTTTTGGCTTTTTCAGCTTTTCACTTTTTTTGGCTCAATTGCCACCTTAATAATTGATGTAGCGATTTTAGGTTTTTCTTTACGTGATGAAGCTTCCCCAATAAACTTAATTTTTCTTTTGACTGTTATGATACCATCTATTGCTGTCGGATGTAGAAGGCTTCATGATTTAAATAAATCTGGATGGTGGCTATTGCTTTATTTAACAATAATCGGGATTATACTTCTTATTATTTGGTGGGCTACACAAGGTGAAAGTAAAAAAAATAGATTTGGGCTACCTATTAAAATTTAAAATGAAAAAATTTTTTATTGCTTTTATATCAGCATATTTGCTTTCAATTAATATTTCTTTATCTCGAGAACTTTCAAATTATTCAATTTTGATTGAAGAAGATTTCGACTCAGCAATGTTTATTTATAGACATCAAAACTCTCCAAATAGTGGTGAAATATTTGATTACGAAAATTTTGAGTTTTTTTCTAAGACTTATAAAAATAAATTTAGCGATACAGCATCATTTGTTCAGCCTGCTCATTTAAAAGTTTCTAATGATCAACTTTCTTATCAAAGAAGAGAATATAGATTAAAAAACTTTGAATATGATTACAATGTTAATAGATCAGGACTTTCTTTATTAACTTTTAAAGTTCCAATGGAAATGGACAAATATATTAATGAAAATATTCCATTTTCGATATCTACACTATCAAAAACAGCTTGGTATGCTGGTACATTCACTTTAGTGCAAAATGATAATGATCTAAGAGAAATATTGAGTAATAATCCAGAAACATTTTGTAAAATAATTCTTCATACAAAAAAAATAAATAAAACTATAAGAGAGTTTAAAAAAACAGAGTTATCCTCATTAGGAAAAAAATGCTAATTGAGAGATAACTTTAGAATAAAGATAATAATAATTTTGATATGCCTGTAAAAAATTCTAAAATATAAATAGCAATAGTTACAATAGCTACTGTTGACCAAAATAACGAACGTCTATTTTGCTCCTTAATATAAGAAAATATCTTTCGAAAAAAATTATTAATTAGAATTAATGAATTTATTTTTGATCTAGTTATGTCTTTATCTTTGTGTTCATTTTTGTTTTTTTTAGTCTTGCCCAAGTAAAAAAACATGAAAGTACCTACCAAAAGTATTAATTCTAAAATTAAAAATGGATAATTTATTGTAAGAATATCGTAGCGACGATTGCTTACATAATGCCCTGATAAAACAAAATATACAAATTTGAATCCTTCAAAGTTTTGATAATTAATTATTTGATCTTTAGATCCATAATTATAACCCCCTTCCGAATTAACAGGTGGGAAAATAATTATTAAGAGTATTAATAAAATGAATACTTGTTTTATGTTTAACCGCATCTAATTAAAACTTTATACTACAGGTTGTAAGTATTTTAATAGCATTTAATTATAACTTTGCTAAATTATTTTTATGGTAAAAATAATTTTACTTTTTTTCTTCCTGATCTCAAATAGCGTTTTTGCAATTGATAAAAATATTCCTAAAGGGGAAGAACTCGGTAAAAAAATTGCTAAATTAGGATGGATTTCTGGACCGAAAACTATTTCATTCACAAAAGCGGATGCTAAAATTAGTGTGAAAAGTGGTAGTAGCTATTTATCAGGTGAAGATGCAAGACAATATATGTACTGGGTAAATGGAATTGAGTTTAAAGATACTGAATATCTTGTTGCAACTCATAATGCGACATATAATTACTCTTTCTATAAGGTCGGAAAGGTACCAAATGATTTTAAAGATTTAAATCCTGACCAACTTTTAAAAAGCATGAAAGACGCAATGCCAGAAGAAAATAAAAAAAGATCAGCATCTAATATACCTACAGCTACAAACATAAAATGGTTTCAAAAACCAACTTTTGATGAAAAAAATCATGCAGCTTATTATTCTTACTCAATTGATTGGTCTGACGGTGATAAAACAGTTCAAAGTGCAGTTTTAGTGTTGGGAAGATCTGGATACGCTGATGTTACAGTTCTAGTTGATGCTAAAAAATATAGTAGAGAAAACATAACCCTTGCTATCGATACATTTGGCTACAATAAAGAACAAGAATACACTGCTTGGAGACAAGGAGATCTTGTAGCGGCTGCCGGCGTTGCGGGTCTAGTTGCTGCAAGCGCAGGAGGGAAGGCAGTTGTTGCGGCCTCAAAAGGTTTATGGAAATTTATTCTTGCAGGAATTGTTGGTTTGGGTGCATTAATTGTGGGATTTTTTTCGAAAAGAAAACAATAATTTGAGTTATAATATATTCGATTACCTGATTGCAGCAATTTATGCGATAGTTCCAGTTTTAATAATTATTTATTATCTTCTAAAAAGAACTCGTTTTGACCAACCTGTAAGAGTTGTTGTAATTACATTTTTTTTAGGCTTTGGTGTTGCTTTTCCACTGCAAGCTTTAAATGCTTTTATAGATCCTTTAGGAGAATTATTTCATGTAACAGTTAACGGAAAAAATTTTTATGAGTCTTTTTTGAGAGCAGGTTTACAAGAAGAGGCGTTTAAATTTTTAATTATTGTCTACTATTGTATGCACCTTAGAGAATTTAGAAAGCCTATGGATGCAATAGTTTTTGGTGTTTCAGCCTCTCTAGGTTTTGCCATGATAGAAAATTGGGGATATGTAATAAATGCTTTTATCGGCGATGGTTTTTCTGCGGCTAAACAAGTAGCGTTAATAAGAGCATTAACAGCTATTTTATTACACATGATTTGCGGAATTATGATGGGTTTTTATCTAATAGATTATATTTTTGAAGAAGGTAAAAAAAGCTACTTAATATTATCACTTCTTTTTCCAGTCTGCTTACATGGATTTTATAATTTCATTCTTAAATCAAATTATATGTCCGAGTATTGGGCAATTGTACTTGTGGCAGCTTTTTTAATTAGAATAAATTTTATTTTTGAAAAACAAAAGCAACTTGAAATTGAAAATAATAATAAAACACTTGTAAAAACATGGCCAAATCATTCAGACGTAATTATGACTTTATTTTTTTCATTTTCGTTATTGTTGATTATTTATGTAATTTTAAATTCAAAATAAATTATGAAAAAAATATTTTTGCTATTTTTTATATTACTTTTATATAATTTTAAAACTAATTCCCTTTTTGCCCAAGCTACATGCAAAGAAGAAATTGAATTTTCATGGACATTTAAAGGGTACGAAAATTTTCGTAACGCAGAATTTGAAATTAGAAATAATTCGAATAAAACAATTATAATTACAAAATTATCATTGCTTACAAAAGATAATATTGAAATGACAAGTTCAAATCCTAACGCAACATTAAAGCCATTCGGACTTATAAAATTAGTTTTGTATGCACATGATTTAAACAGGGTTTTAGCTACGACTGGAAGGATTACATGCAAGTATCCCTAGACTAATAAATAATTTTTATACGATTTTTAACTGAAAATAGGTTATAAAAAGAGATCTTGTTGATTTTTTTGTACGGTTAAAAAGTTATAATTCTTGTATCATCGAGTATATTAGCAAATTTACTTAATATTTTTAATATACTAGCATTATTTTTGCTAATACTTTTAGCTTTATCTTTTAATTCATCCATTAATTTATTCTTTTCACTTTTTAAAAGTAATTTTGCTTCTTCAAAAGCTTCGTCTACCCTTATTTCAAAAGATTTTTCTTTGGTATTTTTTAAAAAGGAAATTGCGCTATTAATTTTTTTCTCTCCAAATTTATTTTTTAGTCCATCTTGTTCATCTTTTGATAATTTTCCATTTTTAACAAAAATTTTTAGCGTTCCCCAAATAAGTGCTCTTTCATAAACTTCTTTATTTGAAATCTCAATTTCATTTCCGGTTATCCTATTAATAGTGTCATTAATTTTTTCATCTATTTCTTTAAGGGAATAGGTGCCTCCTTTTGCAGAACAGAATTCCTTGTACTCTGTCGTACTAGCAAACCATATAAGTGCTCTTGCTCTAACTAAAAAGTTTGGATGAGTACTCCATAATTCATTGTCGCTCTGTCCTATAGTCTCTAATTCTTTAAGTTGTTTTAAATAAGCTGAAAAATTAAAGTTAATGTGTTTTTCACTTAAGCCAGATGCAATTTTAATGATTGCCTTTAATGAGTTCTCTAAACTTGCGCAGGCAATGAATCCAATTCTATCAGCACTTATTTCAGCTCCTCTAGAAAGATTTAACATGTTTAGAGTTTCAACTCTTCCAGATGCTGTCGTATGATAGGGGTATAAGGAATGTTGGTAATGATAATGAGCAATTTCATGGCCAATAACAAATTTTAGTTCATCTTTAGATAAAAGTTCGACAAGTCTTGATGTTAAAACAATGTCTGGATTTGCAGAAAACGGCATTACGCTGCAAGCAGCATTTGCTTGAGTATGATCAGATGTAACATAAAAATTAAAATTATTTTCAATTTTTAATTGATCGAAAACTTGCTCGATTCCTTTTGCTATTGAAGGAAATATATCAGCAGAAACTTTGATAGAATTAGTTAATAGGTTAGATAGATATTTTTTATGTAATATTTCATCTTGCTTTTTTGGTATTAAATTAAATGAAAATTCTTTTGGATTATCTTTATAGTACCTAAACGCTTCTAGAGAGTTCATTAACAATTATATTTTTCTCTAAGCTTAGCAATAATTTTTACCATTTCTTTAGCTCTTGTTTTTATTTTTTGATTATTGCTATTTGTTTGGGCATTCCATTTTGTATAATTTTTTCTTAGTAGCTTGCATTTTTCTTCATTAGTCATTTCCTCTTTAATTCCAAATATAGATTCAGATGTGGATCTAGAAGTTTCAATTTCTCCGATGTTAATTACAGTTTTGTTTTTCATATTAGAAAAAATAGCTTCATCTATTTCTAATTTTTTAACTATTTTATCTAGAAGAACATTTTCTTTTTCGGATAATTTATCATCAGCACCAGCAATATTTAAAAGTAACTCTACAATTTCATATTTTTGTGATTTGTTTAAATTATCGTTCATTTCATTTAATATACTAGAAACTGATATTTTTTTTGCTTTAGCATTTTTATAAGCACTTTTTAATACATCACTTAAGGCATCTTTTCTTGCTTTGATTTTATCCTCTTCCAAGTTTGAAGTGATATCAACAATCCATTTTTTTATAATATCCAAAGTTTTTTTTTGTAAATCTCCTTCCACCGTTGCGAAAGCTACTGCTATCTCAACTGATAAACTCTCTAACTTTTCACGATTTTTAGAATATTCTGCATATCCTAAATCATTAAATTTGTGGTTTATAGAACTGGTAGCCACATGAATTACTTTTTTTGTATCTTCATCTTCTACATATCCACGATTAGTATCCAAAGTAGGTTCTCCTGCGAGAACTCTAAACATAATTTCTCTATTACCTTTAAATGGTGGAATTAAATTTTCACATGGAATACTTATAAAGTCATACCAATTAGGAAGGTATGTGTCTGCGGTCGTCGCCCAAGTTGTTTGAATTTTGAATACTCTACTTTTTTCATCTTGAAATACATTATTGTTACTTATTAATGGCAATCCAACCTTTTCATCTTTCTGAAGATCAGTGTTGTCATAAGCATGAAAGATTAATTTGATTTTATCTTGGTAAGTTCTTGGATTATTAATCCATCCTTTTATTTTTAAATTAAAACACTCAACATCTCCTAATTTAAATTTTTCAAATCCTATTCCTTTTTCTACTTCAATAGTAAGAGGGGAAATATTAGCTATTTCTTCATCTCTTTTATTTTGACTTATTTTTGAAAAGACCCAAATTACTGCATAAATAGCAATAATTATAAAGATTCCTTCAGCACTTGCTTGAGTAATTACTACATTGCTATTCAATTTTAAAATCCAACTGTTCTTTTAATTCATCAATTGACTTACTGCCTTCGGGTCTCAATTCAATTTCGTGTTTCTTTTTTGAGCCTATATCTAAAAATTCACAATGAATTACACCACTTTGATCGTAGCTAAATGTAATATCGACAGGTTGGCCGGCTGGTCTACCCTTGGGTAATTCTAGTTCACCTTCATAAATTACATTTACAAAATCCCTATCTTCTTCTGGATGTTCACTCTGTGTTACAGAGCATCTTATACTTTGTTGATCATCTACTAAGGTTGTGTATCTTTCGGTTTTAGAACAGGGCAATTTTGTATTTCTTGGAATTATAATACAGTTAGCCATTTGCATTATATTTCTTTCTTTATTAGTCACTGCCGCGAGCGTTCCTAAATAATAATTGCATACATCGTTTAATTCTACTTTCTCAAGTGATTTTTTTTGATTTGAATTTAAATCTTTTTTTCTCAATAAACCTGCATATATAGCTGCACCACTTGCCACAGCTTCATCTACGTTAACTCCTTTGACAGGAGGTTTGCCCATTATTTTTGTTAAACTTTCAATGACCAAAGGAATCCTTGTACTGCCTCCAACAAGTAGTGTTTGAGTTATTTGGTTAGTTTTGCATTTAGCATCATCTAGAACCTCTTCAATTAGCATTTTTGTTTTTTCAATATATTCTACTATTGATTTTTCAAATTCAGATCTTGTTACATCAATTTTTAGTGGACCTTTTGGTCCATCAATAACTTCACTTACTTCCTCTTTTGAAGATAATATTTTTTTTATTTTTTCAGCTATTTCTTGATATTTTTTTTCACTAGCATCTAGTTCCACACCTTTTTGTTTTTTGTACTTTTTACTCAATATTTCAACAATTTTATTGTCAAAATCTCTTCCTCCTAAATATTTATCTCCTCGTGAAGTAATTACATCTACCTTTAAACCTTTTACATTAGCTACAGTCACATCAAAAGTTCCACCACCCAGATCATATACCATAACTCTACCATTCAAATTTACTCCTGGAATTTTTGAATAGTGTAATATTGCTGCAGTAGGTTCATTGATTAATTCTAGAACTTCAAGGCCTGCCAATTTTGCAGCATCAATAGTTGCCGAGCGCGCCTTTTCAGCAAACATAGCAGGAACGGTTATTACAACTTTATCAACATTATCTGTATATTCTTTTAGTTTTGATAAAATTAATGATGAAATTTGAGAAGGGGTAAAAATACTATTTTTTTTACCTTCATTTTTAACCCACTCGCCTTTAGATGAGTCAAACATTACATCGTTTTCCATTTGACGTTTAACTTCTACGGCAACTTTTTTTTTCTCATTAATAATTGCATCCTTTGCTTTTTCGCCCACAATGACTTTGTCGTTATTGCCAAAATAAACTACTGAAGGAGTTATTCTGCTATTATTATCAATACTAGATAATACCTCGGGATTTCCAAGATCATCCAAGATTGCAATGGCTGAGTATGTTGTGCCAAGATCAATACCGACAATTTTTGAATTTTTTTTACTCATTATTTTAAACCATAAACTTTCACTAAAGATTTTTTAACAATTTTGTACAAATTATCTTTTAACTTGATTTTATAGCCTGGTTTTAAAACAGAATGAATAATATTTATCTTGTTTTCATCTGTTGTTTTTTCTGTAATTTGACTAGGTTCACAACCTATAGTGTCAAAAATTTTTTCATTAATATTTGGTGTAAATTTTTCAACACCATTATTATTTAATATTATTTCTAATTTTTCTTTAATAGCAGAAAGATAATTTTCATTTGTAATATTGTTATCTTTTGATTTTTCAATTAATTCTACACAATCTAATATTCCGTTAATAATATTTTTTTGTTTAGAATATTCGTATCCTTCCTTATATAATAGTAGTTCCTGATTTTTTTCATTTGCAAACGTTTCAAATATTTTAAGTCTTTCGTTAATCTCTTTTACAGCTTGCTTTTGATCCGTTGAAACTAATTTACCAAGTTTGTTTAAGTAGTCAGAAACTTCATTAATAAAATCTTTAATTTTATTGTTGGTTTCTATTGGAAATTGAATGACATTAAACTTATCTGCTGATGCGCTTCTTATCTTTCGAAAGATAATTAAAAATAGAATTAATAAAATTATTATAACTAACCCTAGTAATGAATAAATAAGATAGCTGAAATGAACATTCATTTAATTTAAGTGTTAAAAGTAAATACTATTAAAATATATTAATCAATCCTCTTAAATCTTTGAATTTGTTAAAATTTATCAATATTATGAAAGTCTAATTAATATTAAATACATATATGGATAAATTCATAAATTTAGCATTCAGCAGTTATGCTCTTTTTATTATTTGGTTTTTTGTGTTTGGAGCAACCTTTCTCATCGACTACTTTATCCAAAATGTATTAATTAAATTTTGGAATCATATCACAGCATCATTAATTTATAATTTTATTATTGCTTTCGCATTTTTTGCTTATTTTAAAAAATTAATAATTATAAAAGAAGGGTGGGAAGTATATATAGTTGTTTCGTTAGGACTTTTTTTTTGGGGTTACTACGACACATATAAACAATGTAAACTTTTAATGTCGGTTCCTGCTAATTTGTATTCTTCGGTAAATAAAAAATTTCTTCAATTTAATAAAAAGCCAAAATTTTTTGATAATTTAATAATTTTAAATTTAATTTTTTTTATCTCGCCAATAGGATTTTATTTAATCTTAGAAATCTTACATAATTTACTAAAATAGGGTTTTAATAAAACTATACACCTAGTAATTTAACGTTGATTTTATTGCCCAAATAGTTATATATTATATTCTAAGACGTTTGGCATAACCTTGTAATGTAATGTTGGATCGGTCTTAAGTAGTAGGTCTTAATACTTTTATATATCTAATAACATTCAAAGTTTTCAAACTTCTAGAAACTAACTAGAAAGGAAGAAACTATGGATCGTTCAAAAATAGGTCAATTTTTTAAAGACACATTTAAAAAAGATGACAACAACACCCCAATAAAATCAGGAGAAATAGTCAATTTTATCTTTGCACGATATACTGAAAAAGAAAGATTAAGACTAATGAATTTCATCGATAATTTTATTATTGAGGAATTTAAAATTAAAGAATCTAATTTACCTTGGTTAAATACATTTAACAGAGATCAAGAAGAAGACTGGTCAAACTTCTTTGTCTATTTTAGATTGGCAGTAGCAAGAATACTGGAACAAATTACAGCAAACAAACAAGGAAAACGTTTAAATTGAAATGAAAAAGAATAATAAATTTAACGAAAAAAAAATTGATAATGATATTAATTAAAATGAAAAAATATCATTCTCATAATAATTAAAATGCTTCATCTAAAAAAAAATATTTTACTTGATATTAAAAAATATGTTGATGATATTAACGATACTGAATACAAGCAAATTGCCAGAAGACGCTTGATAAAAAAAGGTTTCTCTAAAGATTTTATCGACATATATTCAAAAAAAGACCCTCATCCTATCACTGAATGTTCAGAATATTATTTAGATGATAAAGAATTTATTTTAGAAGCAGTAAAAATTGACCCTGAATGTTTAAAATATGCCTCAAAAAGACTAAAAGGAGATTTAGATATAATTAAAGTAGTGATTAAAAAAAGACCTTCAATTGCTAAAAAATATATTTCTA
>Ga0172367_10010267_pt1 | contig 10108 bp, 6 predicted proteins | sample Lak10m_FD_114542 | JGI IMG/M metagenome (GOLD analysis project Ga0172367, IMG submission 114542) | Freshwater microbial communities from Kabuno Bay, South-Kivu, Congo - kab_022012_10m | ecosystem: Environmental > Aquatic > Freshwater > Lake | place: Democratic Republic of the Congo: South-Kivu...
CAAGTCTAGGGCAAAAGGTACTAAAAATATGATTAAACAAAATTTTCACGCTTATTCAGCATCCCAGCATTAGGAATGAGCAAAAAAACCTTGAATTAGTTCAGAGTTTGCATATTTTTTCTTAAAAAAATCACGGATATCATGAGAGAATATGTTTTCATCCAATTTTCCAATAGCCCGGCCTTTACAGAAAAAAATCAGGGTGGGTGGTTCAGTCGATATACCCAAATTTTCCATCAGTTCAGGACTTTCGTCCATGTCACACTGTCCGAAGCGGAGAAACTTGTTTGTTCTTTCGATTTCCGCCAGTATAGGAAGATTTTGCTTGCACAGTCCAGACAAAGTAGTATGAAGAAGTACTACAATTGGTGTATCAGTCTTCCCAATCTATAGTTTCAAAATTGTCGCTATTGATTTGGATCATCAGTTTCCTCCGTATGATTAAACGAAAATATTCTCATGGTAACAATACCATTAATGATGGATAAATATTACTCCCCTTGGGGACTGAGTTGGGCTAGTTCATGTTACCCAGTCGTAACTCGGCTTGTTTTAGGGTTGTGGCGATGGCTTTTGCTAGTAAAATAGGTTCGCTGATGACTTGGGCGGTTTCAATGGTAGTATTTTGATGTTTTTTAAGGAGATTTAATCAGATTTTTACCAGCAGTGATTTGAATTTGTTCATTAATGATCCGAGAGCCTTCTGGAAACTTTTCTACTTTAATTTGCGTTCCTAACTCTTCTCCTAGAGCATGAACATGAGTAATTACCCCCACTAATTTGTCTTGCTGACCCAAAGATTGTAGGACAGTTGAGACGCTTTGCAGGGTTTCAGCATCTAATGTTCCAAATCCCTCATCTATAAACAGACTGCCTAACTTAGCTCCTCTTGATAGCTTTTCTGAGAGTGCTAAAGCCAGGGATAAAGAAGCCGCAAAGGTTTCACCACCGGATAGCGTCTGTACCCGTCTTTTTTCGCCACCACTCCAATTATCTTCTACATGGTATTCTTTATTGTCATATTTTAAGGCATATCGCTGTTCTGTAAGTTCTCGCAGAAACACTGTTGCTTGTTCTACTAACTCCTGCTCAAAATGTTGAAGAATATAGGCTTGAAAACGATCTGATTTTAACTCTTTGGATAATATAAGATAAGTTTCTAAATCTTGCTCTTTGCTGGATAGTTGACCTTGTAATTTCTCTGCTTGCTCTCGCTGGTCTTCAGCTTTAGTAATCGAAAGTTTTAAATTGTTGTATTCATCTTGTGATTGCTTAAGCTTTTCTTCCGCAGTAACAACAGACTTTTTATGTTGGGCAATTATTTCAGGATTTGTTGTTTTATTGTCGATTTCTTTAGTTTCTTGGGTGACAAGAGTTTCTAACTTAAGTTTTTTATTGTCGTATTCTGTAATTTGCTGCTGCCATTTATTTTGTACTTCTGGTGATGATTTGCTTTCTTCAAACATTGCTTCTGTAAAGTTTTCTGATGACAAACGAGTTTGCCATTCATCTTCTATTTGTACTTTTGCATTAGAAGCTAAATCAAAGTCTTCTCGTACTTTTAAATCATTTTGTTGGGATTGCATAAATTCATCACGAGCGCATTGATAAAACTTATGTGCCTGCTGAAGACGATTATCTGAATCTTGTTTAGATTGTTCTAGTTTTCGGACTAAATTCTCGTAAGAATCACCACCAGTAAGTTTTGAAAGTTTGTCTGATATTTCCTGAAGTTGTGTTTTTTGGCGTTCTACTTCATTTGCTGCATCTTGATGCTGGGCTTGGGTATCTGATAACTTATCTTTGGCAAATTTCAACTTTTGTTCACTTTTATTAACTTCCTCATCTGCTTTATCTTTTTTGATTAAATATTCCTGATATTTAGTATCCCTTTCATGTAGTGTTTTGCATTCCTTCTGAAGCGCCTGAACATCCCATGTATCTGTTTTTAATATGGCAATAATTTTTTGTGTTTCTGCCTGCAATTCGACTTCTTTAGCTGCTAATATTTGGAGGTATTCAGTTTCTTGTTTATTTAGTTCATCTCTTGTAGTTTCAGCTTTAGTTTTGGCATCAGCAGCTTTTTGACGGTTTTTCTCAGCAGTCTGAGCGCGTTTTTCTAATGCTTTAATATCCTCTGAAGATTCTAGTTGTGGTAATAAGTTATCTTGTGGGTATACTCCACCGCAAACAGGACAATCGTCACCCGTATGGAGCAATGCTCGTAAAGCAGAGGCATAATTTTGTTGTGTAGCAGTATCTAATTTAGCACGAATTTTTTCACATTCTTCTATGGATTTTTTGAGATTTAAAATAGCACACTGATAATCATTATCGGCAGTTTTTAATTGTTGGGTGATTTGTTGCAGTTTTGAGCGATCGCTTTCGACTTGCTTTTGAATGCCTTCCCATTTAATTAATAGTGGGTTAACTTGATTAAGCTGCTCTAGCCTTGTGCCACCAGGGGAATATTGAGAAAGTTCATTTTTAGCTTCAGTGAATATCTGATTTTTCTCCGCTAATTCGGTTTCAGCATTTTTTACCGCTTTGTTGGACTCAGTTACAAGTTTGATTTTGTCAGCTAATATTTTTTCCAACCGTTTTACTTCATCGTTAATTCCACGCTCCTGTTCTTCATAGATTTTGGCAGCATTAAGAGCTTCTTCTTGCTGTTTTAGCTGTGGTGCAATTTTAGCTTGATCAGCTTGTACTTGACTTAAATTATCCTCCTGCTTTTTCAAAGCATATTCTTTATCAATCAAAGCTTTAGCAGCATTCTCAGCAGCAATTTTGGTGTCATTATAACGAGTACGAGCAGAATTTACTGATGTCCAAGTGGCTGATAGGCGATCGCAAACTCGCCCTTGTTCTAATTGCCGCTTTAAAACACTTATTTCTGTAGTTTGTGTATTTAATTCCTCAAGTTCCCGTCGCAAATCTGATAAATTTTGAAGACGCTTAAATAATTTAATTTCTGTCTCTAAAGCTGTTTTTTTATTGGCAATTGCTTCATTTAACCGTGGTAATTCTTGTTCTAGAAAATGAGAGCGATCGCGTTGATAATTTAATTCTATATCTGATACCAAATCACCCATATTTATTAGCTGTTGTTGAATACTATTGTATTCACCTTTAAGAAAATTAGCTTTATTTTCAGCCTCTTGACGCATAGCTGGAAAAATCTTTTCGTATCCAGCCAAGTGACTTAATATCTTTCGTCGGTCAGCACCTTTGCCTTTAAGAAATTCATCAAATTGTCCTTGAGGTAGGAGGATAACTTTTGTAAAAGTCTCAAAATTCATCCTCAAAATATTCTCAATAGTAGCATTAATATCTGCTTCCTTTTGTTCTCCTAAAGGTTGCCAATCGTTTTGAATACGCTTTTCTAACTTGAAATTCACCTGAGTTGTTTTATTGCGATATAACCACGAGCGAAAAACTTGATATTCAAAGTTGTCTACCAAAAAGCGTAATGATACCTGTAATTTTGAACTACCCTGACTCAGTAATTCTTTGGGTTGAGTCTTGCCGCTAAATCTTGCTACCTTTCCATAAAGTGCCAAAGTCATGGCATCGAGCAAAGAAGATTTACCCGCACCAGTAGGTCCAGTAATAGCAAATAACTCCAGTTGCTCAAAATTAATGTTGTTCTTATTACGAAAACTGGTAAAACCTTCTACAGTTAGTTCAAGTGGTCGCATCTTGGGTTTCCTTTATTTCCTTGTATAGTTCCTCAAACTTTGCCACAACAGCAGGAGTAGGTGTTGTGTTTAATTCTTCTTGGAAGTAGCGTTTAAATTCTTCTATTGGATCAAACTCTTCCTGGTTTACAGATTTTTGCTGATTTGACTTAACTTCTGGATAACGCGGCTGGATTTGCAATACTTTATCACCACAAATTTTGCGAATTTTGTCAGTTAATCCCGGTTGAGGTGTTTGCAGGTTGATGATTACCTTGAGATAACCAGAATAATCCTGGTATGGTTCTAATTTTTCTTCATAATCACTCAATTCACATTCGATTATATGCAAAGGTTTTTGACAGGGAATAGATATAAACTCAGGTTTTTTCGCAGGAGAACCAGGCTCAACATCAATTAAATAAAATCCCTTATCTTCCCCAGCTTCACCAAAGTCTACTTGAATCAAAGAACCGGAATAGTAAGTAGGAGCCGCAACGGGAATTTGTTGAGGTTTATGGATGTGTCCGAGAGCAATATACTGAGCTTCAGCAGGTAGGCTTTGTCCAGCCAAGGCATAGGTTTCTTTGGTGTGATGACGAGCTTCGGATTGAGCTAACCTAGCACCATCAATAGTGAGATGAGCCATGAGGATATTCACACTGTCATCTTGAAAACCAGTGGCTAACTTGTTGAGCAAGTAGCCTACCCTTTCTCTGTAGTGGTTTATTTGGTCTAACTCGTCCATTGTCCACAGATTCTCAACTGTTAACAGTCGCCGTTCTGAAGCAAAAGGCATAGCAGCTACACGCAGTTTGCCGTTAGAGGTTTCTAAAGAGATTAAACCCCCTTGGTTAACGCGACGAGGTTTCCCTAAAATCTGCACGCCAGCTAAAGCTAAAAGATTAGCTATACCATCAAAGCGGGAGGCGGAATCATGATTGCCAGCGATGGCTATTGCAGGAATTTTGGCGGTTTGTAACCCTTTAAAAAACTGATAGGCAACTCTCTCGGCCTCTGGTGGGGGATTAGAAGTTTCAAAAATATCCCCTGCAATTAACACCGCATCAACTTCTAATTCTTGGGCTTGTCGCAAAAGTTCCTTAAGAGCAAATTCAATTTCCGGGGTGCGCTCCTTTCCTTTGAGATTACGCCCTAAATGCCAGTCAGATGTATGAATTAAACGCACGATTCCTCCTAAAAACGATCAATATCAGTTTCGATAATGGCAATTTCTGCTTGGCTCAGAAACACTTCCTCTTTGCGTGTCGCATAGGCTGGGAAGGGGAAATTAACCAAGATTGGTGCGGGGACTTCTGGCTGATGCACAAACATCGTGCCAGATTTAAGAAATAAAGCTCGTTTGCGACAAGAACCAGTCAGAAAGTTGTATTCAGGGCGTTCTGCTTCTGCTGAATCTAACCTGCCTACAACACGGATAGCTGCTTGTCCAACAACACGCCGTTCAACTTCTGAAGCTGTTTGCTGTGCGCCAATTAATATGATTCCCAAAGAGCGCCCCCGTTCTGCAATGTCTACCAGCAAATCTTTAATTGGGCTACGTCCATCGCGGGGGGCATATTTATTTAACTCGTCCAAAACGATGAAAACAACAGGTTCTCTACCTTGTTTTTCTTTTTGAAAAAATAGCTTTTGGAGTAAGACACCCACAACAAATTTTTGAGCGCGGGCGGTGAGTTTGTGAATATCCGTCACGGTTAATTGAGCATCTGAAGCTAGTGGATTGAGTTTATATTTAGCAACTTCATCTGGTGATAAATCACCTCTTATTAAATGACTAACTTCACTACTGATACCGTACAAACGTCGAATCATGGCTTCAGCAGTAGCTGGTGCATTTCGACCTAACCAGCGTCGGTTTTCTTCTCTATCTTCGTCATTGAGAAGTTTATCTTCTAAAAAGTCGATTAAATCTCTAAAAGTTTTAATTTTTGTTTTGTTATGTTCCCCAAATGCTTCTACTTCTAAATAAGCTTGGAGTTTATGCCGCCGCTTCCTATCACTCTCATCATTTTCTTCTGCTAGTCGTGCTAATCGTTCTTCCACTGTTGTCACTAAGTAAGATAAATTTCCCCTGTCTAAATCTTCTCCCGTGAACAAGAAGCGAAATAGGCGTTCGCGGCACAGTTCCCGGAGACTCCACAAATACACTGATATCCCTTCAGAACGCTGTTCTAAATCAGAGTCAACCGTCTGGGAATCTTTTTTGGGAGCAGCACGAAAACTTGTACTTTTAAAAGGTTGTATGGGTAATTTTAAGATTTCATATTTATTTTTATTTTGGTCACTTATAGAATCACCATAAATTTGATTGAGCTTGTCTAAGAAGAATAAATCCTCTCCTTTGACATTAAAAATTAGTGCTTTGGTATTAGCTTTATAAGAACCTAAAACAGGAGAATTGAAAATAGAGTATAACAGGAACAAAGCATAAGATGTTTTGGTAGCAACTCCAGAAACACCGGAGATATTCACATGAGCGCCTTTCTCGCCATTAATAAATGAATAGTTAAAATAAGCTGCATTACCGTTATTCATAATACCAGCCGGAATCGGGGTATCCATGCTCTCAAAATATAAAGCCGATGCTAATTGCTTATCTACAGCTAGGTAAACTTTATCGCCTGGTTGTGGGGGTAAATATTCTTCTGGTTCAATTCTTGTGACTTGAACGTGAGCAGTATAAGAAATATTGATGGGTAAAGTCCCCTTTTTCGCTACTAATAAAGTATCAGTATCAAACTGGGCTCCTTCGTATTGAGTGCGAACATAGTCAACTACCCCATAAAAGTGAACTTTCCTATTATTATCAGGACGATGAGTTTCCACTTCTACAACATCATCTAAGCGCAAAACTTTTTCCGAGTCTACTGCTATCCAAAATTCTAAAGGAGTAGCTTCTTGAGTACCAAGCACGTAACCAATTACTTCAGAAGATGTCATTTATTCCCTCCAACAGATGCCAAAAAGTTTTGTAATCGCCGTTTAATTAATGTTGCGTCTCCCATACGTCTACCTAATTCCCGTTCTAAAGCACCAACAGGTGCAAGGTTCTGTGGAGCGCGAGGGTCTTTTGAGGGATGAGAAGCATAATAGGGGATTAAATAGCAAGTTTGATTTGCTATTTCTGTTGCTCTGTCTATGCCATTTTTTATAGATAACTCCAGCCGGACAATACCATGTAAATCGTGATAGCCAAGTTGTTTATTGAAATGTTGATAACTACCAGATTTTAAATACCATGAATACTGGTATCTATTTTTCAATTTAATTTCAAAAATAGGTGTGCGCTGTCCTGGCAACAATTTCCATAGGAAAGGGGCATATTTTTCAGGTAGGTATTGTCTATGCATTGTTTTGACATAGCCCAAGGTAAGAACTGGGGATTCATATCGCAATGATCCATCACGAATTACCAAGGTCTCTGCATCTTTTATGTCTAGTTTGCCTACTAGCTTTTCTTCTGCTTTCAACATGGCTGTTTCGACAATTGCCCCCCGTGCTGCTGGGGTATTGTCAAATTTATCGTTAAATGCTTTGTAAAATAATTTTGATTTGCTTCCAAAAGGGCAAGGAATGGCTGTTGATACAGCTTCTTGTTCTCCACCAAACCCTATAACTCGGTGAATATCAATTTCTGGATCGAGATAACTCGCTTTAGGAATAGTTCTATCTATTACCACAGCACCCACAGCGATTGTGCCAAAAACACCGTAGGTTATTGTGTTGCCTTCACCACCTATGAGGGCTGCATCTAGCCGCAGCCGCCCGTCGGTAAAGATAAGGCGATTAGGTAGCAATGGCGGCTCTTGAGATTCAAAACTATCCCAATTATCAGTTTCTACTGTAGGGTTAACTTCGCTTTCTGAGAGCGCAAGTTCCTCGTTAATTTGAATTTGTGGTTCATAGTCATTACCCCAGGGTTCGAGGCGAAAGTTATGCGATCGCCAAAAGTTATTTACATGATTGTTCTCCAGCATTATTTTCAAGTTTGAAGTTTCAAATTTGAACAGTAAAGCCAGTAGAAAAAACACTTAAGTATGACGTTATAATAAAGTACAATTTGATGTTGATATGCCATCGCTTACGGTGATTTATCTCTTGCTGTTAAAACTTAGTATTGTTGTCAAGCTGCGGTTAAATTCCTTAAGTTCAAATCATCTCTTTATTTGTGTAATACATATGTACTAAACCTATATGTAATTCATTCCTAGATTATACAGATGGCTGGAAGAACCCTTATCCAATCAATACAGTATGCAAATTTACTGCCTCAACTCATACATAGGCTGTCATAGTGCTTTTAGTTTTTAACTGTGGGGGTGTGGTGGGCTAGGGACTTTAGTCACGGCTCTAAAAACCAATTTAATGAATATCAATTTCAATGCATAATGTACTCAGGAACCGATAGAGATGTTGCGGCCGCTCTGGTAGTCTCTATAGGCGGACTTGCAGCCGTGAGACACACGGTCAAGATGTTTGCTGAGGGTAAATTCATTGGAGTCCCTGTGAAGCAAGAATCCCCCGGCTTTTGGCCGTGGGGAGTGTCAAAGTAATCGGCAATATTTCAACAAACAAGCACACTCCATGCGTATTTCTCTAAATTGGTTGCGGGAACTGGTAGAAATTAAACTTAGTCCAGAAGAATTAGCTGAAACCCTTACATTGGCTGGGTTTGAAGTAGAAGATATTGAAGACCGCCACAGTTGGGCTAATGGCGTAGTGGTGGGGAAAGTGCTTGAGCGTGAACCCCACCCCAACGCTGATAAATTAAGTGTTTGTCAGGTGGATATCGGGGGATCTGAGACTTTAAATATTGTCTGCGGTGCGCCCAATGTCCGGGCTGATATTTATGTAGCAGTGGCAACTACAGGGACTTATTTACCCAACATAGATTTAAAAATTAAACCTGCAAAACTACGCGGTGTTCCATCCCAAGGTATGATCTGCTCTTTAAAGGAACTGGGTTTACCCAGTGATGTAGACGGAATTCATATTTTTTCCCAAGAAAATCTGCCTTTGGGTAGTGATGTGCGTCCCTTGTTGGGTTTAGACGATGTAATTTTAGACGTAACCGCCACCGCTAATCGTGCTGATGCTCTTTGTATGGTGGGAATAGCCCGGGAAGTTGCAGCTTTAACTGGTGGAAAATTAAACATTCCTTTACCTGAAGCCATATTAGTTCCAGGAACTGGGGGTAATTTAGGATTAAAAATTGCTGACCACCACGCTTGTCCGGCTTATATTGGCACGGTAATTGAAGAGGTGAAAATTGCTCCTTCTCCTGATTGGTTGCAAGAGCGTTTACGAGCTGCTGGGGTGCGACCGATAAATAATGTTGTGGATATCACTAACTATGTATTGTGGGAATGGGGACAACCCCTCCACGCTTTTGACAAAGATTGTTTACACTCTGTTGCTGGTAGTGAAGTTTTAACTATTGGTGTTCGCTTCGCTAGTTCTGGGGAATCTTTGAAAACCTTAGATGGGCAAACTCGCAATTTATCACCCCACAATTTGTTGATTACGGCCAATAATAAACCAGTTGCACTCGCAGGAGTGATGGGTGGAGAAGAAACCGAGGTTGATAACACTACTCAAAATTTAGTTTTAGAGGCAGCATTATTTGATTCTGTGGTCATTCGCCGTTCTTCCCGGAATGTTGGGTTAAGAAGCGAGGCTTCGGGAAGATATGAACGGGGGGTTAACCGGGCTGAATTGGAAATAGCCTGTAACCGCGCTTTATCACTTTTGAGGGAACTGGCTGATGGGGTAATTGTACAACAGGTCGTTGCTGATACTCGCCCAGACTCCTCTACTTGGAGTCGTTCTATTATCCTGCGTCTAAACCGAGTTAATAGGGTTTTAGGACCTGTGGATTTGGGAGAGGAAACAGGAGAAATTACAGAAGCAGATGTTGAGCGCATTCTTTCTGCGTTGGGTTGTCAGGTTACTCCTGGGAGTGAAGGAACTTGGACGGTTACAGTACCGCCTTATCGTTACCGCGATTTAGAACGGGAAATTGATTTAATTGAAGAAATAGCCCGTTTATATGGCTATGATAATTTTTGTGATACTTTACCAGATAAATCCGAGGCTGGTTATTTGCCTGTAGATCAAGAATTAATCCGCCAGTTACGTGCTTTTATGCGAGCTGAAGGATTGACGGAAGTTATGCATTATTCTTTGGTGAAACCAGGAAATGATAGACAGATAGTCTTGAGTAATCCTTTATTTGCTGAATATTCAGCACTCCGGACTGATTTGATTTCAGGATTGATTGATGCTTTTCAATATAATTTGGAGCAAGGAAATGGTTCTCTCAATGCTTTTGATATGGGGCGCATTTTCTGGCAAGAAGAAGAGGGTTTGCAAGAAACCGATGCGATCGCTGGTATTATGGGGGG
>Ga0172367_10010269_pt1 | contig 10107 bp, 1 predicted proteins | sample Lak10m_FD_114542 | JGI IMG/M metagenome (GOLD analysis project Ga0172367, IMG submission 114542) | Freshwater microbial communities from Kabuno Bay, South-Kivu, Congo - kab_022012_10m | ecosystem: Environmental > Aquatic > Freshwater > Lake | place: Democratic Republic of the Congo: South-Kivu...
GCATTGAACAAATTAAATACGAGACCACGAAAATGTCTTGGCTTTAGAACACCTCTTGAGGTAACAAGAAAAGAGTTATCGAAATTAAAAAATGTTGCGTTTGTTATTTGATGTTAGGATAAAAACTAACTGAACTATTTCCCTGCCCCATATTTAAAGTCGTTGAAAAATTGTCGACTTGGGATAAAGGCGTTTGACAATTGAAATCCGAATAATACTGCACCTTTTGATTCGAATGAATATTTAAAGTTGTGCCCGTTGTTACATCTGATAGGTTTCCTAAAGAATCTTGAGTACTCACCGTCACGGCACCGGAACAGGATGCGATTTGGAAAGAGGTCACACCGGAAGCAATATCAATTTGACTGGGAGGTCTAGGGTTAACCCGGTGTTGGAGAAGATCAAATCCATTTGGCTTAAAGCGATCTGCAACGACGGAGCTGGTAGAATACACTTCAATTTTTGTATTGACGTTTCCTACCACTGAAGAGGTCTTGAAATAGAACTCTCCCTTGGACTGCCCTAAACTGGGAGTGTCTGGTTGAATTGTGACCGAACTAATGGCTTGAGTGCAGGAAGAGTCCGAGTAAAAAAGCAATCCGCCAGTGGGTGTTAAATCCACAACCAAAGGAGCACTCACCATTGTATTATTGCTATTTTTATCAACGACTTTAAATTGAACAAGGCTGGAGCATTGATCCGTTAATAGATTTTGCGAGCTACTTATAAATTTCAATACAGAAGCATGACCAGCATCAATTGTCTGATCTTGGGTAACGCTGGAAAAACCAGGCGATGTAAAGGCCATTGAAAATGTTCCAACATTATTTCCTTTAAAGTAAATTTGTTTTAGGCTTTCACCTATGACAAATGATTGACTTGTTATGAGATTCGAACAACTGGAATCAGAGTAGAATTGGTAATTAGCACCTAACAAATTAACTAAAACAATGCCTAGAACAGGAGATTCATTACCATCAAAATCTTGAGTCTGAATATTCAAAGCATTCGAACACTCCCCGGACAGAACAGTTTGGGGAGCTGTCGTAATTCCCAGTTTCGTCGGAGCCCCGGGTGCAATGGTTTCGATTTGCTGTGCTGACGATAGACCCATTGAACCAATGTTCACTGTTTTTGAACCCGATTTCATGGCTTTAAACCAAAACTGTGTCTGGCCAAACCCGGAAGCAATGGCTGATTCTGTGATTGAATTGACACAAGACGAGTCGGAAAAATAAAGTAGATCCGTCCCTGACAGTTGAATCAATTTCAAAGTTGAAACAACGGCATCATTATCATAGGAGTCTCTGACACCGACCATCGTTGCGCCAGAGCAGTTTTTTACATCTAAAGTTTGTGCTGAAGTATAAAAATAAAGTGAAGCCGGCGAATTAGCAACAATATTAAAGGGAGAACTTTGAGCCGAAGTCAATCCACTCCTTTGAGCTAGAATACGATAACCAGTTCCGGACTTATTAAGATTTAAATCACTAAATGAAGCGACTCCACTCATAGCATTTACGCTGAGTATTCCACCAAAAGTAGAGGATCCAGGATTCACTGAAAGTGAAAGATCTATATTGCCAGTAAAATTTGTAACGCGATTGTTATAGGCATCTAAAACCTCCACTTCAATAGAAGGATTTATGAATTCTCCAGCCATAGTCTGAGTTGGCTCAATATTAAAGGAAAGTTTCGCTGCCGAATTATAGGTTACGTTGATATTTTGGGATGCAGTTGTAAGTCCTGTTGAAGTCACTTGTAAAGTATGGTTTGCAGCCGTGGTAGATATCACATACAGAATAGTAGAACTGACACCTGAACTTAGAGTCACACTAGATATAGGCTGAGTACATCCATTATCTGAGTAAAAGGAGACTGAAGCATCGGACAAAAAGTTTAAGGTTTTGGATCCCAATAAATTGGTCGGATTATTATAAGTATCCTGAATTTGCACCTCGACGGCCGATGAACAGGTTCCTGCGACAAGACCCGAAATGGGTGCGGAAATAATGTTCAGCTTTTGGGGCACATCCGATATAACCGTCTGTGTTTGATTGGCAGTCCAGGAATTTTCAACCACTGTAAAGGTCATTGGCACATTCAGACTTTTTTCACTTTTAATGAAAATGTTAACAGAATCAGAATTTTGGGCAATATTAAATTGATACTCCCCAGTATTTTGAGTCAGTTCATTTCCGCAGGCATTGTCGGAATATAAATGAATTGCTGAGTCCATCAAACCAAGATTGACATGATATAGAGAAGTTGCACTTGTTTTATTTCCGAATTGATCTTGGACTTCAAGAGTGACGACCTTAGCATCTCCACTGCAAACACCTGCGACGATGTTACTTCGAATACTCGTAGCGACGGCGATTTGAGCGGCCGTCGATGGCGATATCGATTGCGTCTGTTGTCCTGCCGTCAAAAAAGGAGCTGAAATATTACTTGCTTGAAGATCGATATTTCCGCTTTTAGTAGATTTAAAAAAGAAAGAGGAATGACCAACACCCGTAGAGATTGTTAAATTATTCCCGGCAATCGAGTTGGAACATCCGGCGTCTGAATAGAACGTCATACCCTGGCCTAATAGATCTATCACCACGTTTGAAGTTGCCAAGGTGTTGTTGGAATAGACATCTTTTAATTGAATTGTTATCAAACCGGAACAATCTCCCGCAGACAAATTTTGAGGACTTGATGTGAAGACTATCTGAGTTGGAATTCCTGGTACCACATCAAAATTGGAGGAAGTGATTGGAGTTAGTCCGCTAGAAGTTGCCTTCAAGGAAAGATTCGTCTGTGCCTTAGAAATAGAGGGAGTTGAAAAATTGGCAATTCCGCCAACTCCATTCACGCTCAATGTTCCGTTCAAAGTAATTCCTGTATTATTAGAATTTGTTGGTTCCATGCTTAAAAGGACAGGAGCGGTTGAGTTAGATATATTATTAAATTGATCCAGAAGAGCAACTTTAACAGTCGTATTCCCTTGACCCACGAGTACGGCCCCCGCAATGGATTGGATTGGCTCGACATTGAAGGACAAATGAGTTGCTACATCGGGATCAAATTGAAGATTTAGAGTTCCGCTATTGGCGACTGAATTATGAAAAGCACTTAAAGTGCTGGCACCCTTTACCTGATTATAAAGATAAACGACTGCTTCTTTGGAATTAATAATATCTGTATAATATTTATCAGGATAGTCCGGATCATTGGAAGCGAATTTAGACAATTCATTGGCCGGAGAGCATATTGAATCAGAAAATATTTTTAAGCCAGCAGCCGTTGTAGAAAAAGCCACTCTTTGAGAAGCCAGATTCGAAGCCAATTGATTTCCAAAAGAATCTTGGGCCTCAACGACGACTGCCGAGCAAGTACCCACTGTAGAGGCGAAATTTGAAATGACACTGGTCCCGTTGGTAAAACTAAATCTGTTAAAATTGGCGGGATTTATGTTTTGAATCGTTGTTTTACTAACGGATGGGCTTGTGATAGTAGCGACTAAGTTGCGATTGCCAGAAACCGTCCCTTTAAAATAGTAACTTCCCTCCGTTGTATTGGTCGGTACAACCACATTGGAAATCGAGGTAGAACAACTAGAATCTGAATAAAATGTAAATCCAGGTTGTGACGAGGTAAAACTCACAGTCGTTGGCGAACCTTTAACGAGGTTATTAAATGAATCTTGAAGTTGAAATTGCACAACTTGGGAACAATCTCCCGCCGTCAATGTTTGAACTTCATTCAAAGTATAAACAATTTGAGACACAGGAGCCGGGTTTAGGGTCTCTGACTGAGTCGTTACCCCTGCAGGACGAAAAAGAGGTGTTGAAATCAGGTCAATCACTCCAGGCAAAGTACCCTTTGCATAAAAATTGACCGTAGAATTTCCATTCACTACTGTTGCTGTGGATCCTATACTCGCCGTGCAGGAATTATTGGAATAAAATGAAAGGGTAGAGTCAGGTACACCGCTCCGTTCCTGTGTCAGAGTGATATTCTGATCTGAGGTGACGGGCGAATTGTTATTAAATTGATCTTTCACTTGCAGAGTTATTATGGAGGAGCAAACCCCTGCAGTCATATTTAGAGAAGAAGTAGAGTATGCTATAGAATAGGGCACATCGGGATTAATAACTTGATTTTGAGTGGTTTGAGCTAATGCAACTCCTCCACTCGCCTGGACGAGCAAAGCCTGTGTTGGTGAGCTTGTTGTTCCTTTGAAATAGAAAGTCACGGAATTGGTATTTTGGCTCAAAAGAATATTTGTAATAACTTGAGTACAAGACGAGTCTGAGTAAAAAGTCATTCCAATTCCAGAAGGAGTAATCGTAGTATCCATGTTTACATTTGCTTGATTAAAATAAGGATCCTGGGATTGTATTGTAACCGCACCAGAACAAATTCCTGCCGTTAAGGTCATGGGAGAAGTTAGATAGACCAACTGCGACGGTGGTGCATTTCCAACCGTAAATGTTGAAGAAAGTGCTCGTGCTGAATTATAATCAATTCCTAAGGCACTGACCCTGAGTCTGTAAGACCCCACTTTTCTAATATCAAGCCCCTGAACACCTGCAAAATTAAAAACCCCTCCAATCGCATTGGTCCAAAGAGAAGCCACGGGTGTCGTTGGAAAATAATTTTTACCAACAGCATTTGTTGGAGTTGTCGCGGAGGTCATTGAAGTCCCCCCAAAAAGAGGTGAACGAGTTCCAACCTCGGGACCCGACCCAGTGTCGTAATTTTCAATATTCACATAGGCCTTCGCCGATGAAAATGCGACTAAATTTTCAAATCGATCATGCAACTCAATTTTGAAGTTTCCACCAGAGGATCCGAGAATATTTTGACCTGCAATGGAATTTGCAGTGTCCTCTTGAATAAAGAATCGATCGGGAGGTGCCGCTTTCATTGCTTCCACTTGACTAACTAAGGAGTAATTAGGGGAGACAGTTGCCTCGGCAAAGACACCTGAGAAATAGGTAGCTGCGGATACCGTAAAGCTTCCGCCACCTGTTTGTGAGGTTTGAAAGTAAAAAGTACTTTCCGAGGTACCATCTGCAATTTTCAAACTATTCGTCGTATTTTCTACCTGACTTCCAGGATCACAATTCGAAGACTTGAATAATGCTCCACTGGAATAAGTCATTGTGAGAATTTGATCTGCACCGGAAACCAATACTATATTTCCGTATTGATCTTCTGATCTTAGTTTAATAGCTGGGGAGCATTCACCCGCCACAACTTCATTGGGTATCACAATAGGATTTGTTGCCCAAGCTAATTTAAACGGAATATCGGGAGTTATTACAACACTTTGAGTATTCGCGACGCTACATCCGTGAGCGGCATCACAGGAAATCCCGACCGGAGTCAGTGTTATCGTTTTATTACCCGCACTTTTACCTTTAAAATAAAAATTTAAACTGCTTTGCCCCGTAGAAATTTGGGAATTTGCACTCGTCAAACAATTGCTATCTGAATAAAACTGAATCGATCCAACTCCTGTTGGCAATGTTGAATAAGAAATATTGGTATTGCTTGTGACAGGTGAGAGGTTTCCAAAATTGTCTTCCAATGTAATTGTTGCCAAGGCTGTACAATAACCCGCTACTGTGGAAGCCTGAGGTGCCGCTGTATAACGATAAAAAGTAGGATTTGCTGGCTTTATTTCGAAAGTAGCGCTGACTCGTTCTGCAAGGCTGCCAGAGTTCGCTGCTAATGAATACCCGACATCTGACTTTTGAATTTTAATATCAGAAACCCCCGTAAAAGTGGAAACACCATTTGTTGGCACTTGAGAGGGATTTCCTCCAACAATGGAAGCTGATCCTGATGGATTATGGGACAAACTGATTGTAATAGGCTGGGAATAATTAAGGCATAGATTCTCATAGACATCTCGAACAGAAACTTTCACTGCGGAAATAAAGGAGGCTCCGGCGACCATCTGGGCAGGTTGAACATCATAAGACAAATGATCTGGACTCGCATTTAGAATCGTTTCGACCTGTGAGCCCGAAATCGAGTAGGTATTTCCCCCAAAAACAACATTTGTTGAAGAGTAACTGATGGTATTACTTCCTGACTTGGTCGATTTATAATAAAAACGTCCTGTGGAAATACCCGCTCCCAGAATTAAAGAGGTGACGGAATTTGCAGGTGTACATGCCGAGTCACTGTAGAAAGTGGTGGCCCCATCAGTTGCCCCCAAATTAAAAGTTGAATCCGCAGACGAGAAGGAATCATTGTTATAAGTGTCAATGAGTTTAATATCGACCGCACCAGAACAGGATCCAGCAAGAGTCGTTTGGGCCGAAGTTGTTGCGATAATATTTACCGGGGTACTTGATTGAATAATATGGTTTTGACTGACCAAAGGTGCAGCATTTCCAGAGGAAACAGTTAAATTATGAGGAATTGGATTTCCGACGATGACTCCTTTAAAGTAATAGGAATCTGTATTTTTAACAGAAGAAAAACTAAGACTTGAAACAGTCGTGGCACAACCGGCGTCGGAAAAAAAAGTAGTCCCGCTGGCTGAAAGAGAAACTGTGGTATTAGCAGTTAAATTTGCTTTATTATTATAGGTATCCCGCCCTTCAACTGTAACAACACCCGAGCACTCCCCTGCCTTGAGTGTTTGGCTATTGGTAACAAAGGAAAAGTGATCTAAACCTGCACCAGTAATATTAAATGGAGAGCTTGTGACATCTGCCATAGTACTGGCACTTGCAATGAGTTGATAGCCATTCCCTGCTTTCGAAACCTGAATTCCCTGGGGTAAGAGGGTGCTAACACTAAAGACTGCAATTCCATTAATAGTAGTCATGGAAAGAAGGGGTCCCCCGACTAAAGAAGCTCCCTGACTGTTGGTTGCTAATTTAATCTGAATGGTGGAGTTGGAACTCGTGGCGAGATTGCCGAATGAATCGACAAGTTTAACTTGGACTTCGGGGGAAAGAGGGACTCCAGCCACCCCACTGGAAGGTTGAACCACAAAGGCTAAATTGGCAGCATGACCTGGAAGGATTGTTTGGCTTTGAGGCTGAGAGGATAAAGTTCCATGGGTGGCATTAAGGTTATTGGATCCTGCAACGGTCCCTTTAAAATAAAATTGCGTTTGAGTATTTCCATTGGGCAATAGGACACTTGAAACCGGAGCACCGGAACAATCCGCCGCTGAATAAAAAGTCATGCCCGCCCCTGACAGCGAAATGACTTTATCTGAATCCACCATTGAGGGATTCCCATTACTATCCTGGGATTCTATTTTAACTGAACTGGAACATTGTCCTGCAGTCAATGAATTCGAAGGACTCAAAAAAACAAGCTGTGATGCCGAAGAAGGATTTATATGATCCAGCCGTTGATCTGAATTGAGTCCGGCACTGGATAGAGTGGTATTTTTATCCCCTGAGGCCGTTGCCTTAAAGTAATATTGCCCTTTTGATTCTCCCGAACTAAGAACTATTGAGGTTACCAATTGGGTACAAAAAGAATCTGTATAAACTGAGACCTGATTGCCGGCAATTTCAATCAAAGTGTCCTCAGTCAGCGGCGAGATATTTCCAAACTGATCGACCACTTTGAATTCAACAGGGTCTGGGGAACAATGATTCGCTTCTACAGTCAGTGAATTCGTTAAAAAAACCAAATTATGAGGTTTGTCTGGCAAAATGCTTACCAAGTCACTTTCAAGTGTCAATCCATCTTCATTGGTGAAACGAAGGCGATAACCTTCCCCTACTAGGGGGATTTGAAAATCTTCGAAAGTTGTAACCCCCGCCACAGGACCCTTTGAATTTTTATAATCTTTAAGGGAGGAGGGCTCTAAATAATTTCCAAACATTTGAAACTGATAAGAGGAACCTAATATCCCAAAAGAATTGAGCCATCCCAAGGAAGGTTTACTGGCCCTGGTTTGGAATTGTAAAAAAGAGGAAGGAAGTAATAAAGTTAAAGTAATATTCAGATTGGCATCTTTTTGAACTTGGCCATTAATATCATAATAAGTCACTTCAATAGGCGGAAAAGTTCGCCCAGCTACCTCCTGGGCTTGAGGTTGTTTTGTTATTGTCATGGAATGAGCGGATATTTTGGCAACCTGATTGCTCCCGGAGGATTGAACTTTCAAATCAAAGTTACAAGAACTCATAAATATATAACTAAAAAGTAGGACGAATCGAATTAGATTCGTCCGCTTTTTAAAAGCAAATTTCTCAAATTGATCAAAATGGAAAAATACCCGCATGAACAATTGTTCGGCATTATATCTGTAAACTTTAACCTCTTTAAAAATCCGGTTAAAAAGTCCGGACGAATGCCAGTGATTCCGAATGAGACATGAAAATCATGCTTTTTTATCAAAAAACACAGGTAAACTATCTTAACGGGTCGTTCTAACGCCGATGCTACTCTTAATTAGTTTTCTTGAAACTTCTTCTGTGCTTTGCTTGGCCACTGAAATCCCATAGGCCTGACATTCCTGATCACTGGGTCGGCTCCCTTTGTCAATACAGCATGAATTAGACTCCATCATGGCTGTTTTGCTATTTTGGAAGGCTTCAAGAAAAGATGAGTTTATGGTGGGATCTTTATCTTCAGCCACCAAATGCACCGAGTGACTTGTAGAACGTGAACTTCGAAAGTAGTCTTGAATATTTTCTCCTTGCTTGGGTAAATTTCGAATATTTATAGTCTTAAAATCTAAGGGCTGCCCCTCAGTATTCGCCCCAAAAAGGACCGAAAAATTATTGATACTTTTCCCATTTCTCAATTGGTAAATAGACTGTTGAACTTCCCCCTCAGCATTTAATAAAACCTTCAGTTCTATGCCACGCTTAGAGTTAACAACTTGAACATATTCTCCACCACATTGAGCTTTCCAAGAGCCATAGATCTCTTGATGCAACCTCTTGATTTTTTCACATATTGCTGGGAATTGTTGAGCCTGTTTAGCTTGATCTATCCCACTCAATTCCAAAAAAGATGCAAAATTTTCGTCCAAACTATAGTCATAATTGCAATTGTAATCATTAGTTCTACTCAAATACGGAGAGGTCGCCGGACATCCCGAAACAGCTTCATCCAAGAAACTCGCACTCCCCGCTCCTACTCCAGAAAAGCCTCTGAGGCCTTGGAAGACAGTCTTACTCGGATGACTTTTTCTATAAAGCATGCCCCCCCCCATCTTTGGAGGAGTCGTCACACTTCTTCCTTGCCCTTGCAAACCAGTATTTCGAACACCACTCGCATATTCAGTATCCATGAGTCCCGCAGCCCTATTATTGATTGCAAGTCTCATTTTCACAAGCTCCACCGTTGCGGGTTCTAATTTCAGAAGATCTCTGCTCAACTCGTTCATGGGCATAATATGGCTTTTATCAAGTAAGCCTTGATACTTGCCAAGAAGACTCAACCTATTGACTCGAGCAGCTTCAAGCCTCTTCAAAAGAATTTCAAGCTCCTCACTTTCCGAACGTAGGAGTCCATTAGTAGCAAGTCGAGATCTCAATGAATCCAACTTCTTCGGTACGGTTGGATTTCCGACAAGAGGTAATTCGGTAGAATTCTCCCTTAAAACATCGCTCAAATATCGAACAAGATCGGGTCTACCTCCTACTTTTGCCTGTATCTTCTCGAGCTCTTTTCTCAGTAACATTTCTGCAATTTGGCGTTCCTCCGCCTCTCGAGGTCCCTTCAGAGCATCGATATTTCTTTGAAGATCTCCTTTAATTTGTTCTCTGAGGAATTTATCCTTATCAAGACAATTACCAGGCTTAGCCAGCGCAGGCTGCAACCTAGCCCAAAAAAAAGCAAATGACCTCTTTGAGGGGAAAGTGTTTTCGCTGACACATAAATGAACATCTGGATTTCTTATTGATATCTCTTTCGATATGACTCTTTTACTAAGATATGCTGCACCTGAGGCGGCCCCTAAACCCAAATAAGTCTGACACTCCCTCAACGACAGAGTATTTAAGCAGCCAACATGCCGCCTTAAAGCCTCCAACTTTTGCGAAAAACCTGGCCTAAAATTACTATTAGAATCAACACAGGGTTCTGTCGGATTTTCATAGGAAATTTGTGCACGCACAC
>Ga0172367_10010270_pt1 | contig 10107 bp, 11 predicted proteins | sample Lak10m_FD_114542 | JGI IMG/M metagenome (GOLD analysis project Ga0172367, IMG submission 114542) | Freshwater microbial communities from Kabuno Bay, South-Kivu, Congo - kab_022012_10m | ecosystem: Environmental > Aquatic > Freshwater > Lake | place: Democratic Republic of the Congo: South-Kivu...
TAATTTTTTCTTAGCAACATTCAGTTTTTTCAATATGCTTGAGTTGGACAATACATTCCCAAAGTTCAGACAACAAGAACCCAAATGTTTATTTTTACAGTGAATTTTCAAATTGTAGACAAAATCAACCATTCTCAAAATAACTGGTTCGAATGTAAGATGTTCAACCACCGATTCGAAATTGGAGTAGTCGGGAACCTCTGCGCAATTTGAAAAACAAATCAAATCTTCAAAAAGTGCATCATGTTTCTTAAGAACTGTTAATAGATGGTTCAAATCATAATTTTCCATGAAAGATTTCGATAGTTCATCGTCCAAGAAAACTACCTTGTCAATCCAAGGTAAACAATCTACATAAATTTTTTGATTTTTTTGTGAATCCGAAGTTTTGAGTATTATTATTTTGTAAACAAAATCATAAACGTTTTTAATCCTGTGTTTGATAAGGTAAAAATCATCTTCACAAGTAACTATGTCGAATATTTTGTTTTTTCGGACTTGAGGAATCATTAATATTGAGTTTGAATTTTTTTTGGTTTATTATTAAAATACAAAAATTTTATAAAATGTCATTATCAAGATATTTTCTCGATGACCAACGAGGTCAAACAAATCACATGAATTATTACTATTTCACTGACGCTTTCACCAAAGAGGAACTTATCGAAATTCGTAGAATAGGTGATTCAGCACCCAAACAAGCCGGCACAACTGTGGCTGATGATTCTGAACATGTCTCAGATTACAGAAAAAGTGAAATTTCTTGGTTGGGTGATGACAATGAAACAAGATGGCTCTATGAAAAAATGGCTAATCTTTGTAAAACAGCTAATCAACAAATGTGGAATTTCGATATTTGGGGATACCAAGATGGGTTTCAGTATACGGTTTATTACGGTGATGGTGGACACTATGATTGGCATGCGGATTTAGGACCTAATATTTCTAACAGAAAAATTTCCTGTGTTCTACAATTGTCTGACCCTGATGAATATGACGGAGGTGACTTACAAATGAATCCTGGTGGGAATATCTTAACAGTCCCTAAACAACTTGGACTCGTGTGTTTTTTCCCATCTTTCTTACTTCACAGAGTAACTCCATTAAATTCAGGTGTTCGTAAATCTTTAGTTAATTGGTTCTGTGGCGCAAACTTCAGATAAAATATGGTTGAAAGAAAAATTGTTAAGGCGTCGGATTTTCATCAAATAGCCCAAACTAACGAATATTTCATTTGGCATTTTCTCCAAAAAAACCAAACACAAAATCCATTATCTTTATTTTCGTATTTTGATGAGGTTCCTACCGACAAAAAAGATTTTGTAATACACACTCTAAAGTATCTTTTAGACGGAATACAAATACCATATTTCGAGTCATATACTGACGAAAGTATGGATTTTTTGATGGGTTTGGGTTTTGATGTAAACTATCTTTATAAAGTTCCCAAAAACCCTACACACAAAGAGTTTTACTTCTCTCCCATTTTCATAGGATTCAATAAATTTAAGGTCGTCGGGTCATCTGCAGAAAAGTGCTATTGCGATGAAACCTTTTTGGAGTTGGTTATGAAAATGAATCCAGACTTTATTGTCAATAGTAGTTTTGACTAACGTTCCGTGTTGAAAAAAAACACCTGAAATAATCTTCCGTCGTACATATTTTTCCCAAAATAATCTAGTGACACGTGATAGTTGTCCGCTCGGTACATTATCAACCTATTGAAAACGTTTCCAATTCTATCTACTATTTCCCATTTTGTGTAATCCCTCATTTCATCACCAGGAGGTGCAGATTGGATATATCCTGGTTCTTTTTCTCTTTTATAATCATAATGCATCCACCCTGTAGACTTATGTCTATAGATACCTGTACCCGATGAAAGTGGTGCATTTGGAGTGAGATAAAGTACTGCCGCCCAATCTGTAGTGGAGTCGGCGTGAATCCATGAACGGTCCTCGGCTACAGTGTATTGAAAAGAACCCGTATAACTGTTTTCAGGGTCATCACTTCCCCAATATGTTATTTCACCCGCAAACGGGTATAAAATTTCTCTCAACTTTTTTTTCAAGGGTTCATTAAGGAAAGACCTTGTCCTTTGACCCGGATAGTTACCTCTAACTTTGAATTCTTGTTTCAAAGCAAAATCTCTAACCTCTTGTGGGTTTTCGTAAAAGTCGTCTATTGTTAAGGAATTGAATCTCATTATCGAATAATTTTATATATAAAAATTAAAATAAAATTTACTTAAATCAAATCAAAAGATTTTTTGTTTTTTTATACATTTTGTAATATTTGTATATAAATTAAATCAAATGGAAATCAAAGAGATAATATCATATTTTTTGAATGTTGAATCCAATATTTTGGAAATTTCATTCAGAACCATCGAAGACAATGATGAAGTTTTACGGTCTGATAATATAGACTTTTCAGTCACAGAAGATTACGGATTTGAACTCGTAATAGAAAGTTTTGATTTTTTCGATGAAGAGTTTGAAGATGACGAGGTTGTTGTTGAAAAAGTGGAACTAGATGAAGAGGAATTGATTATATTTCTGAATGAATATTATACGGTAAATCCACACTCGTTACCCAACGCAGATTTTTATTAAGGGCCAACACGAGTCCAAACAAACGTCAAAACTTGTTTTTCACCGAATTTACCTCTAGCCCAGCTACCAGTGCTTTGTAGTTGGAGACTTTCTATTCCATCTTCTTCGATGTGAAAGGTGAGCGTTTTTGAACCGGTCTGATTTTCATAGTCAAATTGTAAGTACCCGTGATTATAGGTATTGTTGTTTAAAACCCTGTAGTAAATAAAGTTAGGAGAATTACCAAACTCCCAAACATCTGAACCAAAAGGTGTCACTCCCAAAAGATTCATTCTTAGAGTAGAATAATCCAAATGAATATAAAATCTATTGATTACTAAACTATCGAATGGCTTCGGTAGGTTTCTGTTTATATAAACACTTCCTGTTCTATACAGAGAGTCAGGTGTGATATTTTGGTCAACGGAAGTGACATCGAGTAGTGTTAATTTGTACTTTCCACTCAGAGTTAAGTCAGAAATAGGCAAGGCATACCTTTCACAGGAGCCGAAAAATAAAAGAATGAATATTAAGATTATTTTTTTCACGAAGCAAAAATATGTAAATTATTTGACTCAACCAAAATAATTATTATTATGAACCTCAACGTCGACTCTTTAATAGATTTTTTCAAAAAATATTCTGAACCTCGCAAAAACGAAATTGGTGAACAGGAGGAAGGTGGCGCCGCGGGTGGAGGAAAAGGAAACAATCCTTCAAAGTGGGCCGACACAGTTGGTGGTCCCGTGAGAGGTGTGGCAAACAGTCTACCGAAAAAAGGTCAATATTGGGCTCAAATTCACGGGGGACCAAAAAGAGGACCTGCTAACAAATTGGGAACTGCTTAGTATCTAAACCATTTGATTGTTTTATTTGCCATTTCTTTTGAATAATCTTCAGAAATTTTATCTATAAAACTTTTATTATTACAAATTTCTTGAATTAATTCATGTTTTGACTGAGTTGTAATGTAAGTAATTTGAGAAATATGATAGGAAGTATTATCACTCATGTAATAAATTTTTTCCCCGTTAATTTCTTCAAAATCAAGAATAGTCTTTGTTTCATTTGTTTTCTTGATTAAGACCGTATCTCCCAACTTGTAATTCATATGTTTTTTTTCAAAAATACGGTTTTCTTTATTAATAACAAAACTATTTATAAAGAAAGTTTTTTCAGTTTTAATGGATAAATTAGAATTAAAGGATAAAGTTAGATTATTAATGTTTTACGACAACAAAAAGAGTTTGTTGGAAAATAAAATGTTGATAAATGAACAATCTGTGGTTGGTGCTCCAAATTATGGGACTATGGACCAAAAAAAGGATGTTTTATCGAAAAATGATAATTCTTACCCTAAATATTGTCGTTATTCTGAAAGAGCTATTATACCAGGAAAAAATGAAGTGGGTGTATCAGGAATCGAAGCAATTCCTGAGGGTTACTGCTGTTACCCTTCACCATTACCTTTGTCTGAGAAAGGTGGGACTACAACAATTTTTATTCCATATGATGCAGAAGTAACTTTTTGGAATGAGGTTAACTTTGACTTTTTTTTAAAAAGACATATTGAAAAAAATAATTATCCTGCGGGTTATGAAAAAGGTTTAACGAAACATTACTTAAAAATTTTCCCTTTTGGTACTGTTCACAGTTTCGAAATTTCTGGATTAACCTATACAAGTTGGGTGACGTATCCGAATAATTCAGAATTCGGTGTATTCAAATGGTTTTATAATAACAACAGCCTAAAACCATACCCTAAAATTAAGTTTAAAGACCCAAGGGATGATTATGATAGAATTGTAGATGATTACGGAGATGTTGCACAGTGGGTAAGCGCACTAGGGTTCTTAGTAGCTGGTTTTTTTATGGGAGGTTCACCTTGGTTGTTGGTTGCTGAGTTAGTTACAGAGGGTACGCTAGGTATTATTACAGCTCAGAGAAGATTGGAAAAGGGGGAAGGTTTGTCAGCAGCGTTCGATTTGATATTTGGGATGACCCCATTCATGAAAACAGGTATTTTTTCAGGAATAGCCTCAGAGGCTGTAATAAAATTAATATCTTCAATGAGAAGGGCTGGATTAACAAAAACAAGCACACCTGAGGAAATTATTACTTGGTATAGAGGGTTGACCGAAGCCGAACAAAAAACATGGTCCAAAATAGTAAGAGCCGGAGACCAATTTTCCGAAGCGAAATTGAAAAACTTATTAGAGGAAGGATTCGATAATTTAAAAACGTATCTCAAGGAAAATCCGAATTCAATCAAAAACATTAAATTCTATGAAAATGTCAATCTCAGGGAATTTGCTATAACAGGAATAATTGGTCTTGTTGACATACTTGTTGAAACATTCTACGGGTCCAAGTTAAATGACGAAGAAAAGGGAAAATTGAATAAAATTTATAATAATGCTTCTCAGATTTCGGAGGAGTTGGGTGAAGAGGTAAAGATGAATTTTATTTACAATTCAGATAAAATCAAAGAAATTCTTAAATCTGAACCTACAAATAAATTTCTGAAAGAATTAGATTTGATGCCTGAAGGACCCCCAAATGCGGATTGGCTCAATACAAATTTGAAAGATTCAATTGAGTCCCCGGGAGGAAATTATGTAGAAAACCCATCGGACAACTCAAAACCTATTGAGGATGTTAACACTTCCCAAGATGAAATCACAAAATACGAATCTGAAGGTTATAAAAAAAATACAGAAATGTCTGACGATGAGTGGAGGGTTGCAAAAAACCCAATTAAATTAAATGGTGTTTGGTATTATAAAGTGAGATAATTATATTATATGAAAAAACAAATAATTGAGGAAATTAATAGACTTCAAGAAATTATGGGAGTTAAAAAAGAATTGATTTCTGAGGAACGTATTTTGAGTAAAGTTTCAACATGGTTACGTGACGTTATTAATGGTGCGAGTTCAGATATTTCCAAAGTTATTACAAGAGTTGGAAACCAAAATGCTGCGGATTTTTTATTACCAAGTGGAAAAACGATTAGATTACTTTCAAACGAACTTGACGAAATATTGAGAGCTCTTTCAAATGGAACCGGACTGAGAAACTTATCAACAAATGCCAAGAATGCTGTTAGAAAAATCTTGGGTGAATTTGGTTACCTTGACCCAAAGAAGCTTTATGACGATTATGTGGATGAGGTAATCCAATCGGGTGGAGACGAAGAAAAATTCTTCAAAGCTTTACAAAGGAGACTAAAAGAAGTTGACCCAAATACACGAACAAACAAGAGTCTAAAACAAGTTTTAAATGAGTATTTTCCTGAGGATGCCGACTTTGTAAATGAAATATTCCCATATATAGATTCAAAACTGGCTGACTATACTGACGGACTTTTAAAAAACAGAGGAGGTAAGTTAGTTAGAGAAATATCACCTGATATTCAAAAATTCATTGATGATGTAATCCCTCTTTCTAAAGAGGAAATTAATAAACTTTCAAAATCTAGTTGGTTAACTAAGTTGATGGATGTTTTCAAGAAAGGAACTGACTCTGTCGAGGAAATCAAAAGACTAATGAAAACTTTGGATAGAGGTGATTTTAAAGACTTAGAAAAAGATAAATTAGAAGAAGCAATCTTAGAAAAAATGAACACTGTGTATAATTGGAAAGCTCAAAGCGAAAAATACATGGAAAGATTCATAAAAGAATTAGGTAACTCAAAAGACAAGAACCTAATTGAGTTAAAAGATAAATTAGAAGCTATTAAAGGGGAACAAGGATGGAACGTAGCGAGACAGGTAATGAGTGAAACTTCTTGGATGAAAAAAAGATGGGAAGCGTTTGCTGAAGCATTACAACAGACTATGTCCTTTGAAAAAGGCGTATTCAAGTATATGGGACCAGGGAAGCTTTGGAATTGGATTACAAAAAATATTAGAAAAATTTGGAGTGAAACTTTGGATGAGGCCTCTGAAAAGGCAAAACCAATAAAGACAGGAAGTATCGGTAATGTGATTAAAACTGGTTCGAGAAGAGGGTTTCCTAAATTCTCAGAAGCTGTGGATGAAGCAGGAAATATAAAACCAGACTATTATGCTGCTCTGAGAAAAATTGGAAAAAATCAGTTGGCTTGGGAATCGTATGGTTGGGAATGGTTTATGAGAACAGTTAAATGGAAAACATATTATGCTTTTTTAGAAACATTAATACCTGCAATATTTCTAAAGTTGGGAATTACCCCTGAAGACCACAAATGTGCATTAGATTTAGCAGACCTTATGAAAGACAGAGGTATAACTAACTCGGATAGTGTATTCGAATTGATTACCGATAATCAAACAAAAATTTTACCACCATGTATTCAAGAACTTGTCAACAAGGATGAAAGCAAAAGATTGGGTAAAATTGTTCTACTTGCGGATTATATGGTTTCTCCTGGAAGTGTTAAAGGGAATTATTTCTTTCCCCAAATGTTGGAAAGTTTCACTGATTTTTCGGGTCTTGGTAATATTACAACTTTTATACCGGGATATCTGGATGACATAATTTTTGATTTACCATATAAGATTTACAAATACATAAGGCTTTACGATACTACAGGTGCGAATATTATACAGGACAATCAACAAGATTCAAATGATAACCCACCACCAAATCCTCCACAACTTGAAGAAAAAGAAGAAAGTTTCCAACAATGGTGTCAAGGAAATGGTAAGGATTATGCTGAATGGGATAATGTGTCCAAAGTAGGTAAAACTCAAGATGGTAGACAATATAAGCTCAGAGCAGATAAATCTGCTTTTGACCCGATTGCGGTAGACAATATTATTGATACGGTAGAGGAATTATATACTACTTATCCATTCTTGAGAGGAAATAACAGCACAATAACTCTTAACGCAGATGAAAGTTTCAATGAAAAATTACCTGAAGGTAGGAACTTGACAATTAAAATTATTGATGGTAAAGCGTATTATACACAAAGTAATGGTGTAGATATTACACCACCATTCGAATTAAAAGAAAACTAATAAAATGGCCTCTATCATTCCACCACATCCCATATTAAAGGTAAATCAACCTAAAAAAGTTGATGAGCAATCTATTATTCCACCACACCCAAATAAAAAAGATGGCCCATCTCAAGAGTTTAAGGAACAATCTATTATTCCACCATCAACCTCATCTTATTCAAAATATCTCGGTAAGTACAAAGGTTCTGGTAGGTTATCCAATTTCGAAATTAAAGAGAAAAATGGTAAGTTGATTGCGGGTACTAGTATAGGTGATGTAGAGCTAGCAAATGTTTCTGGTGATAAATTCAAAGGGAAAAAGTTAGGTCAAGATGTTGAGGTTGAGTTTACGGTTTCAAACAATGCGGTGACTGGTGGAAAGGCAATTGTTGCAGGACAAACAATCACATTCACCAAAGAATCGTCAACACCAACTCCACCACCCCCTGTTCCCTCTCCGACAACTGATGAAGATGGAATAACTTGGAATGAAGTTTTAGAGAGCACTTGGGATGCATTGAAAAACGCCGGATACTGGGTGAAAAAAGAAGGTGGAAAACTGTTAGCGGCAATCAAAGACGGAAAAAACGTAAAAAAAGAAGAAATTGAGAACATATTCAAATGTATAAACGCCTACAATAAATGGTGGGGGTATTATAAACTTTCAGAAGGTTGGGATGGTGTTAATAAGTACGCGTATGAACACACAACTCACAAAGTCAACGGAAGAGAGGTCAAACTTTTATACATGGATGATGGTCGAGTTGTGATGAGATTTGAAGATAACGATAGTGATGTACCAGGAGGTGGTGGAAAATGGGAGTGTGATTCGGAAGGCACGGGATATAGAATTAAATGGAGTAATGGACAAGTTGCGGTTTTTTCCAAAAGAAAAGATATTTCCAAAAATTCATCAACAGAAAATAGTTCAAACACCGACAACTCAAAAACAGAACAGGGACAGAGTTCCGCATTACCAAAGTTCAAGGAAGTTTGTAAATCAACAACTTCGTGTCCCAATAGAAAAGACGTTGAAAAAGGAGTTTCTTCTTACAAGATTTGTATGAAATGCCCCGATATTCAAGAATTCCAAAATAATCCTGTATTAAAAGTCATATATTTCAAAAAACTAAAAGAAAATGGATATCAAGAAAAAGCGGATGGAGTTTTTGGTCCAATCACAGAGTCGGCGGTTAAAGAATATCAAGAAATGAACGGATTAAGAAAAGATGGTATAATTGGTGATAAAACTTTGGCTCAACTCGATAAGGATAAATCAGGGAGAAAATAATATTTAAATTATGAAAGTTAAAGAGATACTTTGGGAACAAACCTTACCAACAGAGCAAAATGATTCTTTATTAAAAAAAGCGTTAAGCTCAGGATGTTTTGATAAATTGAAATTGAAGATAGACCCCAATCCAATCAAAAACAAGGATGGAGTTTCTGTTTTGAAGGGCACTCGGGAAGGTAGTGGTTTGATTGTCCACCTTTATGCTGAACCAAAAAAGGCTACTACAGAGGAAGGTAAATTTTTATTTAACTGGGAGTGTCCACAATTGGATTCCAAAGAAAATCAAGTCAAAAGTGATATCAAATCATTGAGAACTAGTAGAGAACAACAAAGTGGAGTTAACTGCGTTGAAACAATTAGAGAATTATATGAGAACTTTATTGCAGTAAAAAAAGGAGGAGCTCAATTGGATACCGAGTTGGTAGGTAGATTACAAAAAAACGCTCAAGCGTGTCTGATAAAGCCTGAAATAAAAAGGAAATTGTTTCTGACCAAGATTCCTGGTCTGAATCAAAAATTCGAAAAAATTTTCGATGAACTCAAAAAAATTAATCCGAGAGATTCAAGATTGAAATATTTTAGATTAGTTGAAAACGATTCTTTGAAAAGTTTGATTAAGAAAACTCTTAAAGAGGCAAAAATAAAAAAAGAAAATACTAAAATAGGAAATCAAATTTTTGAGTCCCGTATCAAATTAATTTATGAGGGACACGACAAATTCGAATCTTCAAGTTTGAAAGACAAAGTTAAAATTGGATTCAAAACTTTGAAAGAAATCAGGGATATTCAAAAGCTTGGTTTAATAACCGAAACTTTGGGTACTCTTTTCAAAGGAATTTATGGGAGTTCATATGAGAATACAATAAACTCTATTTCACAACCTTTGTTTGACGTTATATTCAAAAAAATAATGTTGGATGAGGATTTGAAAACTTCCGTGATTCAGAACATTGAATCTAATTCTCAACAGTTGATAGCTAGCATGGATAGTTGTTTGGATTTATCAAAATTTTTAACAGATACCATTACCGAAGAATATGCGAAAAAATTGGACAGAGAAAAACAAACAGGGTTGAACTTAGTTCAGACAGCACTTATGGATGCAGTGGACGATGAAATTTTCAGAAAAAATTTGCAGACAAAGCTCGAATTGGAAATTTGTGTTTTGTATAATAAATTTACTGAAAATGCAAAAAATTTGATGGTGAGAATGTCGGCATTATGACCATCA
>Ga0172367_10010272_pt1 | contig 10104 bp, 10 predicted proteins | sample Lak10m_FD_114542 | JGI IMG/M metagenome (GOLD analysis project Ga0172367, IMG submission 114542) | Freshwater microbial communities from Kabuno Bay, South-Kivu, Congo - kab_022012_10m | ecosystem: Environmental > Aquatic > Freshwater > Lake | place: Democratic Republic of the Congo: South-Kivu...
GGGCCAAGCGAAGCGCAGCCGGTGGGCTCAGCCTGCTGCAGCAGCCGCCGAACCGCTTCTACCCTCGCCAGCGGCGCCGCATGGTAAATGGCAATTTCACGCGGCTCCATCGTCAGCAAGCCGTCATCGTCCAGGCAGTTCACCATCCAGGCAGCCAAAAGTCGGTCTTCGCGCTGCAGCTGCGGGGCAATTTGCTCCAGCAAGCGCTGCGCCAGGCTGGGTGAAACGGCAATTTCGGCTTGTTCTTCGTTTTGGTCAAAGCTCTCGCGCCGGGCCAGGGGAGAAGTAAAAACAATCAGCTGCGCCCCCGGGCGGCTGGCGCAAATCGGGCAAAGTCCTGGGCGCAGGCTGGCCCGTCCACAAGCCGGGCAGCGCGGCGCGGGGGCCAACTCCAGGGCGGGGTTTTCCGCCAGAGCCTGCTGCACCGCCTGGGCCAGTTCATCGGCGTTCAGGCTGAGCAAATTCATGCTTTGAGTCAGGCTGGCGGCAATTTGCGGTTTTTGAGAGAAAACCTGGCGTTGTAAAGAGGAAAACATAACGGCCTCGCGCAAAATTATATACCTAAAAGAGTGCAAGTTTTGTGCCAGACAAAAGTGTTACAATTTTTTCATGCCAATCTGGATTTTCTTGCTGCTTTTGTCTCTGCCGCTCACGGCCTGCCAGCCCGCTCACGCCGCGCCTGCTTCAACCCCGCTGCCTGCGGCCACGCCCCCGCCCTGGACACCCTCTCCCGCTTACCGCTCTGGCCTGGTCTGGTTTTACAAGCCGCCGCTGCGCGAAGAAGAATGGCCGGACATCGCCCAAAAATACAGTTTTTTCGTTCTCACTCACCGTGATGAAGACTTCCGCGACCAGCTTGGCGCTGACCGCCCGGCGCTGCAGTACTTGCTGTTAGCTGAAATTTACGACCCTGGCGATTGCCAGGCAGAGCCGAAAGGCAATCAGGTGGCTTACCTGCCCGGAGATTTTTGCCGCATTGAGCAGGAACACCCCGATTGGTTTCTGCTGGACAGCCTGGGACGGCGGCTGGAAGATGAGCCGGGGTACTGGCTGATGGACCCGGGCAGCCCCGGCTACCGCGCTTTTTGGCTGGAGCGCGCCCGGCAAATGCAGCAGGCTTTTGGCTGGCGGGGTTTATTTTTGGACAATGTGGAAGCCAGCCTGTCCAAATATGAATCAAACCTGGGATTGCCTAGCGCCTACCCTACCGATGAATCGCTGCAGACTGCCGTCTTGGGGTTTTTAGACTACCTTCGTCAAAACGGCCTGGGCAGCGCGGACAGCCCGCTATATGCCAACATCATTTCCATACGTGACCCGCAAGTCTGGCCGCTCTACCTGCAGCGCCTGGATGGCGCCATGCTGGAAAACTTCGCCACCGATTGGCGCGGCTCGGCGCTAACGGCGCAGGAATGGGAAAACCAGATGGAGTGGCTGCGCGCCTCACAGGCGCAGGGAAAAACCCTGCTGTTGGTCGCCCAGGGAAACCAGGACGATATTGAACGCCAGCGGTTTGCTTACGCTTCGTATTTGCTGGTCAACGAAGGGTTGGCTTTTTTTCGCTACACCCACCATTCTCTTTACCGCGAAGACTGGCAGTATGACCTGTATATCAAAAGCATAGGGCAGCCGCTGGGGCCGCCCTATGCGCAAGGTGAAGAATGGGTGCGTGATTTTTCCGGCGGACAGGTGCGGGTGAACCCGTCCAGCCGTCAGGCGCAAATCATCTTCCACCCAGAAAAGAAATAAGTGTTCCGAAGGCCCCAACCAGGGCCAGAATGACAATCACCAGCCCCATTGGCAAGCCTGTCGCCGCCGAGGCGCCGCTTTCGGGCGCAAAAGTGGGGACGGCCAGCGGCGGCGGGGCAGTGAAAGTTGGCAGGCGAGTGGCGGTAAGTTGGGGCAAAAACTGCGCCGCCAGGGTAGGGTCAATGGTTGGCGTGGTCAAAGGCGTGGGCGTGGGCGGCGGTTCCACAATGTCCAAAAAAGCGTTCGGCGGGCCAAGCGAAACCAGCGGCGCGTATACCCAGCCCACATTGCCAGGGACGCCAGGGTAGGCAATTTGAATCCAATCGCCGCCCGGGGAGCGGCCTCGCGCTGGAGCGGTTTCTCCGGGCAGCAAGACGCCAATCGCCGGATAGCGATAGGAATTTGGTCCAGAACGGACGTTAATCTGCTCCGGGTAGGTGACAGTGATGAAAGCGCCAATCGGCGTGCCGGTGACGGTCGGCACGGAACCGGTAGGCTGCTGGGCTGAAACTTTGCCCGGCTGCTGCGCGTAGAACAGCAGCAGAAACAGCCCCAGTCCCAAGAGAAGAATCAGTGATGTTTTAAAGAGAGGACGCATGAGAAGAAGATGAAGAGAGGCGAAGTGAACAGAGAAAGAGAGAACAGATTCGAAGATTATAATAGGAATTATCGGCCACGCGCCTGAGTTGTTCCCCTCCTACCCACCCATTTTTGAAACTTACAGCGGTAACCATGGATAAAAAAATCTTCTACGGTAATGTCACTCCACGCGATTTTGCAGAAGCGCTGACGGCGCAATTTCATCGCGGCAATTTGCGCACCCAAATTCTGGGCGATGAAAACGCCCTGAAAGTCCAAATTGCATCCCAACAAGGGGCGGCCAGCGGAGGGCAAACCGCGTTAACGGTGTTTCTGCAGCAGGTGGAAGATGGAGTGATGGTGCAAATCGGCCAACAAGCCTGGATGGGTGTGGCCGCCAGCCTGGGGCAAAGCGCCATCGCCACTCTGCTCAACCCCTGGAATTTATTAGGCCGCCTGGATGATATTGCTCAGGACCTGGAGAATTTGCAGTTGGTCGAATCCACCTGGAAAACCATCGAAAAGACGGCCCAGGCGCGAGGCGCCAGCCAGCAGCTGAGTGAACGCCTGCGCCGCCTGGAATGTGCCTACTGCGGCACAGCCAATAAGACCGGCGAAGCCTCCTGCGTGGCCTGCGGCGCGCCTTTAGGCAGCAGCCAGCCGAAGACCTGTACGCACTGTGGTTTTGTGCTGGCCGGGCGCGAACCGGTTTGCCCGCAATGCGGGCGAGTGGTGTAATCGAGCCCAAAACGTAAACTGTCTAACCCGCCTGTGGCGGGTTATTTTTTTACTTCATAAACCTGCGGGTTGACGCAGTGCGGCAGGCGGCGGCCTTCCAGCCCGGCCAGCAAATTTTCGCAGGCCATTTCGGCCATGCGCCGCCGCGCACCAAAAGTAGCCGAGCCAATGTGCGGGGTGATGAAGCAGTTGGGCAGGTCGTAAAGCGGATGGGTCGGCGGCAAGGGTTCGGGGTCAGTCACATCCAGCCCGGCGGCGAAAATCCAGTTTTCGCGCAAGGCTCGTAGCAAGGCGTCCGTTTGGACGATGGCGCCCCGCGCCGTGTTGACCAGCACAGCGGTAGGTTTCATCCGTCTCAGGGCGGATTCATCTATCAGGCCCCGCGTCTGCGCCGTCAGCGGGCAGTGGAGCGAGACAAAATCTGAAGCGGAGAGCAAATCCGGCAGGGAAAGGCGCTCGGCGCCTTCCATCTCAGAAATCTCGCTTGTTTCTTGCCGCCCGCTGTAAACGATTTTCATCCCAAAAGCTTTTGCTCGTTGAGCGACTGCCCGCCCAATTTTTCCCAGGCCGACAATTCCCAGCGTGGCGCCGGGAAAATCCATTCCCAACCAGCCGGTCGGCGCCCAGGAGCCCCACAGACCATCGCGGGCGTCCTGGGCGGCTTTGCCCAGCCCGCGCCCGGCAGCCAGCAGCAGACCAAAAGCCAGGTCGGCGGTGGCCTGGGTGAGAACATCGGGAGTGTTGCCTACCGGCAGGCTGCGGCGAGTAGCCGCAGCGATGTCAATGTTGTCAAAGCCAACCGCCATATTACTCACCACCTGCAGGCGCGGCGCGGCGCTGAAGATACTTTCATTGATTGGGTCAGAGAGCAGACACAGCAACCCTTCGGCTTCGGGGAGCTGCTCCAGCAAGTGCGGGGCCAACCCGGCTGGCTGCGCCGGGCCAACAATCAGCCGCACCCGCCCTTGCAGGGCGGTAATCCATTCGGGTGGAACCGGGTGAGAAAGAAGAACCAGCGGATAAGCCATAGAACCTCGTGTGAGTGGATAATTGGTGTAATCATAGCATTGACGTTGCAAAAGAACAACGGGGGTTGTAAAATAGGGTACGATGGTTTTACAATTTTGCAAACTTATTCCCTTGGGGAGCTGCCATGAGCGTTAGCTTAGACGACATTGAAAAACGTTTGGAAAGTTTGATTGAAGTGCATTTGCTCAAATACCTGCCCGGTCCGTTATGGCAGGCGCGTCTGGCGCACCGCCTGATGGAAGCGCTGAAATCGAACCTTTCCACACAAGGCCTGAATGCGCCGTTGGCGCATGATTTTACGCTGGTTGTTCATCCATCCACCCTCAGCCAATGGCAAAAAGATGAACGTCTGATGGAAGGGCTGAATAAAATTTTTCGGCTGGCGACCAGCGAAGCGGGCCTGCAGTTTGAAAGCCTGCCCGCGCTGACCATTATCTCCGACCCCAATGTTTCGGTAGAAGACCTGGAAGTGCGGGTGACACAGACTGCCGGGGTGGCCGAAACCCAAAACGTGCCCGCCACCGAACCCGCCCCAGAAGAACTTCCCCTCTCCCGCGCCGCTTTTCTCATCATCGGCGGAACAAAAGTTCACACCTTACAGCAAGTGGTAACGAATGTCGGGCGGCGGCTCGATAATCATGTGGTGGTGGATGACCCACGCGTTTCCCGCTACCATGCCCAAGTGCGCTATTCACGCGGACGCTTCATTATCTTTGACTTGAACTCCACCGGCGGCACTTACGTCAACGGACAGCGCATCACCCAAAGCGTGCTTTACCCGGGCGATGTCATTTCCCTGGCCGGGCTGCCCATCATCTTTGGACAGGATAATCCTCCTCCGGTCATGGGGCCAACCGGCGACACCGCTCCGCTTTCCCCCTCCGCCAGCGAGCGCGCAACAGCTGTGCTGAAAAACCCGCCAACAAAATAACTCATGGCCGCTTATTTGGCGCTTGGCGCCCGCCTGCTGGCGGCGCTGGTTTTGTACGCTTTTTTGGGGATGGCTTTCTTTTTGCTGTGGCAAGCCCTGTTTAGCCAGGCTGCCATGCTGAAAAAAAATAAAGCGCCCCATCTCACCCTGCGGCTCACCACCCCCAATCTCAGCCCGCAGGTCATTTCCCTGGAACATCCCGAAATTTTAATTGGCCGTGAAGCCGATTGCGCCTTGCAGCCCAATGACCCGTCTGTTTCGGCGCATCACGCCCGAATTTTTTACCGCAGCGGCCAGTGGTGGGCCGAAGATATTGGCTCGACCAACGGGTCTCAGATTAATGAAACGCCCTTGCTCACCCCAGCCATTTTGGTAGAAGGTGATGTGTTGCAATGCGGCCAAACGTTGATTGAAATTCTCACTCCAACGGAGGAAACCTATGTCTGAAAGCCTCGCATTCGCCGTCATTGGCGGCTCTGGGCTGTACGCCATGCCCGGGCTGAGCAACACCCGCGAAGAGTTTCCCGATACTCCCTTTGGAAAACCCAGCTCCCCGATTGTGCTTGGCGAGTTAGCCGGTCAGCGAGTTGCTTTTTTGGCGCGGCACGGCCTGGGACATTTCATCTCACCCACCGAAGTGAACTATCGGGCCAACATTTACGCTCTCAAACAGTTGGGCGCCACCCGCATCGTCAGCATCAGCGCCTGCGGTTCGCTGCGCGAAGATTACGCCCCTGGTCACATCGTCATCCCCGACCAGTTATTTGATTTCACCAAAGACCGGCAGCGCAGTTTTTTCGGCGAGGGAGTCGTGGCTCATGTGGGGGTTGCCGACCCATTTTGCCCGCATCTCAGCCAGATGACCTTACAGGCTGTTCAAAAAACCGGGGCCATAGTCCACAGCGGCGGCACGCTGATTACCATCGAAGGACCGCGCTTCTCTACCAAAGCCGAATCGCAAACTTTCCGCGCCTGGGGCATGTCCATCATTGGAATGACAGCCTGCCCAGAAGCCTTCCTGGCCCGCGAAGCGGAATTGTGTTACTGCACCATGGCGCATGTCACCGACTATGACGTGTGGCACGTCAGCGCCGAGCCGGTGACGGTGGCAATGGTCATCGAAACGCTCAATCACAACACCGCCCATGCCCAGCAGGCCGTGCTGAATCTGGCGCAAAGCCTCAGCGCAGAACGTCCTTGCGCCTGCGGTTCCGCGCTGGAATCGGCGCTCATCACCCAACCCAGCCGCATCCCCGCCGAAACCCGGCAAAAATTAGCCTTGCTGACCGCAAAATATCTTTCCTAGTGCGTCAACCGTCCTACCTTCCTCCCGCTCAAGCCCAAAGCCGCCTGCTATTGCTGGCGGCTGTCTTCTTAGTTTTGTTCAGCGCGGCGCTCAGTCTCTCCCCGGCTGTACGCGCCCACTCCTGGGACGCGCCGCTGCGCTGGGAACATTGGCCCGGGCTGGCGGTCTGGGGAATTTTCACCTGGCTGGCGCATCGTCTCAAAGTTCGTCATTTACCCGATTCTGACCCCTACCTGTTGCCCATCGCCGCCCTGCTCAGCGGTTGGGGGCTGCTCACCATCTGGCGGCTTACCCCGACCTTTGGCCTGCGCCAAACGCTGTGGCTGGCTTTCAGCCTGCTGGTATTTGCGATTGGAACCAGCCGCCCAACCCTGCTTGATTTTCTGCGCCGTTACAAATATCTATGGCTGACGGTTGGCCTGACGCTGACCGCTCTCACCCTGGCCCTGGGCGCCAACCCGGCGGGGACAGGGCCGCGGCTGTGGCTAGGATGCTGCGGCATTTATCTGCAGCCCTCCGAGCCGCTGAAATTATTGATGGCGCTGTACCTGGCGGCATATTTTTCTCAAAACACTCCGCACAGCCTGCGCACCTGGCCGCTGCTCCTGCCCAGCCTGTTTGTTATCGCCCTGGCGCTCCTGCTGCTCCTCATTCAACGCGATTTAGGAACGGCTTCGCTTTTCGTCTTTCTCTACGCCGCCAGCCTGTATCACGCCCTGGGCAAAAAACGAATCCTGCTCTTCAGCCTGGGATTGATGCTCCTGTTTGGTTTCATCGGCTACGCGCTATTCGACCTGATTCAAATTCGGGTTGAAGGCTGGCTCACCCCCTGGAACGACCCTTCGGGCAATTCATATCAAATCGTCCAATCCCTGCTGGCAATTGCCAACGGCGGTCTGTTGGGACGCGGCCCAGGGCTGGGTTCTCCCGCGCTGGTTCCACTGGCCCATTCCGATTTCATTTACCCGGCCATCCTGGAAGAAAACGGCCTGCTGGGAGCAACCGCCTTGCTGCTCCTGTTTGGTTTATTCGCCACTCGCGGCTATCTGATTGCCATGCGCGCCGAAACTTTGTTTCACCGCCTGTTAGCGGCGGGGCTAAGCGCCTGGCTGGGCGCACAGGCCCTGCTCATCATGGGAGGAACCGTGCGCCTGGTGCCGCTGACTGGAATCACGCTGCCTTTCCTGTCTTACGGCGGCTCCTCGCTGTTGACCACTTTTGTCGCCACCTTGCTGCTGCTACACATCAGCCAGAACAGCGAAAACGACCCTTTTCCCCTGCACAGCGCCACTCCTTACCTGCTGCTGCCCGCGCTGCTGGGAATTGGCTTTGCAGCCACCGGGCTGGCAAGCGGCTGGTGGGGCATTCTTCGCTCTCCCGACCTGCTCGCCCGCACCGATAACCCGCGCCGGGCCATCGCCGAACGTTTTGTGGCGCGAGGCAGTTTATTCGACCGGCGCAACACTCCCCTGACCGTCACTCAGGGCCGCTCCGGCAGTTATACCCGTGAGCTGCTGTACCCGGCCCTTTCACCCGTTATCGGATACAGTCATCCCATCTACGGGCAGGCGGGACTGGAAGCGGCCTACGACGATTATTTGCGCGGCCTGGCGGGGTATCCCTCCAGCCAGATTTGGAGCAGCCAAATTCTCTACGGCTCGCCTCCGCCCGGGCTGAACTTGCGCCTGAGTCTCGACCTGCCACTGCAAGCCGCCGCCGACAAACTGCTGAAAGGTTACACCGGCGCGGCGGTGCTGCTTCAGGCCAAGACCGGGGAAACGCTGGTGATGGCCTCCGCTCCCACCTTTGACGCCAACCGGCTGGATGAAACTGGCCCCAGCCTGCAAACGGACCCGGGTTCGCCTTTGCTCAATCGCGCTGCCCAGGCTCAGTATCCCATTCAGACCTTGCTTCCTTTTTTTACCCATGCTGAGAAGAAAGAACGCGCGCCGCGCTCTCTGGAAATTTTGCGCAGCGACCTGGGTTTTCCCGCATCCGAGACGGGCGGCGCTTCTCCGCAGCAGGTGGCGCTGGCCTTCAGCGTGTTCAGCGCTCAGGGGACGCGCCCCCTTCAGGCCCGCCTGGCGCTGGCAGTTGAAACTCCGCTTCAGGGCTGGGTCACTTTTCCAGGCTCCGATTCAGGTCTGAAAATTTTTTCGACTGAAACCGCAGTTCAACAGGCGCGCTTGTGGAGCGCCGCTAACGCCCCCTATTGGCGTTGGAGCGCGAGCGTCTCGCAAAATGGCCGTCAGGTAGCCTGGTATGTGGCGGGGACGCTGCCAGAGTGGCAGGGTTCTCCCCTTTCCCTGGCATTGGCGCTGGAAGGTGAAGATGAAGAGACTGTTCGCCGCCTGGGAGAAGCGCTGATGCAGGCCGCGCTGGGACGGTGAATCAAAAAAAGCGGGCAAAAAGCCCGCTTTTTTTGATTGGTTGTGAAGAATTTACTTGGCGCTGTAGCCGGGGCCGCTTTGATAGTACGCGGCATTGGCAGCAATATCGGGGGTCAGGTCTACCACTTCACCAGCAGCCAGCTGCTTGGCCGTTTCCAACACCACCGCCACGCCGTGATGATTGGTGCCTTCGTAGTGGCCGGAGAGACCAACCCGGCTGATGAATTCGCCGCCTTTGGCGGTGTAGCCAGCGGGGACTTCGTCTTCGGGGAAGATGGCGGCATACGGGCATTCGGGAACGCAAGCGCCGCAATCAATGCAGGTGTCGGGGTCAATGTAATACAAGGGCCATTCTTCCTGCGGTTTTCCGGGGGTAATGCACTCCACCGGGCAAACTTCCACACAACCGCTGTCGCGCAAACACAGGCTGGTAATTACATGGGTCATAAATGCCTCCTTTTGAGAAATGCGAGTGATGAAAACATTATATCCCAGGCGCCTGGGCTTACAACGGGTGATTTATTCCGCAAAGCGGCGGGCCACTTCTTCCCAGTTGATGACGTTCCACCAGGCGGCAATGTAATCTGCGCGGCGGTTCTGATATTTGAGATAGTAAGCGTGTTCCCAAACATCAATGCCCAAAACCGGTTTGAAGCCATCGCTGAGCGGGTTATCCTGATTCGCGGTAGAAAGAACACTCAGTTTTCCGCCTTTGAGCGCCAGCCAGGCCCAGCCGGAACCAAAACGTCCCATCGCCGCCTTGTCAAATTCGGCTTTGAAATTGGCAAAAGAGCCAAAATCAGATTCGATGGCTTTGCCAAAGCCGCCTTTCGGCTCACCGCCCGCCTGAGGCGCCATCACCTGCCAGAAAAGGTCGTGATTCCAATGTCCACCGCCATGATTGCGCACCGCGCCGCGAATATCTTCCGGCACATCGGCCAGACGGGCCACCAGGTCGGTCAGAGTCCAGCCACCCAGTTCGGGGTGTTTTTCCAGCGCGGCATTCAGGTTGGTGATGTAAGCCTGATGATGCTTGGTGTGGTGAATGGTCATCGTCTGCGCGTCAATGAAAGGCTCCAGCGCGTCATACGCATAAGGTAAAGAAGGGAGTTGAAAAGACATTTTTTGCTCCTTAAGCAAGGTGATGAAAAGGGATGACAAACGGATAATTCTGTTTATAGCCTTTGCTTTTCTTGCGGTCAATTCACATTTAGGACGATTTTCATCATCCAAAGGGGTGATGTGTTTTCACCCTCCCTTTGTCGTTAAGATTTTTTGGCTCTCCAAGAATTAGCGTGGTAGCCCCCACAGGTGGGGGTGTGAAAAGCAAGATAAAATTGGCGGAAAAAGGTCACAATGTCCAAATCACAAGTCACGATACC
>Ga0172367_10010274_pt1 | contig 10103 bp, 11 predicted proteins | sample Lak10m_FD_114542 | JGI IMG/M metagenome (GOLD analysis project Ga0172367, IMG submission 114542) | Freshwater microbial communities from Kabuno Bay, South-Kivu, Congo - kab_022012_10m | ecosystem: Environmental > Aquatic > Freshwater > Lake | place: Democratic Republic of the Congo: South-Kivu...
ACGCCGATCGCCGAGGCGATGATGGCGCTGGTGTTGATGGATCATTACCTGCGGCATCGGGCGCAGAATTTGGGCGTGGATTGCGGTTTGCCCATTTTAAGATAACGGCTTGGTTGTCGGCTTTCCAGGCGGCATAAGCGCCGCATAAGTCTTTGCCTTGTTTTGGAGTGAAAAAACATGTTTTTTCACTCCTTGTTCAACACCTGTTTAGGCCGTTTAGCCATTGATAATAACCGGCCGGTCGGGCAGTTCGTTCGGATTTTCCCGGCCCGGCGGGAAATGGCTGGCTAGCAGCGCAGTAATGCGTTCAATGCCTTCGAGAGCGCCTCGTTTAAAATCGCCTTGCTTGAAGCATTCTTGCATAACCTTGGCGATAGCGTCCCAGTCGGCTTGGGCCACGCGCCGGGCTATCCCCCGGTCGGCAACGATATGAACTTCCCGGTCAGCCAGCAAGACATAAATCAATACGCCGCTGTTTTCCTCAGTATCCCAAACCCTTAGATTACTAAACACGGCTATGGCCCGTTGTCTTGCGGACACGCCGCGCCAGACTTGAATAGGAGTCAGCGCATTTTCAACGGCAAAACGAAGTTCTCCGCTATGCAGGCGCTCGGATTCCCTGACCGCCGTTTCGATAGCCTTAAGCGTCGCCGCGGGAAAGGCAAGCCGCCAGCGCCACGGCGGCATAAAAGCATGAACTAGCCAGCGTTTAAAATTTACCATGAGTCCGATGCGCCTCCTCCGCCAAAACCGCCGCCACCGCCGCTCCAAGAGCCGCCGCCGCTACCCCACGAGCCACCGCCACCCCAAAAGCCACCGCCCCGCGAACCGTCGCTGGGCCCTCTGCCGTCGGGATAAAAGAGGCCCGTTATGATAAAAACGATAATGGCGATCAGCAATGCAATGATGACCATGCCAAAGACCCACGCGGCGACCAGCCCGCTGCCCAGCCCCGCCACTATGCCGCTGGCCAGCCGTCCCAGTATGAGGGACAGCACGGAGCCGACAATGATGCCGCCGACCAGAACAAACATAAAAGCGTCCGAGTTCGGCGCTTCGCGCTCGGTCTGCTCGGGCGCGGGCAAGGGTTCGCCTTCGATCAGTTTAATCAACTGGCTAACGCCGGCGTCAATGCCGCCGGCAAAATCGCCCGCTTTGAAATAGGGCTTGATAATTTCGCTGGTCACCCGCTTGGCGACCGCATCGGGAATGACGCCCTCCAAACCGTAGCCGACTTCCAGCCGCAGTTTCCGGTCGTCCTTGGCCACGATCAGGATCACGCCGTCATCAACACCCTTGCGGCCGATTTTCCAGGCATCGGCAACCCGTATGCCGAATTGGGCAATATCCTCAGGCTGTGTGGTCGCAACGATCAATACGGCAATCTGGCTGCCTTTGCCGGCCTCGAAAGCCGCCAGCTTGGCCTCCAGCGCGTTGGTCTGTTCGGGGCTGAGCGTGGCGGTAAGATCGGTGACGCGATGCAATAATTGAGGAACCTCGACTTGCGCCGATGCTGCCGTGGCGAACAGTAGCAGCAAAACGCCCAGTATCCAGCGGGATAGCAACATGACGGGCGGCTCTTACTGGGCGGGAGCGGGCGCGGAAAAATCCACCTTCGGCGGCACGGCTATCGCTTGCTCGTTTTCCACGGTAAAGCTAGGCTTGGTTTTATGGCCGAACAGCATCGCCGTCAGATTGCTGGGAAATGAGCGCACGGTGATATTGTAGTCCTTCACTGCCTCGATATAGCGGTTGCGCGCCACGGTGATGCGGTTTTCGGTGCCTTCCAGTTGCGCCTGCAAATCCCGAAACAGGCCGTCGGCTTTCAATTGCGGATAATTCTCGGCGACAGCCAGCAAACGCGCGATCGCGCTGGTCATTTGCCCTTGCGCGGCGATGAATTTTTTGAATGTTTCTTCGTCGTTGACCAGTTCCGGCGTGGCTTGAATCGCCCCGACCTTTGCCCTCGCCTCGGTCACTTGAGCCAGCACCTCTTTTTCGTGCGCCGCGTAGCCCTTGACGACATTAACCAGATTGGGCACCAGGTCGGCGCGGCGCTGGTATTGGTTCAACACTTCCGCCCACGCGGCGGTGATATTTTCATCGCCGGATTGCAGCGTGTTATAGCCGCAGCCGGACAGGCTTAGCAGCAAAAAAACAATCAACCATTTGACCATAAAAAACGCTCCTCGTTGTCTGTTGGTTTTATTTTGGCCGCACAATCATACTCAATATCGCGGGATTTTTACTATTTAATTGCCGCTGCCGAGTCCGACCTTACGGGCGTAGGCTTAGCAACATGGCCCACCAGCAACCGCCGACTCCCCTTGCGGCCCCGGTGTGCAATCGAACAGGCCGAAATGCCGGGATTTATCCCCCAACACTTGAAAATGCGGCGCGTAGCGGCTGCCCGACAACATATCGGCGGTATTGCCGCAAACCCGCAAAGGCCTGTGGGTTTCAAAATGATGATGGTCGTCCAAGTCGAAGGCGTGGGGATGTTCGGGGATAGTGCCCAAATAACAGGCGACCTGGCCGAAATCCTCGCAGCGGTCTTCCAAGGCCATCTTGAAGGCGCGCACGGTCACCGAACGGAACTTGACCATGCCGATTTTGGCCGCCACCTCCGGGTCGTCAAGGCTGATGGCGTTTTCCTTGACTACTCGTACATCGGGGCAACCCAAGCCATCCAGAATACGCCGAAAATCTTCCCAATACAGAGCTCCGCCCAGGCATTCGCCCAAGAGCACCGGGTCTTTGCGCTGTTCATCGGGAATCCTGCGGTCGGCGAAAACATCGGAAAAATACAGCTCCCCACCGGGCTTCAAGACCCGAAAAATCTCCGCCAACACCTTGGATTTCTCCGGCGACAAATTAATCACACAATTCGACACCACCACGTCGATGCTATTATCGGCAATACCGACGGCGGCCAGATTTTCGATATGCCCGTGCATGAACTCGACATTGGCATAACCCAAGCGCTCGGCATGCCAGTCGCGGTGGCGCAAGGCCACTTCCAGTTGTTCGGGAGTCATGTCCACGCCGATCACCCGCCCCCGCGCTCCGACCAGTTGCGACAGCAAATAACAGTCCCGTCCGGTTCCGCAACCTAAATCCAGCACGGTCTTACCTTGCAGGATTGGCGGTAGCGGCGATCCGCAACCATAAAAGCGCTCTTGAACCTCCGGATGCACACCGGACAATAATGTTCGCAAATGCCGCGGCATGGCATCCACGGTACAGCAAGCGCTGGTTTTTAAATCATCGCTGGATTTAAGCACCTGCCCGTAATATTCACGGACGGATTCCGTGATTTCGATAGTTTGGCTCATGGGGTTCTCCTTAAAAGTCTCACTGCCACATGGACATCAAAATAACTGGATCGATTGATTATGGCAATGCCTATTCATGGACGGCTTCATCCGCCGAATAACACGTCTCGGAGGATGCAACCTATTCAGCCATTCGTATTTATGGATCAAATCAAGCCGTGCTCGGCAAACGAATACGGCCGGCCGTCGGCGACGATGAAATGATCCAGCACGCGAATGTCGAATAAGGCCAAGGCCTGTTTGAGCTTGTCGGTAATGGCCTTGTCCGCCTGGCTGGGTTCGGCGACGCCGGACGGATGGTTATGGGCGAATATAACCGCGGCGGCATTGTGCCGCAAGGCTTGCTTGGCGACCTCGCGTGGATAAACGCTGGCGCTGTCCAAGGTGCCGCGAAACAATTCCTCCCATTGGATGACCCGATGTTGGTTGTCCAGGAACAAGCAAGCGAACACCTCGTGACCGTAACCTCGCAATTGCGCGCCCAGATAGGCGCGGGTGGCTTCGGGGCTATCCAACACGCCGCCGCGTTGCAAAATCTCCAGAAAATGCCGCTTGGCCATTTCCAGCACGGCTTGCAGCTGCGCGTATTTGGCCGTCCCCAAGCCGTTAGCCTGACAAAAGCGGTTAATATCGGCGTCCAACAGCGATTTTAACGAACCGAAATCGTCCAATAACTCCCTCGCCAAGGCCACCGCCGACTTGCCGGGTGTGCCCGTGCGCAAAAAAATAGCCAAAAGCTCGGCGTCGGTTAGTGCGTCGGCGCCGCGTTGCAGCAATTTTTCCCTAGGCCGGTCTTCCGCCGGCCAATCTTTAATGGACATGGTCGCTCGTTCGCCGAAGTCAAAATTTAAGCATAGAAGAATTTTTCCGAACTTGCCATAATACAACTTTGAGTATTTGTTAGGTACAAGGCTATTAATAAGCGCATCTTACTGGGCATCGGCGGCGGCATTGCCGCTTATAAATCGGCGGAGCTTATCCGGCTGTTAAAAAAACAAGACTGCGAAATACGAGTCGTCATGACTGAAAACGCCGCCCGATTCGTAAGCCCGCTAACGTTTCAGGCGCTCTCAGGCCACTCGGTTTATTGCGGCTTGCTGGATGCCGAAACAGAAAACGCCATGGGCCATATCAACCTAGCGCGTTGGGCCGATTTATTGCTAGTCGCCCCGGCCACAGCCAATTGCATCGCCAAATTCAGCTTGGGACTAGCCGATGATTTATTATCAACCTTGTATTTGGCCGCAACGTGTCCGGTCTATTTGGCGCCGGCGATGAATCAGGCGATGTGGGGCAAACCTGCTACCCAAGCCAATATCCAAACTTTGTTGCGACATGGCGCGATCGTCATCGGCCCCGAGGCGGGCGACCAGGCCTGCGGAGAAACGGGATTGGGACGGATGTCGGAACCTGAAGCCATTGCCGAACGGATTTTAGCCCAACAAAATTCGCTATTGCAGGGTGTTAGCGTATTAATCACGGCAGGCCCCACCCGTGAACCCATAGATCCGATCCGCTACATCAGCAACCGTAGCTCCGGCAAAATGGGTTATGCCCTGGCGCGGGCGGCCCTGGCTGCCGGCGCCAAAGTCAGCCTGGTGTCAGGCCCTACCGCCCTGGCGCCGCCGGCGGGCGTTGAAATAATCCAGGTCGAGACGGCCGCGCAAATGTATCAAGCCGTCATGGACAGAGCCGCCAGCCACGCTATTTTTGTCGGGGCAGCGGCCGTCGCGGACTATAGCCCTTCGGCAGTACTGCCTGAAAAAATAAAAAAAATCAGCGGGGAATTGCAACTAAGCTTACAAAAAACTCAAGACATCTTGGCGACGGTGGCCGCGCTTGAGTACCAACGGCCTTTCACGGTAGGCTTTGCCGCCGAAACCCATGATTTGGAAAACTATGCCAAAAGCAAATTACGGGATAAAAAGCTGGACATGATCGCCGCCAATTGGGTAGGCCGGGAACAAGGCGGTTTCGATAGCGAGGAAAACGCCTTGCAAGTATTCTGGCAAGGCGGCGAAACCCGTTTGGCGATGATGGATAAATCCCAGTTGGCCGAACGGTTATTGGCTTTAATCGCGGAAAAATTTCATGAAAAAAATTCAGCTTAAACTACTAGACCCGCGCTTGGGAGAGTCCATCCCCTTGCCTGAATACGCCACTCCCGGTTCGGCGGGCGTCGATTTACGCGCTTGCGTGGAAAACCCCATGATTATTGAGCCGGGGCAAACCGAGCTTATCCCTACCGGCTTGGCTATCCACATAGAAGACCCACACTTGGCCGCCGTGCTATTGCCGCGCTCAGGGTTAGGCCATAAACACGGCATTGTTTTGGGCAACCTTGTCGGCCTGATTGATTCGGATTACCAAGGGCAAGTATTCGTGTCCTGTTGGAACCGTGGCAACACCTCTTTCACTCTCCAAGTTGGCGAGCGGCTAGCGCAATTGGTTTTTGTGCCGGTAACACAAGTAGAATTTGTCCAAGTGACAGAATTTTGCGAAAGCAGCCGAGGCATGGGCGGTTTCGGCCATAGCGGGCGTCATTAACGGATATTTATTGGGGAGCTTACAAAATGAAACGAATATTCTCCTGGCTTGCTGCTTTTGTCGCCGCCATGATCTTAACCGTGGGCATCAGTATTTATTGGCTATCCCGGGCGGACATGAATCAAAGCCGGCAACAAGAAGCCGAAGCGGTTGCCCAAAGCGCGGCATTAAGTCTTTCGATTTATATCGGGCAACTCAATGCCATCTTGGAGCAAATGGCGCAAGACCCGGATGTCTTAACGGCTGTGCTAGGCAATAATAAATCCTTGCAGGATTTAGAAGCCGTCAAGCTTGAAAAATATCTTCCCGGTGTGATGAAAATCAGGCTGTTGCCGCCGGACATCAGCGCGCCGGATGAAACCAGCCCGCCACGCATGGGCTTTGCCGAGTTGGAAATGATCAGATCGGCCCTGACGTCTAATCCGGCTCCCGCCGTGCAAGGTGAAAAAACGGACCGCCATTTAGCCATCGCCAGGAGAATTGCTTACAAAGATCAACCGGCCGGCGTTCTGCTAGCCAGCCTCAACTATAACTTCATCCAAAAAAGCATCGCCGTCGCGGCAACCGAGCATGTCTATCTACAATTACGGCAAAACAAAACCGTATTGGCCGCCGCCGGTGAAGACGGCGAAGAGCATCACGACGACATCCCAGAAACGCAGGTTCCCGGCACCGAATGGACTATTGGCTACCAATCCAACCGATCCCTGGGCGGCATTGATTTTATGATATTAGCCGCGACGCTAATACCCTTGGCTGCCGGGTTGATGGTTTTACTTTTCGGGTATCGCCGCCTATCGGAGGTCTTGTCCACCGATATACAAAATTTGCTAAAAGCGTTTAAGGATATGATGACCAACAACCTGCAAGGCAATTATCCTTTCCAGCTCAACGAACTTAGCGCGCTATTTTCCAACCTGCTGCAATTTAAACGCATCTTGGAACAAAGAGGCGATGACGTAAAAACCGGCGCCAACACCGACGCGATGCGCTCCCCCACGAAAGAAACCAATGAATTTACAACAGGGCTGGATGTGGATATAACCGTCGAAGAGGATGATTTTGACTTGGACATGCTATTCGATGATTTCGGCACCCCTCACTCCAAACCACATTAACTTTAGAAAAGGGATTATTTCATGCTAAAAAAAACTACCGCGCACCAGATAGCCGGCGTACTCATTGAAGCCTTGCCTTATATCCAACGATTTAAAGGCAAAACCGTCGTCGTCAAATTCGGCGGCAACGCGATGGTGGATGACGACCTTAAACACAGTTTCGCTCGCGACATTGTGCTAATGAAACTGGTCGGCTTGAACCCCATCGTCGTCCACGGCGGCGGCCCGCAGATCGGACAATTATTGGCAAGGCTCGGCAAGACCTCGGATTTTATCGACGGCATGCGCGTCACCGACAGCGAAACCATGGACGTGGTGGAAATGGTCCTAGGCGGTTTGGTCAACAAGGAAATCGTCAACCTGATTAACCGCCATGGCGGCAAAGCCATTGGGCTTACCGGCAAGGACGGCGATTTCATCCGCGCTAAAAAAATCGGCCTAAAAAGAGCAACGCTGGATGACGAAGAAGCATCGGAAATTATCGACCTGGGTCATGTCGGGGAAGTCAGCAGCATAGACCCCGCCGTGGTCGACATGCTGGCCGATAGCGATTTTATTCCGGTCATCGCCCCGATCGGCGTGGGACTGGATGGTTATTCCTATAACATCAACGCGGATTTGGTGGCCGGCAAGGTGGCCGAGGTGCTGCGCGCCGAAAAACTCATTCTGTTAACCAACACGGCGGGGATATTGAATAAAGAGGGTAAGCTGTTGACCGGCCTGACTGTCCAAGACATTGACGAGCTCATCGCCGACGGCACCATCTCCGGCGGCATGATACCGAAAACGCGTTGCGCGACGGATGCGATAAGCGGCGGCGTCAACAGCGTCCACATCATCGACGGCCGGGTGGAACACGCGGTATTGCTGGAATTGTTTACCGACCAGGGGGTGGGCACCTTATTACTTGCCCGATCTCGCTAGCACGTCGTTGATATACGGCCTGAATCTGGCGCGAATATCCTTGACCCTATCGCTGGCGCAGAGCTCGCGGCCCGTGGCGGAATCGTGGCAAAGTATATCCAAAAACAGCAAATAATCGTTATCGGTCAAGGCAATCCGGGATAAGGACAAACTGATGTCGGTACTGGTGGCGGGGGGCCGGTTCATAATCAGTTTCTCGTTAAAAATATTGGGTTGCGTTGTTGAGTATTGGTTGATGAAATCGCGGGCTAAATGCCAAGCCTTATTGCATTGATGGTCGTTATCGCAATAGAACAAACCCAGCGAATTGGCATCCTTGACACTAGGCACCAAGGCTTCTTCCCGGGTTTTTTTGGTCGTCTGGGTCAGGAACAGATAACGCTCTACATCGGCTTCATATTCATGCTGGGTCAGTTGCTGCTTATCCATATTGCCACGGATGGCGGCTTGAACTTGTTCAATTTTCTGTTGCGTTAAGGCAATATTATTGACGACGGCCGCCGAAGGTTTCTGACCGCTACGCTCAAACTCGGCAGCCACCTTTAGGTAATAATCCAATTGGTCGGAGGTTTGCTTAAGACTGCTTTGCAACAATTGCCTTTGTTCTGCGAATCCCTGCATCTTAACTTCCAAGGCGGCGGCAATATCCTCCTTGGAATGGAAGGTACTGAGCAAAGCCTCGTCATGCAATTTTTGACGGGCGATCAGCTTTTGCTCCTCCACCCTTAAGGCCGCCAAACGCGCATCCATGATCTGTTGTTCCCTAGACCTTTCCTTTTCCTTGGTCTCAACCGCCCGGCCCTGGGGATTAAGCCGTTCCTGACGCAAGGAATTTTTTTCCGCCGGTATTTGATCCGTGTAAATCGTCCGGCCCTGCTCGTCTTCAATGCGGAATAGGCTCTTTGGCGTGGTTTTAGTCGGCCTTTTAGCGGCAACAACTTGGCTGGAAAAAGCGCAGAGGCTACAAACAACGGCGATGGTCAATAATAATTTTCCTGCGTTCATAAAAATTGGACAAGGATAAGCTGCCCAAAGCGGCAGGGATTAATTGAAAAAACCATCGGTCGATGCCGATGGCAAGATTGAAACCGCCGATAATATTGCCAAATCGCTCTTGTTTTCCATTTCAGCCCAGCAAGCCCGCCAGTTGCTGCAAAGGCGGCAAAACCACCATCTTGGCCAGTTGCAGGAACAATAAAACCGCCAAGGGCGACAAATCCATGCCGCCGACATCCGGAATAATTCTCCTGCCGACCACCAACAAGGGCTCGGTCAGGCTAACCAGAATCGTGGTCGCGGCATCGTAAGCCCCCGGATTGACCCAACTCAGCAAAGCCCTGGCAAACACGGCGAACACAAAAATGTTGATGAGCAGCGACAGCAAGTCCGCGAACGACAAGATCGCCAACGTCCCGATGCCGATAGCAACGCCTTGCAAGCTCAGGATGGAAAAGTTGGCCAGCATCTGCAACACCAACACCAATAGTAACGATGAGGTATCGACTTTACCGACAGCCGGAACAAAACGGCGCAGCAGACGTAGCGGCGGATGGGTGATCTTAACCAGAAATTGCGAAATTGGATTGTAATAAGGCGCGCCGCACCATTGCAATAGAAAACGCAACAATAGCGCCAAAATATATAAGGACGCCACAGTGTCGATGACAAAAATGACAGGATTGGCCAAGTAACTGGAGTTCATCAACTTTTCCCCATTGATTCGGACATTTCGATGGAACGGCTACGGGCCGCGCGCACGGCTTTCGCCACTAATTCGGCAAAACCGCCTTGTTCAAACGCGGCAATCGCCTGTTCGGTCGTGCCTCCCGGCGAGGTGACGCGCTGGCGTAATTGCATCGGCGATTCGGACGATTCCAACGCGATTTTCGCCGCCCCCAGTGCCGTCTGTTGCACCAACAACCGGGCCGTGCGCTCGTCCAGGCCCAACTCCTGCGCGGTTTTCTCCATTGCTTCCATCAACAAAAAATAATAGGCCGGCCCGCTGCCGGAAACGGCGGTGACGGTATCCAAATCCGTTTCATCCTTGACCCAAAGAGAAATACCGACCGCGCGCATGATGTTTTCAGCCAAATCCCGTTGGATTTCCGAGACATTGGCATTGGCATGCAAGGCGGTGGCTCCGGTCAGCACCAAGGCCGGGGTATTGGGCATGCAACGC
>Ga0172367_10010275_pt1 | contig 10102 bp, 7 predicted proteins | sample Lak10m_FD_114542 | JGI IMG/M metagenome (GOLD analysis project Ga0172367, IMG submission 114542) | Freshwater microbial communities from Kabuno Bay, South-Kivu, Congo - kab_022012_10m | ecosystem: Environmental > Aquatic > Freshwater > Lake | place: Democratic Republic of the Congo: South-Kivu...
CTGCTCCCCAGGGCCTGGTGGTTCTGATAGCGCAGACCCACATTGCTCTCCGCTCGAGTCGACGACTGACTCTCCCAGTGGATGAGGTCCTGACTGATCGCGTAGTCGCGGTAGCGGGTCGTTGGTGAGAAGGAGCCCGACGATTTGTCGAGGGTGAACGCGAATAGGTCGGCTCGCTCATCGGGGACCCAGAAGACACCTGACTGCCATGACGCTGCGGTCGGCCCAGCACCGTGCCCGAACGCCGCAAGGATCTCCAGCCGGGTGTAGCGAGCATGTACCGAAAGCGGTAAGTGCAACCGACTAGGCACAGAGCGGTGGGCGTGCGAGATGCGATCGCGCAGGACGCCGAAGAGTTCGGTCAGGTCGGCCAGAACTTGTGGGTGTTCCCACACCAGGTTGACGCCATCCTGGAGAGTGGCGCCACTACCGAGGGTTCCCTTGGGCAGAGAGCTCAGCAGTTGAGCGACCAACATCCGGGTGAGTCGAGCATCTCGGTCGGTCATGGCATCGACCTGTGGTGGGCTCGGGGTGCGAACGAGAAGCGCATAGAGATCGAGGCGGAGTCCGTCGTCGATGTGCAGCAGCCGTGACGTCGCTCGGCGAAGGATGTCCTCGTGGGGGCCGGCCGCCGACACGTCAAGGCCCGCCGCCTCCTTCAGGGTCGACCAACTATGTCGATTGTCGTAGAGGTCGTCGACCTCGAGCCCTGAGTGGGTGAGGAAGTTCCGAAGCGTGATCTCGTGCCCGGCAGCGATCATCGCCCTCAGTTCAGTGAGGCGTTGGGCCCAGTTTGCAGGGATCGCATTGCGCAGGCTGCGGAGGATGATGTCTCTCGACTGCGCGTCGAGTTGCATGTGGCAGCCAGCAGGAAGAAACGGGAAACCCGCGGTGACCTGGCTTTCTACGTCGCGACGCGTTCCACCGAGAAGCGCTCGCAGCTTGAGATCGAAGCGGAACTCCTGCCGGTGTTGGCCGACGAAATCGAGCACTGTGCAAGATGTCTTCCCGACCGACTTCCGGAGACCTCTCCCGAGTTGTTGCAGGAAGAGCACCGGACTCTCGGTTGGTCGGAGAAAGAGGAGACTGTCGATTGCGGGCACGTCGACACCCTCGTTGAACAGGTCGACGGAGAAGATCACGTTGGTCTCGCGTGAAGCAAGCCGACGAAGTGATGACGCTCGTTCGTCCACCGGAGTGTCGGCCCAGATGGCCTCCGCCGAGATGCCTGCCTCGTTGAAGATCCGAGCCATGAAACGCGCGTGGTCGACGCTTGCACAGAAGCCGAGCGCGCGCGCCTTCTCGACACTGTCAACGCGCTCGGTGAACTCCTTGACGACAAACCTCGCCCACCAGTCGTTCGCCGTGTAGACGTTGGTCAGCCCCTCAACGTCGTAGCCGGTCCCGCGTCGCCACGGCACATCTCGAAGGTCGAGACCATCGTGAATCCCGTAGTAGGAGAACGGTGAGAGATAGCCCTGATCGACTGCATCCCAGAGGCGGAGCTCGGCTGCGATCCGATCGCTGAACCAATGCAGGAGCGGAAGGCCGTCGGATCGTTCAGGCGTAGCAGTCAGGCCAACGAGTTCGCGAGGCGCAAGGTGCCTCAGCAGACGGTCGTAGCTCTGAGCAGCTGCGTGGTGGAACTCATCGATGATGACGATGTCGAAGTGGTGGGGGTCGAGCGCGTCGAGTTCGACATTCGCCAACGTTTGGACCGAGGCGAAAATGTGCTCGAACTTGCTTGGACGTTGGCCAGCAGCCCACGACTCCCCGAACGAAGGATCCCGGAGAACATGCCGAAATGTCGCCATGCTCTGGTCGAGGATCTCTCTCCGGTGAGCAACGAATAGCAGTCGGGCTCGCGGAAGCCGTGACGCCAGCGTCGCGTAGTCGAGCGCTGCCATCACTGTCTTGCCTGTACCCGTCGCCGAGACGAGCAGATTGCGATGGAAGCCAAGCTCACGCGAGACCTCTAGTTGCTCGAGGAGTCGCTGTTGGAATGGTTGCGCTGTCACCGCTACCGGGCTGAGGAAGATCGCTGGCCCGCTGACAGGCTGCTGTGTGCGTTCGCTGAAGACGACCGGGTCGAAGGTCTCGAAGTCGGAGCTCTGCCAGTACGACTCGAACACAGCCCGCATCTTCTCGATGAGGTCGGGGTTTCGGGCACCAGACGCCCGGACGTTCCATTCGAGGCCGGTGACCTGTGCCTGATGGCTGAGGTTCGATGACCCGATGTAGGCCGTCGAGAAGCCACTCCGGCGATGGAAGATCCATGCCTTCGCATGAAGCCGCGTGGAGGACGTGTCGTACGAAACCTTCACTTCGGCTCCGGCCTCGACGAGGAGTTCCAACGCCTCGCGTTGAGTTGATCCTGTATAAGTCGTTGTCAGGACTCTGATCCGACCGCCGTTGTTGACATGCCGTCGGATCTCGGGGAGAAACGGCAAGATGCCGCTCTTGAAGATGAAGGCCATCAGGACGTCGATGTGCTGCGCCGAGTCGATCTCTGCGGCGATCTGGTGTCCGACCCTCGGCTCTCCCGGGGCATTCGTCAACACGGTGGTGTCGAGGAGCGGGATGAGCGGTGCTGTCATCTGCTGCGACGAGCCGTCAGGAAGTGTCCGCAGCACGCCGCGCAAGACCCGGGCCGGATCGGCAAGCCCCTCGTCGCCCAGGTCGACTGTCGTGAGATCTCCGAGGACTTCGAGCACGTGCTGGATCAGTTGTCGGCCGATTTCTGCTCGATCACCGTCCTCAACTTCTCGCATCGCAAGTTCGACCTGCCGAGCCAGATGGAGGGCGATCCGATTCGGCGCTTCAGCCGCAGCCAGGCTCGACGATTCGATCGCTGACGGTGGCATGCCCTGAAGGATGCGATCGAGCGAGTGGGTGATCGGTGTCTCGTAGAGTCCAGGCTCCAAGTGATTCGAGTTTTCGGCCACGTGTAGGAGTGTGGCAGCTGGCGGAAGGGTGCCTCAGGCCCATCTGACGCGCGTGCCGAATCTGTATAGGTGTAATGGGCCGTTCGTGGGGTGCCACATCTAGCGCGGCGGTCGCTCGCTGCTACCGTCCGCGGCATGTCTGAGCAGGGGAACAGCCGTCCGACCGTGGGGATGATCGGGCTCGGCAATCTGGGGCGGCCGATGGCGCTCAGCACGCTCGCTGCCGGGTATCCGATGGTGGTGCACAGCCTCTCTCGTGACGAGGCCGCCGACTTGCTCGAGCGCGGCGCGACTTGGGCCGACACGGCTGCCGACCTCGCCGCACAGTGCGATGTGGTCATCACCGTGTTGCCGGGGCCGGCGCAGGTCCGCGAGATCATGATCGGCTCGGGCGGAGTGCTCGCGCGCATGAAGCCGGGCAGCACGTTCATCGACATGAGCACCTCGTCGGCCGAGATCGCTCTCGAGATCAAGGCGCTCGCCGACCCGCGGGGCGTGGCGGTGGTCGATGCGCCGGTCTCGTTCCTCGCCAAGGCGCCGATCGGCGAGTCGCGCACGTCGGCATCGCTGCAGATCTTCGTGGGCGGCACCCGTGAGAGCTACGAGGAGCATCTCGCGTTGTTCGAGGCGCTGGGCGGACTTCCCGAGCAGATCTACTTCGCCGGGCCGAATGGCTCGGGCTACGCGATCAAGGTGTTGCTCAACCTGCTGTGGTTCGTCTACGAGACGGGCACCGCCGAGATGCTGGCGATCGCTTCTCAGCTCGGACTCGATCTGCGCATGGTGCAGCGGGCGCTGTGTGCGTCGCCCACCCAGTCGAACGTCCTCCAGTACGACGTCAACAGCGTGCTCGAACGAGGCGACTACGACGAGGGGTTCACGCTCGATCTCGTGTGCAAGGACATCCAACTTGGAGTCGCGCTCGGCGAGTCGAACGGTGTCGACGTTCCCGTGGCGCGGTTGGTCGAGCAGATCCATCAGCGTGCGCTCGCGTCGTACGGCCCGAAGTCGGGTGAGATGTCGGTGATCAAGCTCTACGAAGACGCCATCGGCCGACCCCTGCGCGTGAGCGAGTAGCGACGACCCTCGACCGGCGGATTCACTGAAGCGTGCTGCGGCCCCAGCGGGTCGCGCCCCGGCCGTCAGCCGTGCGTGATCGTCCAGGTGTCGGGGTCGGTGAGGCGCCCGATGTGGAGGTCGACGCGCAGGGTCTCGCCCTTGGCGAATTCTCGGTCGAGTCGGTAGAGGCGGTTGCCCCAACTCGTGATCGGTGCGAGAGGTGAGGTCGACAGCACCGTCTCGTCGTCGAACACGGCCTCGAACCAGATGGCCGTTCCGTCGACGATCATGTTGTCGGATGCCGTGCGCTCGATGGTGAAGTCGGTCGGCAGCGAACCGGCGCCGGCGAGTGTGTCGAGATCGAACTCGAGGATCGGCGCAGCGCTCCCGAAGGCGGCCGCCACCGAGCCGGGCCGCAGCCAGGTCTGCTCGTTGCGGCCCGTGTCGTAGCGAGCGGCGATCAGCGACTCGCGCATGCGGTCGAGGCTGATGTCGTCGGGCAGGTCGATGTTCCAGAAGCGGCGGACGCGCATCGACTCGTGCAGCGTCACCGGCTCGACGAACAGCCGGAACCTCGCCGGGAGGATGCGACCGTGCGGTCGGAGGAAGCGGTCGCGCACGTCGAGCAGGTTCTGGACCATGTTCTCGTTGAACAGCTCGTCGCCCATCTGCTCGTGGAGGACGACGTCGACCTTCTCCGGAGGTGTGAACTCGCGGCTGTTCGCCTGCACGAACTCGATGTTGGTGAATCCGTTGTGCGCAGCGATCTCGCGAGCGACCTCGATGAAGTCGGAGTGTTCGACGGCGTAGACCTTCTTCGCTCCGGCACGGCTGGCCATGAAGGCGAGCAGACCGGTGCCGGTGCCGAGATCGACGACCACGTCACCCGGACGCACGTTGCGGCGGATGCCCTCGCGGTAGGCATTGACACGAACGGAGTCGCTGAGCATCTCCTCGTGCTCGGCGAGGCCGGCGAAGTTGGTCTCGTTCATGAGGTCGTAGACGACGCTCATCAGCCGATCGCTCGAGGCGATACGGGCTGCAGCGAACCCCAGAACGGACCGGAGTGCTCTGTTCGCTGCCTGACCCACCCGTGTGCTCACCCGGGCAAGGCTACGGGAGGAGAAGCTGGCGGTAGCTCTCCTTGTGGCTCGCGGTGGCTGGCCGGAGCATCAGACGTCGGCGCTGCGACGGAGCCGATCAACGCGATCGTCGCCGGGGAGTAGTCGCTCCAGCCGACTCGCAGCGGCCTCGATGTCGAGCGACCCGGCGTCGATCATGGTCGCGATGTCGACCCAATCCTTGGGGCGGTCGAACATCGCCTTGAACACGGCGAGGTCCTCTGCACAGAGCACACGGATCTGGCGACCCGCGAAGGGAACTCGTCGGGTCCGCCGAGCGACGTCGTCGTGGAATTCATCGGCGGCGAAGAACAGATCGACAGGAGTGTCGCCCCAGTAGAGGCGCACTTGGTCGTTGCGGGTGACGGCATCGATGTCGGCACTGGTGTGCCGGACGCCTCGGGGGAGAGACCGGAAGACCGAGCGTGCCTGAGACGAGGGGACGAAGACGTTGACGTCGATGTCGCGTGTGCCGCGTGGCTCATTCGTGGCATACGCAAGTGCGAGTGCTCCACCGAATGCCCATTCGAGTCCGCTGGTGTCCAGCGCCTCGCTGATGGCGACGACCTGCTCGACCAGCGTCGTCATCGCCGAGCGGTCGCGAGTGGACGGGGACGGAACGGCAGCGCTTCTGCGAGTGTGAGCACCTGCTCGAGGTCGCGGCCGCATGCCAAGGGGTCGGGGAGCTGCACGAGATCGAATCGGTAACCGAGCGCCTCGATGATGCGCGTGGCTGCGTCGAACCCGGGTACCCGTCGACACCGCTCGTAGGCGCTCAACACCGACGTCGGGATGCCGGTGAGTGCAGCGAGCTGGGCCTGGGTCCACCCTCGGCGTTGCCGTAACTCGCGGAGCGTCGAACCATCGATCACGCCCAGAACATAGCGAATTCGCTAACAGGTGACAACAGGCGGCTCACTGCGGCGGTCACGCCTGCTGACTATGCGGCGCTGTGGTTGTCCGTGGCCCGGGCGGGAAGGAACTTCAGGGCGAACACAGATCCGATGAGAGCGGCCGCCGCGGTCACGAGGCATGCCATCTGGAAGCCGTGCATGAACGCATCACTGACGGCGTCGAGCACGAGAGGCTTCGCCACCTCAGGCGACTGTTGGCCGACTGCGTATGCCGCGCCCACCGAATCCTGAGCCTGTGCGAGCACTCCCTCGGGAAGCGCGTCGACAAGGCCGGGCACCCCTCGGAAGCGTTCGCCGAGCCGCGGCGAGTAGAGGCTGAGGAAGACCGAGCCGGTGACCGCCACGCCCAGAGTTCCGCCGACCTCTCGGGAGATGTCGTTGACGGCCGAGCCCACGCCGGCCTTGTCTCGGGGGAGCGAGCCCATGATGGCGTCGGTGCTCGGCGAGGTGACGAGCGACAGGCCGTTGGCGATGAAGAGCATCGAGATCACGAGCGGGCCCCAGTACGCCGTGTCGGCATCGATGCGGCTGACGATGAAGAACCCGATCGCCATGTTGAACAGGCCGAGGGCCACCACCCGCGTGGTGCCCCAGCGGAGGGCGGCCCTGGCGGCGATGGGCGCCGTGACCCCGGCACCGACGGCGAACGGGAGTGTGCGGAGCCCCGACTCGAAGGGCTCGTAGCCGCGGACGAACTGGAAGTACTGGGTGACGAGGAAGGTGAACCCGAACAGGCAGAAGAACGCGATGCCGATCGAGCCGGATGCGGCGCTGAAGCGGGCGTCGCGGAAGAACGTCACGTCGAGCAGCGGGTCGGCGCGTCGCGACTCGTAGCGCACGAACAGAGCGAGAGCCGCGATCGCGACGACGAAGCCGGAGGTGCTGGCGGCGCTACCCCAGCCCCAGTTCGGCGACTCGATGACGGTGAACACGAGGGCGCCGACCGCGACCACCGACAGGACGAGCCCGACGATGTCGAACCTGCCCTGGTGCTCGTCTCGCGACTCGGGGATGAGGAAGTGGCCGACGGCAAGTGCGATCACGACGATCGGGATGTTGACGAGGAACACCGACCCCCACCAGAAGTGCTCGAGAAGGAAGCCACCGGCCACAGGCCCGAACGCGACGGCCATGCCGGAGACCGCCGACCAGAGGCCGATCGCCTTGGCGCGCTCGACGGGATCGACGAAGAGGTTGGTGATGATGGCGAGGGTCGCAGGGAAGACGAGAGCCGCTCCAATGCCCATCGCCCCGCGCCACACGATCAGCTCGTTCGCCGAACCGGCGAAGGCACCGAACCCACTGAAGACGGCGAACAGCGCCAGGCCGATCTGGAGCGACCGCTTGCGGCCCAGCCTGTCGCCCAACCCGCCGCCCGCGAGGAGGAGGCAGGCGAACACGAGGGCGTAGGCATCGACGATCCACTGCAGCGAGGTGACCGACGCCGAGAGTTCGCGCTGCAGCGTGGGGAGGGCGACGTTGACGATCAGGTTGTCGACGACGACGAGGAACACGCTCGCGCTGAGCACGGCGAGCACCCACCAACGCCGCTCGTACGCACGTTGGTGCCGAGGGTCGGCGTGAGTGGGGGTCGGGGAAGCGCTCATACTTGACACTGTCTAGCATACGACTGGACATTGTCAAGTCGTACGCTGAGGGCGTGTCCGTCCAACGAGCCGTCCTCGATGCTGCCCTCGAGATCATCGCGGTCGATGGCCCCGATGCGGTGTCGATGCGTGAGGTCGCTCGGCGCGCAGGTATCAGCCACCAGGCGCCGTACCACCACTTCTCCGACCGCGCGGGAATCTTCGCCGCCATCGCCGCGGAGGGATACGCGACGCTCGCCGATGAGTTCCGCGTCGTGATGGCCGACAGTGCTCATCCGTCACGGGCCTGTTTCGCTGCGTATGTCCGCGTGGCCACGTCGCACCCGGGCCACTTCCGCGTGATGTTCCGTGCCGACCTCTGCGGTATCGAATCGCATCCCGCGACGACTGCGGCCGCAGACGCCGGCTTCGCCGAGTTGCTCAGGATGGTCGAGCGAACGACCGGCCGCCCGGCCGACGCAGCCGAGTCGTTCACGTGGGCGTCGCTGATGTGGTCGACGGCGCACGGCTTCGCCACGCTGCTGATCGACGGTTCGCTAGCCCACAAGCTTCCAGCCGGTCTGACGATGGAGCGACACATCGACGACGTGATCGACCTGATGGGAGAGATGGTCGACCGCCAGGCCGCGGCGATGGGCCTCGCCCCCGAACGCTGACCGTCCTCGCCAGCCGTCCGCGGGTGCCGGTACCCTTGCCAACCGAGTGTGACGACCGCTTCTGACCATGTCGGAAGAGGAATCGGAACACTCCCCGCTCCCGTGGGGATGCTTCCGAAATGCTCCCGCCCCACTGGCGCATGGTGCGCCAACGGCCGCTTGGAATGCGACTCGCCGAATCCCGGAATGCGGTGACCGGGAGCGGTTGCCCTGGCCAAACGGGGAGACGGAGCCGGTCCAAACGGGGAGACGAAGCCGGTCCAAACGGGGAATAAACATTGGTCCAGAGAGGGAATCGGCAGGACGGCGAACTAGGCTTCCGTTATGGAACTCGTCCACCCGGCTGACTACACACCTCGGCTGATCGACGGCTTTCTGTCGGATCTGGTCGGAACATTCCCTGCTGTCCTGGTCAACGGCCCGCGGGCGGCGGGCAAGACGACGTCTGCCCGACAAGTTGCAGCGAGTGTGGTGCGTCTCGACCGGCCAGCCGAGGCGGCCGGATTCCTTGCGGACCCCGATGCGGCGCTTCGCGACCGGCCTGAACCCCTGCTGCTCGATGAGTGGCAGGCAGTTCCCGAGGTGCTCGGTGCAGTCAAGCGTTCGGTCGACGACGATCCGCGTCCGGGTCGTTTCGTCCTGACCGGGAGCGTGCGAGCCGATTTCGAGCACGGCGTGTGGCCCGGTACCGGCCGGCTCATTCGGACTCGGATGTACGGGCTCACACAACGTGAGATCGTCGGTGGTGCGGCGCTCGGGGGCCCGTCGATGTTGGAGAAAATCGCCCGGTGCTCCGCCGACGCGTTCACGCTGCCCGCGACGCGGCCCGACCTGCGCGACTACATCGAGCTCGCCGTACGTGGTGGGTTTCCCTCAGCGGTGCTCCGAACGCCTCCTGGGTCCGTCGATGTCTGGGTGAACAGTTACGTCGAGCAGTTGCTGAGCAGGGATGCCCATCCCGCCGTCGCCCACCGCGACAGCGAGAAACTCGCCGCGTACCTGTATGCGCTCGCGGCGATGTCGGCTGGCATCCCCGAGCACAAGACCGTGTTCGATGCAGCGGGAGTCGATGCCAAGACGGCACGCACCTACGACGCGCTTCTCGAGGGTCTGTACATCACCGAACAAGTGCCGGCATGGTCAGTCGGCCACCTGCAGCGGCTCATCAAATCGACCAAGCGATATGTCGTTGACACGTCGATCATGTCGGCGTCGCTCGGTGTCGGAGTCGATGGCATCCTGGGGAGCGACGACCTGCTCGGACGAGTCATCGACACGTTCGTGATGGCGCAACTCCGGCCGGAAGTTGCGATGGCGACGCAGCGAACCCGTCTCTCTCACGCTCGAACGAAGGGCGGTCGGGAGGAGGTCGACATTGTTGCGGAACTCCCGGGAGGGAGATTGCTCGGAATCGAGATCAAGGCATCAGCATCACCGAAGGCGGCCGATGCCAAGCACCTCCGATGGTTACGGGAGGAGCATCCTCAGCGTTTCGTGGCGGGAGTCGTGCTTCATACTGGGCCGGATGTGATCGAGTTGGACACCGACATCTTGGCCGTCCCGATCTGCGCGTTCTGGGGGTGACCGTCCTCGCCAGCCGTCCGCGGGTGCCGGTACCCTTGCCAACCGAGTGCGACGACCGCTTCCGACCAATTCGGGAGAGCAATCGGAACACTCCCCGCTCCCGTAGCTCAGTCGGATAGAGCAACGGTTTCCTAAACCGCAGGTCGTAGGTTCGATTCCTACCGGGGGCGCTCTGCAAATCGGCTCTCTACCAGGGAAGACTACCTGGTAGAGAGC
>Ga0172367_10010276_pt1 | contig 10099 bp, 17 predicted proteins | sample Lak10m_FD_114542 | JGI IMG/M metagenome (GOLD analysis project Ga0172367, IMG submission 114542) | Freshwater microbial communities from Kabuno Bay, South-Kivu, Congo - kab_022012_10m | ecosystem: Environmental > Aquatic > Freshwater > Lake | place: Democratic Republic of the Congo: South-Kivu...
CAGAAGCTCTTCGTGAGGAAGGACTAACGCATGGCAGCGATTAGACCAGGAGACAAGGTCTGCATGATCTTGCAGATGAACGTGAAGGGTGTCGTGCTCTCCGTCATTGAGAAGCAGCACAAGACTGCAATGGTGGATGGACCTCTCAGCAACTCCTTCTATGCGACAATTCAGGTGACAAATGCGCCTCCTGGCACACCACACGTAATTGAGTGTCGTTTAGGCGATCTCATGATTGATGACTCAAAGAGATAGTCACTGGTTCTTGTATGTTGTGAAGTGCGCTGATGGCACTCTCTACTGCGGTGTAACAACTGATGTTGTGCGTCGTCTCAAGGAGCACAACACCTCTTCTCGTGGTGCAAAGTACACGAGATCGAGAAGGCCTGTTGCTCTCTTGTATAAAGAGCCCCACAGCAGTCGATCTGCAGCACAATCTGCAGAGTTTCAATTCAAGAAATTATCGCGATCAGAAAAGATGAGACTCATAGAGTTGGCCTCCTCACAAGTTGGCTGAGATACTTAGAGATAAGTTATCCGCAAGGAGGCAGCTGCGATGAAGGTACTCGTTATATCCGGGGAAGTTTCACAACAGCGGCCTCTCACGTACGGACTTCCAAGGGACTGGGCAGAAAAGACCGTTGCGGTTGTGGATCAAGAGCTTGAGGCGCTTGTTCTAAAGTACGGAGATGTAAAGAGTGTTCCACCTGTTGAGACAGGCAAATTTTTGGTCAGGTCAGCAGGAAGAATCATTAGAGAAGTACGAGATCCAGAGCTCTCTGTAGTTGTTGCAACAGGCGCTGGTGTACATGTTGCTCAAACTCTAATTGACTCCAGAGACTGGAATGGACCAGCAGTGTTTGTTGACCCTGAGGGCACTTTTAGGCGAACTCAATTTACGCTTCCTGATGAGTGCGAGTTTGACTTTGAGGCCGAGGATCCAGGTCCTGATACGCGAAGGACTGCCTGGATCCTACGTGGCAATACTTCATCCTCTCAGATGAAGAGGATTCGTTCACTTCGCGACTCATCCTGCATCGTGACTGTGTCAGACTCTGACTTCTACTCATCTGTTTACGGATCAAGTCTACTCGAGTCTTGTATTAAAATTGTCACGCGGTGATCATCTCACAGTGTAATCTGTTCACATCTGAGATAAGATCTAGTCAAGGAGGCAATGATATGCCGAGTGTACTATCGGGCTCGTGAGCGGGCACTGAGAAATGGGCACAGATTTCACGTTGCAGCGATACTGCGGCGTGATGGAAATATTGTGCGCATTGGAACAAACTCTGATAAGACGCATCCGAGGTTCAAGAGGACCTACCCAGATGGCAGCACAGGTGCACACATGCACGCCGAGATGGATGTGATCAGGTTTGCCCGCTCCGGGGATGAGCTTGAGGTGATGAGATTCAGGAGGTCAGACAATATGCTGGCCATGGCTAAGCCCTGCAAGTACTGCATGAAGTATATCAGGGAGGCTGGTATTGAGAAGGTCTCATATACCGACGATGACGGAGTCTGGAAAAATATGAAGGTCAGAAGAACAGGAGAAAAATAGAATTGAGCAACTTATCTTTCTTTGCGGGCGATATTTGTAGATACTGGAATAAGACTGTTATTATTCACAGGGTGGGTCCAGATCCTGATTGGGCCGAGGTCATCAAGCTCAAGAATCCAAATATTCCCGCTGAGCCGTCAGGAAAGCCTTTCACTGTGAGGCTCTCCCACCTCAATCTAGTTCATCGCGCCGTCTCTTAGCAGATCATGATCAAGAAGAATGATGCAGTGATGCTAGACCCGGAGGCCTTTGCAAAGTCTGCAATTCGACTTCGGTCATGGTTTCCAGATGATGCAGACTGGGCAGTGATCTCGAAGCTTCCCAACTCGGTGGGTCTGGTCCTGAGTGTCATGACACGAGAGCGTCAGATTCCTGCAATGACTCAAGGTGGAATAAGCGTCGAGATCGTGCAGACTGCCGAGGTCGCTTGGCCTGAGGGCATTGTGAAGCAGTGTCCGGTACAATTCCTCTACAACATTTAGAATAGAGATCACACGCCCTCATATCCCCTCGGTTTCCTAAACCGTTGAAAGGGTAACAGGATACATGTAGGTTCGATCCCTACTGGGGGCGCTATACTTAGCTCCATAAGGAGACTACCATGCAGAACATCAAACTACCCAGCCTCGTCCAGCAGTTCCTAGATGAGGTCACACACAAGGTCAATCCCGACTTCAAGATCCGCAACAAGGGTGAGCCCGACGCCGTATACAAGTTCATCAGTAAAGTTGTCGGCCTGTTCAACAAGAACATGGACACGGGCTACATCACCGTCATCAACGGCACGTGCTGGTTCCCCGCCTCGTTCTTCAGTCCTGATGGCAAGGAGTTTGTGTGTGAACCCCGCCGCGCCATCGAGATCCTTGCACATGAGACCCTTCACGAGTACGACCGCAAGCGGCTGGGCACTGTGCCCTTCACTCTCATGTACCTCTTTCCGCAGGTGCTGGCTGCCCTCTCTCTTCTTGCGGTGCTGGCGTTCTGGAATCCCCTCTGGCTCCTGTGCCTCTTCTTCGTGCTCTTCCTCACGCCTATCCCGGCTCCCGGTCGGGCCTGGCTCGAGGTGCGGGGATACAAGACCAACATGTCCTTGGGTCGTCTGAAGGGTTGGGATATCAATCTACTCTCATATCGCATCGTCAGCGATAACTTTATTTCAGGCAACTACTACTTTATGATGCCCTTCTTCGGGTGGTCTGCGAAGAGGCTCCTCGACTTCTCACACGAGTCGGAGGACATTTACGCGAAGATCATCGACTGGTACAAGAGAAACGCAATGGAGGCCCAGTGAGTGACAGGAAGAAGTACCACGAGATCGGTGAGGAGATCGGACGACTGGTCCAGGAGAAGAACGAGGCCTACGGTGACTCCTTCGGACAGGCGTGTCGGATCCTTGAGGTCCTATATCCGGATGGCATCCAACCGGATCAGTATCGTGACGCCCTTGCGATTACTCGGGTGATCGACAAGCTCTTTAGGCTAGCCAATAAAAAGGACGCATTCGGGGAGTCACCATGGCGTGACATCTGCGGCTACGCAATCCTCGGCGTTGCAAATGACATCAGATCATTAAAGGGCTCCTAGCAGTACCTCAAATAAAAAATAGGATGATGTCCTGCCGCATATTTATGAGGCAGGACATTTTCATTTAATGACAAAATATGCAACACACTAAAAATAGTCGCGGAGAGACCAGTACATTTCAGTCACACACGTGGGAGCCTGCTGTCGGTGACACAGTCATCAACACGAATCCAAAATGTAAGCACAAGGGATCTGTGGGCATTGTTATCAGTATCGACTCCCTCGATGCGGATGCCGGCAAGACCGCCACCTACTGTTGCACTAATTCGGGACAGAACTGGTACAAGGGTGACTTCCTGACAAAGACCATGGATCAGCTGTCTCCCCACCAGGGCGCTGTCACAGAGGGCACTGCGTATCACCTCCGTCGGGGCCTCGGAGTCGACAAACCCGTCTACAGGCCGGGCACTAGGCTCTTCTTCGAGTCTGTGAGCGAGATGCGTGCATTGACCCAATCTGGAGTTCACGTTCCAAGAAGTGAATGGGAACGTGAGATCCTAGACACCGACCTCGGAAAGTGGTCAGTGTACGAGGGCAAGAAGGTGCCCCTCGATTTCCCATTCCTTGTTGAGGCGGGTGAGTGGCACGGCCCCTGCGAGGCTTGCCGTACAAATGAGGACGCACTCCAGGAGGCGAAGTACAAGGGCAAGGAGGTCGAGCTCGGTAAACCCAAGAGGGGCAGCGGTGGCAAGGCCTACGTCTATGTCCGAGATCCCAAGACGGGCAATGTGAGGAAGGTGTCTTTCGGATCCTCGATGCCGGATGCCATGGGTGATTCCGAGACTGCACGCAAGCGTCGCAAGTCATTCGGAGACCGACACAACTGCTCCGACAAGAAGGACCGCACGAAGGCTGGCTACTGGGCCTGCCGGGCGACGAAGTTCTTTGGTCGCAATATTCCAGGCTGGTGGTGAAGTGAGAATTACTAAATCACGCCTTAGAGAAGTAATTAGGCAAGCTATAATTGAATTTGATGGCAGCAGATTTGGAATGCAATTTATAAGCCCAGGAGATCCAGATCCTGCTCCCCTAGGAGTCAATGATCCAGATCCGGTGCTAAGCGAAGAAGACATCGATGAGACGGAGAGTGATTATGACGACTAATTTTCCCTTTAGTGAGTCACAAATTTCACAATCATCTAAATTAAGACACTTCTCTGCTTCAACTCATCCTGAAGAGCTTGTCTGGCATCGAGACAGGGACAACAGGATTATAAGCGTCACTGAGGGTCGAGGCTGGATGCTCCAGTTTGATAATCAATTGCCTGTAAATATGAGCCCTGGGTCACAGCACATAATTCCCGCTGGGATGTGGCATCGTGTTATTATAGGTGAAGGAGCTTCTAGCCTCTCTTTAATGATAGAGAGTGTAGATGATCAGGCTCTACTGGAAGCAAAGAAAAAGAAGAAGTCTCATCCTATCCAGTATTCAGCTCGTAAGGGCAGTCCGAGAGCAAAGAAGCTTGATGCAACACAAGCAGATCTCAAGAGCGGTGATCCAGAAAGAGAAGAAAGAGCCTATAGAAGAAGAGAAAAGATGGAGAAGAAAGAAAGAGAAAAACCTGGCTTTAAAAATAAGCCGAGACCAGACTCTCAGAAGAATGAATCAATTATCACAGACGCAGACTGGGAGATTCTAGAAGAGATGCTTGAAGAATCAATTCTTGAAGAAGAGTTAAGTAAGAAGACAAAAGAGACACTGAAGAAGAAGGCTGACAAGCGGGGTCTTACTCCGGGATCAGTGTACTCAGAGTATAGAAAAGGTCTTGCAGCTTGGGCCACATCAGGATCTCGCAAGGGAATGTCACAGCATCAGTGGGCAATGGCAAGAGTTAACTCTGCAAATCCATCCAAGAGTTGGGCTGTTGTTAAAAAGTCCAAAAAGAAAAAGAAAAAGAGCGAATAAAGCACATGAGGATGTCTCAGAAACAGCTAAGGTGCCTAATAAGGGAAGCAATTGTTTCTGCATCCCACGTGTATACGTCAGGTCCTGAGGCTGCTATGGCACTTACACAGAAGATTCTTTCAAGCAGGCTTAGCACAATGTCTCCCAGTGAGGTTGCTGTCAATTATGAGTCAGAAATAGAAAAATCAATAACGGACGCAGGAGTTGAAAATCCTGCTTGGCGCTCTATGATTTTTGGTGCACTCAAGATGATTCCTCCTCACGCATTTATTAGAAAAAGCAATAATTCGCAGCCGTAATTACACCTGAGCACATCATGAAAATTAGAAAAAATCAAATAAAGCTAATTATAGAAAAAGCTCTACGTGAGTCTAATAGTGATGATCTCAAAAAGTCTAGTGCAGGCACTCCCGCTGCTCGTCGGCGTCAAGCTGAAAAGTCATCGAAGTATATGAATATTGCAAAGGAGAATTCTGAGACATTTAGAGCCTTATTTTCTTCTGGCACCGAGCCTCCTCCTGGTAGACCGTATGGCTTCATAAAACAATATATTCAACACAATATAGACTATGACGATGCAGTTTCAGAATTTGAAAAAGACAATCCTGAAGATGGTAAAATAAAAAGGGAGCAATTACAAAAGCTAAGAGATGAAGATTTTAAGGCTATCGGAAACGCTGGGATCAGCAAATTTACTGGTTACGTCGAGGAGATGAATCTTAGTGACAAACTCATTAGAAAAGTTTACGGTTTTATACAACCATTTTTAGGAGATGATCATTTTGCTGAAAGAGAAAAAATCAGAGACATAGAACTAAATCTACGAGATAAAACTAATAGACCGATACAGCCACACAAGAATGCGACTCAGTTTGTTAGCCAGCTGTCTCCTGAGGATCAGAAGAATCTTGAGCTTCTTAGAACTGAATACGCTAAGCATCTTGAGAGTCTTAAAACTAGAGACGCTAAGAAAGAATTCCTGACAAATAAGAAAGAATTCCTGACAAAGCTGGTGAGAAAGCTAAAGCTACCTGCATGGATAGCTGGAGTTAATGAAAATACCTTGTGTGTTGACTCACTTCTTAGTTCTAATTTTTACAGATATGTCAACACTCCTGAAATATTTATGGAAAATTACTCTCTATCTGAAGATGACTTAGATTACTCGTATAATAAATCGGAACAACAAATGAATAAAAATAAAACGAGAGATGATCACATGCAAATGGGTCCCTCGAAGACAGGCGTCTTTGACGCTCCTCACGAGGAGCATCCTGGATACATGCTTCTGGGCAACCTCAAGCGCCTCGCATCAAAATCAGAGGACCTCGCAAAGCTCGCCTCCCCCTGGGATGACGCTGAGCCCTGGATCGAGAGCAAGATTAACTCCGCTGCTGAGCACATCGATGCCGTCCACGACTACATCATGTACAGTGTCCTCAAGAAGGACTTTGATGCTGCAGAGCACGAGGAAATGATGCATGAGTGCGGTGAGATGCCGGGTGAGCTGATGATGGAGCCAATGGAGACATACGGGCACATGGAGCCTGACATGATCGGCGGCAGGCACTTCGGTGACGGCGGATCCGCACAGATGGCGAGGGGACAGCTCTTCCAGATTGCAAAGAAGTCACAGTCCCTCTCGGACCGCCTAGTTGACGATGACACACTTCCCGAGTGGATGCAGTCAAAGGTGGCTATGGCCTACCAGTCGATCTCTGCAATCTATGACTACCTCGACTACAAGATGATGAGGCAGGACTCCGGGGACCCAGTCCTAGAGACGAGAAAGAGAAGGAGATCGAGATGAGAATTACGAGGAATCAGCTGCAGAGAATAATCAAGGAGGAGCTCGGCACAGTCCTCTCACTGGGTCCCGTTCCCATCTCAGTCGAGGCCGAGGTGCTGGAGTCCGCTGCGCCCATACAGGAACAGATGATGGGCCTCCTCGCTTGCCTCCACACAGCGCAGGTGTGGTTCCACTCGGCTCACCTTCTCACGAAGGGAACGGGCTTTGCGGGAGACCACGTCAATATCTACGGAGAGATCTACTCATCCCTCCTGGAGGACTACGATGGAGCTGCTGAGAAGGCGATCGGCCTCACAGGAGACGAGGGAGTCGCGTGTCCCCACGTGATCATGGCGATGTCGACTGAGAAGCTGGGCAAGTACCGCTCTCCAGCAGATGCATCAGCTGCTGCAATCGCCGACTGTGCACTCGAGATCATGCACGACCTGAATGACCACGTCGAGCAGGTCTTCTCCGGCCTTGAGTCGTCGGGACAGCTTGCGCTCGGACTCAATGACTTCCTCGCTGCAGCAGCGAACGACTACACGAAGTACATCTACCTCCTCCAGCAGCGCACCCGGGAGTGACCACATGACAGGTGTCTCAACAATTAGGCGCCTCATCAGGCAGATTCTGTCAGAGTCTGTCGAGGACATCACGCTGATTGACCTCGTGCTCCGGCTCAAGACCAATACGAAGAGGAGCATTCCTGATATTCTCACCGACCTGCGTGGAGTGCAGGGTGTCGTCACTGTCACACAGCTAGACACATCCAAGAAGGCCGAGGACAGAATGGCGCGAGTCTACATCAGGATCAAGTTTAATAATAACGGTGAAGTGACAAAGGATGAGCTTCTCGACCTAGTAAAATCAGTCGAGGGTGTTGACATGCTCACTGTGAAGCCGTCACCGAATCCTGATAATCCTGAGGCGGAGCCCACAATCAACTTTGACTCACCTCGGCAGGAAGTGCCACTCCCACGACGCAGGATAAGCAAATCACCTCCTCCGGCTGTAAGCTCTCCGGGTGAAGCAGCAGCTGCTCCTCCGCCACAGCCACGGATCAGACGTCGTCCAAAGCCTGTGTCTCCACTTGCTCCCACACCCGATGAGATGAAGCGTGTCTGAGGGCTCACTCTACACATATCGAGCGTGGGTCACATCTGTCTATGACGGTGACACCCTCACCGCCGATATCGATCTAGGATTCTCAGTCGTGCTCAGGAGCCAGTCCATTCGTCTAGCGCGCATCAATGCACCTGAGATGCGCGGAAGCTCAGCTGAAAAGGGCGTCATCTCCCGTGATGCGTTGAGAGCTCGCGTGCTTGGCAAGGATGTGGTGCTCCGGACGATTCGTGACTCCCGGGAGAAGTACGGTCGGTGGCTCGGTGAGATCTGGATTGAAGGTGCTTGCATCAACGATTGGCTGCTGTCTGAGGGACTAGCAAGTCGATATGAGTGATCTCGGACCATATCGATCTTCTAGATTACTTCGGAGATGCATCAGATCTCTGCTTTCTGAGTCCCAAGAGGAAACTAAGGGCGATATAGATCCGAGAATTAGTGCCAAGATTGAAAAGCTGGGATCTTATCCCGGATTGGGAATTCATATTGATTATGATGACGATGGTGTTAAAATTGAGTATGCCATAATTGAAACTCGACCTCGACTCAAAAAACCTGTAATTACATCTCTAGCAGATCAGATTCCGGAATATCCTGTCTGGGGACACATTATTATATCTAATGATCAGGAGAATGGTCCCTGCCTGAGGGAAACATTTGATGAGCCCTGGGTCATAGTCACAGTTGAGTCTGAGGCGGGAGCTGGATGGGGACCCCTTCTCTATGATGTCGCAATTGAGTACGCCTCTATGAACGGTGGTGGACTCATGTCAGATAGGAGCACAGTGAGCGCAGCAGCTGTCTCAGTCTGGGACAAGTACGCAGCACGCGGAGATGTCACAGGACACCAGCTAGACATCTCACACGATCCCGATCTCTCGAATGACTTTGAGCGATCTGTCACTCAAATCACACCTGCGTATCTCGATGACGACTGTGTTCAGACTCGGGCGCTCGAGGCAGGTGGAGCTGAGGGATGGATGAAATCTCCCCTCTCGAAGCTGTATAGAAAATCAGGAACACCCGCTATGGATGCTCTGAGCGCAGCAGGACTGCTCTGGGACGAGACCTAATCTTCGGACATTTGAGACCAGATCGTATATCAGGTAATATTTAGTCTCATAGGTGCGAAGTGGAATCTGACTCACTGCGTCTCTTGAGGCGCACAATACGACAAATCATAGAGGCAAAGGGGGACGATTCTGCAGACTCCTGCCCAGCTCCGACACAGAGCCTCGAGCTCAACACCAAGAATCGTGACGCCGCCATCAAGGCTGAGCACATTCACTATGGGCCTCTCAATCTCGCCGATGAGGATTACTGGGAGCACATAGCGGAGCACTGGGACACGACAGTCGACGTCGCCAAGCAGTCCAGGTGTGGAAACTGCACCGCGTTCGATATCTCACCCAAGATGCAGGAGTGTATGCCCGGTGAGATCATGTCCCAGGAGGACATCTCGGATGCCATGGAGTCTGGGGAGTCATGGCAGTCACTTGGTTACTGCTGGATGCATAGTTTTAAATGCCATAGTGCGCGTTCGTGTTACACGTGGGCTGCAGGTGGTCCTATCACCACTGATAAAATCTCCCAATCCTGGGCCGACAAGGCGAAAGGCGCTATGGAAGAATCTCGTCGCCGGCGCCTACGAGTTGTGAGATGAGCGCTAGCGAAATCGACAAGACCAGCGTGAGCGACAAGGTCGAGCGCTTCGCCAAGACTGGGAGCGCCATCATCGCGATTTGCGCGGCCTTGCTGGGTATCTCGAGTTGGCTTTTTAACTCTGCTATGTCGAGTCGCGACAAGCACATTGAAAGATTGAGCTCAGAGATAAGTAGCCTAAAGTCTGGTCTGGAAGACACGTCATCAGAGACTAGCGCAAAGCTCGACTCATTGAGCAACGACGTGATCAGGCTCAAAATCGCAATCGTCGCCTCGCGCGTTGAGTCGGGTATGCGCGCCTCAGGGGTCGACCTATTAGCTAGCACCAGTAACAGCAACAGGCGTAGACCTCGCCCGGGATCCGCGCCGTCTCGCCGCGACGACGATCCCCTGCAGGGCATCGACAACATCATGAGCTATGCCGCGCCAGATCGCGAATCTGAGTATGTCGCCCGGTTTCAACAGTCTG
>Ga0172367_10010277_pt1 | contig 10099 bp, 11 predicted proteins | sample Lak10m_FD_114542 | JGI IMG/M metagenome (GOLD analysis project Ga0172367, IMG submission 114542) | Freshwater microbial communities from Kabuno Bay, South-Kivu, Congo - kab_022012_10m | ecosystem: Environmental > Aquatic > Freshwater > Lake | place: Democratic Republic of the Congo: South-Kivu...
CGTCGGCTTGAGCAAGGGCGGGGGCATCGTTTACGCCGTCGCCGACCATGGCGACAACGTTTAACGTTGAACGTTCAACGTTTGACTGCAATTTCTTGACTTCGGCAGACTTGCCTTCGGGAAGCACTTCCGCCAAAACCGTATCCACGCCGACTTGTCTCGCGATGGCTTCAGCGGTCTTTTGGTTGTCGCCGGTGATCATGGCGACCTTTAAGCCCATTTTATGAAGTTCGGCAATCGCTTCGACCGAGCCGTCTTTGACCGTGTCCGCAACGGCGATAACGCCAGCGGCTTGACCGTCCACAGCAACCAGCATGGCGGTTTTGGCTTCGGATTGCAGGCGGGAGACTTCAGATTCGAGTCCGCCCAGTGGGATTCCGCGCGCCTCGAACATGCGCTTGTTGCCGACGATGACGCTGCGTCCGTCGACCTCAGCCTGGACTCCGTGCCCAGCCTCGGCTTTGAATCCAGCCAGTTCGGACAGAGTCAGCCCGCGGGTGGTCGCTTCCGCCCAAATCGCCTCCCCCAGCGGGTGCTCGCTTCCCTTCTCAACAGAAGCTGCGAGTCGCAAAAGTTCATCACTCGTAACTTGTAACTCGTTACTCGTAACGACATCCGTCACCGCTGGTTGCCCTTTGGTAATCGTCCCAGTTTTATCCAGCACCACAACCGAAACCTTGCCCGCGCGTTCGAGCGCTTCGCTGTTGCGAAAGAGGATTCCCATCTCCGCGCCTTTGCCCGTGCCGACCATGACTGCCGTCGGCGTGGCAAGCCCCATCGCGCAGGGACAGGCAATCACCAGCACCGCCACCATGTAAATCAAGGCGCGGGTGAAGTTGTCGATGTCCGCGTTGATGGCGAGCGGCGGACCGAAGAAGTACCAGCCCGCAAAAGTCAGCGCGGCAATGCCGATGACGATTGGGACGAAAATCGCGGAGACCTGGTCAGCCAGTTTTTGAATCGGAGCCTTGCTGCCTTGCGCGTCTTCAACCAGTTTGATGATCTGCGCCAGCGCGGTTTCCCTGCCGACTTTGGTCGCCTCGAATTTGAGCAGACCCAGTTTGTTGAGCGTCGCGCCGATGACGGGGTCGCCAGGCTTCTTCTCGACGGGGAGCGACTCGCCCGTCAGCATGGATTCGTCCACCGCGCTGCGCCCTTCGACAACCACGCCGTCCACGGGGATTTTCTCGCCAGGCTTCACAACCACTATATTGCCTACGCGCACGTCGTCTACGGGGATTTCCGCCTCCACCCCATCGCGGATAACGCGGGCGGTTTTGGCGCGCAGCCCCATCAATTTTTTGATCGCCTCGGAGGTTCGTCCCTTGGCGCGGGCTTCCAAAAACTTGCCGAGTTTGATCAGTGTGATGATGACTGCCGCCGTCTCGTAGTAGACATGTCCCATCAGCAAGCCGAAGGTGATCGGCAGGGAATAGAAAAACGCGGCGGAGGAGCCCATCACGATCAACACATCCATGTTCGCGGATTTGTTCCGCAGCGCCTTGAACGCGCCAACGTAATACTGCCAGCCGACATAGAACTGGACGGGTAAGGCAAGCGCCAGCATCAGCCAGCCAAACCAGGGTTGGGCGTCGCGCATTCCTTCCATCACGTTGTCGGTGTAGAAAAAGGCGGGAAGTAATCCGAAGTCCTTGCCCATCGAAAGCAGGAAAAGCGGCACGGTGAAGATCAAGCCGATGACCAGCAGTCGGCGCTGTTCGTTGATTTCGTGTTCGCGCGCCTTCGCCTCGGCGTCTTCGGCTTCGCCGCCAAGTTCCATCGCTTCGAATCCAGCGGACGCGACCGCGCGGCGCAATTCCGCTTGCGTGATGATGGTGGGAATGTACTTGACCCGCGCCTTTTCGGTGGTGAAAGTCACCTGGGTTTCCAACACACCTTCGAGTTTTGCAAGAGCCTTTTCGAGGCGGCGGGCGTCGTTATCGTCGGCAAGACGTTTGATAATCAAGTCCGCTTCACCAGTGGCGACTCCGTAGCCAGCGCGGTTGACGCGGGCGATCACATCGACAAGCGCGAGTTTGGCGGCATCAAAATCCACCGTGGCGCGTTCCGACGAAAGGTTCACCACTGCGCCCTGCACGCCGTCCATCTTCTTCAAATTGCGTTCCACTGTGGCAACACAGTTCGCGCATGTCATACCGGTAATGGGTAACGTTAATTGTTTGGTTTCGCTCATGGGGAATGTAGCCAGGTAAACAAGTAGACAGGTAAACTCGTCACCTGTCTACTTGTTTACAACATTACAGCGTAATCAGCCCTTCGGCGGGATAATTAATCTCCGCCAGCAGGGATTTGATGGTCTCCTCGGTGGCGGGGGCGTCGAAGGTGATTTCGACCTTCTTGGTGTCGATTGCCGCCTTCACCGACTGGACACCTTTCAACTCGCCCACTTCGGTCTCGATGGCGCGGGTGCAATGTCCGCAGGAAATGGCGGGAACGGAATAAACAACTGTGGTCATGGGAATTCTCCTTTTTTGATTGATGAAATATGTATAGTAAACAGGTAAACACGTAGACATGTAACTGAGTTTTATATACCTGTGTACCTGTTTACCTTTGTACTTAAACCTTCGTCGACATCTCGAACACTTCGGTGATTTCCTTCAACACGCGCTCGCGTTCCTTTTTGTCACTGCCTTGAATGGCGGTGATGACGCACGAATTCAAATGGTCTTCGAGAATTTTGGAACTCACCTTATTGAGCGCGGCTTCGATAGCCTGAATCTGGCGGATGACGTCGATGCAGTAGGCATCCTCCTCCACCATGCGGATCACGCCCTTCAAATGTCCTTCGACCGTTTTCAGCCTGCGCAGAACCGTATCGCTGTCGCTTTGCATGTCAACCTCTTTTCGCCAGGAATACCCCCCCCAGGGGGGATGGGTACATAGAAATATAAAACATCCCGCCCCACCTGTCAATAAAAAAAGGTGCGCAACATACTTCACGAATCGCCATCTTCGAATGATGCCCCCTTGCAGGTTATGAAACACGCCCCAGCATGGATGTATAATTTCGGGATGAAGTTCCGCGACCTCCTCCCCCTCAGCCTGATTCTGTTCCTGCTGGCTTCGTGCGCCCCCCAAAAAGCCACGCCCGCGCCCAATCTCCAATTCCAAATCGACCAGGCGGTTGCCGCCACGCTGATCGCCATGCCGATCCCCACCCAGGTTCCGCCGCCGACGCCCCATCCAACGCCCACAGCCGTCAGCCTGACAGGGCTGTTTTGCGAATATCAATTCTGCATCGGGCATCCCAGCAATGTGGCATTCTATGATCATCTCGCCACGCTGGATGTGGGCGCGCCCAGCGCCTATGGCAACGGATTCATCTATGCCTACCAAATTCCCAGCCTGGTCATCAGCCTGATCTGGCTGCAAGCGCCGGGAACCACCGACCCCAATTTTTTACTCGACACCATTCTTGATGACCAGTCGGATGTAACCAGCGGCTCGCTCGAAGTAAAACTTATCCGCGACATGAACGTGATCTACACCGCCATCACCACCTCGATTCCTGAAGTGCCGTTCGGCAGCGCAGGCGCATGGGTCTGCGGTGACCGCGTCTTCGCATGGAAAAGTTACACCCAACAGGCAGACATCGCTGTCGCGTTGTTCAACGAAGCCATATCCAGGTTTAGCTGCGGGCAATAACTCGTTAAAACAGTTGCTCCGCAAGCCGGAATTTCATCCAGCCTGCGGAGCTATCCCTGCCTCGGGGAAATCTCAATCGCAGGTAATCACCAAAAAATTAACATTACGAATGGTCGCCGGACCATGAATCGATTTCATCTCGAATGCTTCATTATCCACGTAGCCAGCCGTCATGCCGTCTGGAACTTTCACGGTGATCGAATCGCCGGGATTGATCAATTGCCAGGACGGGAATTGGTTCATATCCCGCGTCCACAACGACGGGTCGCCGCCGAATAACTCCGCCGCAGTCATCGGGTTGGCAGGACATGCCGCTTTGGCGGGTCCCTTGTTTTCTTCCACCGTCGTATCAGGCAGTTTCATCAAATCAGGTTGGGATTCTGCCGGGATGAGTTTCAATAACATGCTGACCGCCGACGGCTGGTTGAGCGCCTGGGTGGACTGGGGAGTCACAGTGACGACACCCAGCAAAATCGAAAATTGCCCGCTCATCGCCAACCATGTTCCTGTGATAAAGACAATCAGCAGCAGGGAAATCCCAGCCACCGTCCAAAACTTTTTATTTTGCTGAAGGGCATCCTCTTCCGCCACCTTTTTTAGCCGCGCAAAGATGTCATCGGACTGTTCCTGACTCAACCCGGATTGAAGCAAAGTCAACTGAATTATCTTGGGCGTATTTCCCAGACGGTACATGCGCAGGGCGCGATTCCACACATCATCCTCGGACAACGCAGACACCGGAGCGGGCTCTTCCTTCTTCTGCGGCGCAGCGGGACGGTGTTTGGCAATAATACCCGCCAATCTGGACGCCTCCACCCAACGGTTATGAAGAATACCGTCCACAAACTCCAACGCATCGGGAACATACTTCAAGCGGACATACCTGCCGCCATTTTCGACCTCGAACGAAACCTCGCACTTCGCGCAAGACATGTAATCTGCCATATCCGGCAAATGGGTCACTTTCAACCCCGACGCCCCACAAGCGGGACATCGTCCGTTAATCGCCCAACCATCGGGAATATCCCGTCTGGGCATTGGATTCGAAGGTTTATTGTCCTGATTTTGCATGATTAAATTCTAGCCTGACCGCTTGTAAAAATTCCTTACAAATTCCCGACAGGCTGAATTTTACCAAAGAGTCACAGACCAAGCCCCTTCGCCTCGTCCCAAAGCGCATCCATTTCTTCGAGTTTCAAGTCAGAGAGATTCCTGCCTTGCCGCTTCGCGCCCTGCTCGACGAAAGAAAAGCGTTTTTTGAATTTCATGTTCGTCCCCCGCAGCGCAGACTCAGCATCGACTTTTCGCCAGCGAGCGAGGTTGACCAAAACAAAGAACAGATCGCCCAACTCCGAAGCGACCTCTTCGAGATTCTGCGCGTTCTTCACCTCTTCGATTTCTTCGCGGATCTTATCCAGCACGCCTTCCACCTCGGGCCAGTCGAACCCTACGCGGGCGGCGCGAGCCTGATATTCAAGCGCCTGGGTCAGGGCTGGCAAAGCAGCGGGAACGCCATCCAACAGACCTTTCTCCTGCTCCGCTTTCCCGTTTTCTCTGCGTTCCTTTTCTTTCAACTTCTCCCAATTCTGCAAAACGCCATCCACCGAAGCCACTTCCACATTGCCAAAAACATGCGGGTGGCGGCGGACAATCTTGTCATAAATTCCCTTGACCACCTGCGCCATCGTAAATTCGTCGGTCTCGGTTGCAATTTGGGCGTTCAACATGATCTGCAAAAGCAGGTCGCCAAATTCCTCACACATCCCGTCAGAGTCATTTTCATCCATGGCGGTCAAGGTCTCGTAGGATTCTTCGAGCAGGTGCGTCCGCAAGGTTTGGTGGGTCTGCTTTTTATCCCAAGGGCAGCCATCCGGGGCGCGCAAGTGAGCCACAATCTCACCGAAAGCCTCGAAGGATGTCCCCTCGCCCAGTGAAGGAATGTAGAGACAGGTTGAAGGTTGAAAGTTGAACGTTGCGGGTTGAAAGTCATTCAAACGTTCAACTTTCAACTCGGAACCATCAACCAAAGTTACCTCATGCTCCCCCGGATAAATCACCCGCAAGACATCTTTCACCCGCAAAGCCAGTTCGGGCGAATCGAGTCCCAGCAGCAGGGCGGGCGCATCGGGTGGGAAGGGCGGATAATGAGCCGAAGACAAAGCCGCTGCATCGAGCAGGGTCAGCCTGGGAGGCGGTATCAATTGCAACGTCTCGAAAATCGACGGGAGCAGGGTAAGTTCCATTAGAATCTCCAAAGTTAAACGCGTAATCCGTAATTCGTAACTCGTAAAATTAATTACGGATTACGCATTACGGATTACCCAAAAGCCACGTGACCTGCACGTGCCACCTGACGCGAATTAACGCTTGGTGTAGGTGGGAGCCTTGCGAGCTTTCTTGAGACCGGGCTTCTTGCGTTCCTTGATGCGGGCGTCGCGGGTAAGCAAGCCCTTCTTGCGCAGAGCGGCAGTCCATTCAGCATTGATGAGTTGCAGAGCGCGGGCAATGCCCAGGCGGACAGACTCAACCTGACCGCTGACGCCGCCGCCGTTCACCAGCACGCTGACATCGTACTTGTTTGCTTCCTGACCCACCGCGCCAAACGGGCGCAGAATGTCCTCGACATCGCCAAGACGAGTGAAGAAGGCGGGACCTTCCTTTTCATTGACGACGAATTTGCCTGAGCCATTCATAACACGCACGCGGGCGATGCTTTCTTTGCGGCGTCCAATGCCTTCAAAATATTGAGCCATATTCACTTACCTCTTTATTCCAAAACTTTCGGATTCTGAACCTGGTGCGGGTGTTCGGGTCCAGCATAGATCTTCAAGCGTTTGAGCGTGGCGCGTCCCATGCGGTTATGCGGAAGCATTCCCCAGACAGCGTCGCGCAGAGCGCGGTCAGGGTGCTGTTGCAATTGATCGCGCAGCGAGATGCTCTTCAAGCCGCCCGGATGACCCGAATGGCTGTAGTAAATCTTGCTGGTCAATTTACTATTGGTTTTGGTGCCCGTCACGGTGACGCGCTCGGTATTCACCACCACCACAAAATCGCCCATCTCCACGCCGGGCGTGAAAGTAGGCTTGTGCTTGCCAAGCAAAACATGGGCGATGCGCGCGGCAAGGCGTCCCAGGGTTTGCCCGTCGGCATTGATCAAAACCCAGTCGCGCTGAATTTCAGCAGCTTTCGGATAGTACGTTTTCTGTTGCACTTTCGTCACTCCGTTTTCATAATCTTATTCATGTGATCCATACGTTACTTCGACCAGCGTCAGCCCATGCGCGGGAGCCAAACCAGCAAGGAGTCGCTCCTGACTTTCGAGAGCGTTCTGAATCTGCTCCGGCAAAATTTTTCCCTGCGCGGCTGAAACCTGAACAAAAACCAGCCTTCTCACCATACGATACAAAAATGCATCGGCACAAACCTCGAACTGCCACTCACCATCGGGCATTTTCTTCCATTCGGCTTTTGTCACCGTGCGGATCGTCGTGCCTCGCGGAGCGGGCGTAGTCGGCGAGCCAAAGGCGGCAAAATCATGTGTGCCGTGGAAGATGCCTGCATTCTGGATGAGCGCATCTCCGTCGACTGAGGGGAAGACACGCCACAGGAACTTCTCGCGCAACGGGTCACGGATCGAGTCGCAAAACAGCCTGTAACGATACGTACGAGAAACTGCATCGAAGCGCGGATGAAAGTCCGCCGCGGCTGGGGTCAAAATTTTCAAAGCCAGGTCAGGCGGAAGGTTTGCGTCGATCCCTTTGAACAAGGCTTCGAGTGGATGCGACCAATCAAGGTCGAATGCCGCCACCTGCCCGCTCGCGTGAACTCCCGTATCCGTCCTGCCAGCCATGATGACCGACCTGCCCGTCCAGCCAATCTTTCTCAGGGCTTTTTCGAACTCACCCTGTACTGTGCGGGGCTTCGCCTGCAACTGGCTGCCGAAAAAGCCGCAACCATCGTAGGCAAGGATCACTTTGTAACGTGCCATGATTAAGAGATTAGAGATTAGTAATGTGGAAGACTAGTCTCTATTCTCCAATCTCTATTCCTCTACCAATTCCAAAATCACCATCTCAGCCGCATCGCCGTGGCGGGGTCCGAGCTTCATCACACGGGTGTAGCCACCGGGGCGGTTGGCGAAACGCGGGGCAATCTCGTCAAACAGGCGCTTGATAAGCTGGTTGTCGCCCAGTTTCGAGACTGCCAGGCGGCGCGCATTTACTTTCTCGATATCTGTGCCGTTGGCGCTGTTGCGGGCAAGGGTGATCAGACGTTCGGCGTCGCCGCGAATGGCGGCAGCCTTTGCCTGGGTGGTTTGAATTCGTTCGTGTGTAAAAAATTGTTTGATCAGGTTGCGCCGCAGGGCGATACGCGCGCCTTTGGTGCGTCCCAATGTGTAACCTGCTACTGAATGTCGCATCTCTAACTCTCCGAAGATGTATCGTCTTTCATGAAACCCTTCTCACGCATCTTGTCGCGAAGCTCGTCGAGACTCTTTTCGCCAAAGTTGCGGATGGACATGACCGCGGTCTCGCCCTTTTCGAGGAGGTCGAGCACATCGCCAACATTGGTGATGCCTGTGCGCTTCAACGAATTGAAGACGCGCACCGAAAGGTCAAGGGCTTCCACGGGGGTTTCAGCCAGTTCACTGCTCAAACGGCTGCCAGAGGATTCACGTTCCACAGCCACTGCCAGCATTTCCTCGTTGATGCCAGCCACATAACGCAGATGGTCGATCAAGATGCGGGCGGAGGAACTGAGGGCGCGTTCCGGCGAGATGGTTCCGTCTGTCCAGATTTCCAAAATCAATTTATCGTAATTTGTGCTTTGCCCAACGCGGGCAGAAGCCACTTCCCAATTCACACGCTTCACCGGGCTGTAGATCGCATCCACCGGGAGTTCGCCAATGGGCATGTGCCCGGCGCGCTCGTTGGCGGGCGAATAGCCGCGTCCGCGTTCGACCATGAATTCGATGTCGAGTTTCGTCTTCGCGCCGTCCACCGTGAAAAGGTAGGTGTCGGGGTTGACGATTTCGATTTCAGGCGGAGTCACGATGTCAGCCGCAGTGACGGTTCCTTCACCGCGCACTTCCAACTGCATCCGGGCGCTATCCACGCCATCCATCTTGATGCGGATTTGTTTCACCTGCAACATGACCTGGATGACATCTTCGCGCACGCCGGGGACATCGCTAAACTCATGTAAAACATCTGCGATGCGAATCGAAGTGATTGCATTGCCCTCTAGAGAGGAAAGAAGGACGCGGCGCAGGGCATTCCCCAGCGTCACGCCATAACCGCCCTCCAGTGGGCTGATTGTGAATTTGCCATAATTTCGAGCCTCTGCTTCGCGCTCGATTTTCGGCATAACCATGTTCGTGATGATACCAGTCACGGTTCACCTATCCCTTTTGATAATTCGCGCCGCCGGGCGCATGATGCGCACCGGCAGAACGCGGCTGGAGGATTTAGCGTCTGGAGTAGTATTCAACGATCAACTGTTCGTCGAGACTTCCGTCGATTTCAGCGCGTTCCGGCATACGAGCCACGGAACCGGACATGGATTTAACATCGCGGTTGAGCCAACTCGGGGCGGTACGTTTTTCGGTGTACGCACCCAAGTCTTTGAAGTAGGTCAACTTGCTGGAGCCTTCGCGCACGGTAATGGTATCGCCTTCGCCAAGGAGCATGGAAGGCACATTGGTACGGCGTCCGTTTACGGTGAAATGTCCATGCGCAACAAGCAAACGCGCCTGCGAGCGGCTGGAGGCAAAGCCAAGCCTGAACACTACATTGTCGAGGCGGGATTCGAGGATTTGAAGCAAGTTCAAACCCGTCAGACCGCGCCGAGTGATGGCAGTGTCGTAATAACGGCGGAACTGACGTTCCAGCACGCCATAGATACGACGGGCTTTTTGCTTGGCGCGCAACTGGCGGGCAAAATCGGAGGCACGACCGGTGCCCATACCTTTTCCGCCGCCACTTCGTCCTGCGGTACGTCCGTGCTGACCGGGGGCAAAGTCGCGTTTTTCAAAAGAACACTTGGGGGTAAAGCAACGCTCACCCTTAAGATACAACTTTTCGCCTTCACGGCGGCACAGTTTACAAACTGAACTGATTAATTTAGCCATAGAAAGTCACCTGACTGTTATACGCGTCGCTTCTTCGGAGGACGACAACCGTTGTGAGGCACCGGCGTAATATCCGAAATGGAGCGGACTCTTAATCCCATCGCCTGCACGGCACGAATGGCGTTTTCGCGTCCAGGTCCGGGACCCTTGACGAAAAGATCGACATCCTGCAATCCCAATTGCTGGGCGGCTTTCAAAGCCTGCTCAGCAGCAAGGCGTGCGGCAAAAGGGGTGCTCTTGCGGGAGCCTTTGAAACCGGCGGAGCCAGCCGAACCCCAGGCAACAGTGTTGCCTTCGGTA
>Ga0172367_10010278_pt1 | contig 10098 bp, 10 predicted proteins | sample Lak10m_FD_114542 | JGI IMG/M metagenome (GOLD analysis project Ga0172367, IMG submission 114542) | Freshwater microbial communities from Kabuno Bay, South-Kivu, Congo - kab_022012_10m | ecosystem: Environmental > Aquatic > Freshwater > Lake | place: Democratic Republic of the Congo: South-Kivu...
CGGTTTAACTATTTGGGGCGGTAAGGATGTTCCTAGCCAACTACCTTTCCATGCTTCATCACTTTATGCTCGAAACGTTGTAAATCTACTTCTTCTAATGGTCAAAGATGGTGCGATTAGCCTCGATTTTACCGATGAAATCATCGACGCTGCATCTCTCACTCATGAAGGTGCGATTCGAACGATCAAGGGAGGCAAATGATGGAAGCCATAGCAATAATTTCCATTTTTGTTCTCGCCGTCTTTGTTGGTTTTGAAGTTGTTTCGAAAGTTTCTTCTACCTTACATACCCCGTTGATGAGTGGTGCCAATGCCATTCATGGAGTTATTTTGGTAGGTGCAATCATCGTCGCCGATCATGCCGAAACTTCGTTAGAGCTCGGCCTCTCTGTAGCCGCAATAATTCTGGCGACGGTAAATATGGTCGGTGGATTTGTGGTTACTGATCGAATGCTGGAAATGTTTAAAGGTAAAGCGCGTGATAATTCGAATAAGTCAAAGGGCGAAAAATGAATTCCTTCGTTTATGACTTGATTGGCTTACTTGCCGGCGTCTGCTTTATTCTCTCGCTTAAAGGCTTATCTCATCCAAGAACTGCGCGCCGCGGAAATTTATTAGGAGCGCTCGGTGCTGGTATCGCAACAATCTTAGTTTTCTTCCGCTCTGAAAATGAAGGAAGAAATTTACTTTGGATTATCGGCGCTATTGCAATTGGTGTCATTATTGGCGTGCCAGCCGCTCGGAAAGTTCAGATGACGGCTATGCCACAACTTGTGGCGCTATTCAACGGCGTAGGTGGTGGCGCAGCAGCTCTCGTAGCAATAGTTGAATATATGAAGTTAGGAGATAGCGCTTCACTTGCTGAAGTTATAGCTACTGTCTTCACAGTTGTTGTTGGTTGCGTCTCCTTCTCTGGCTCAATTGTCACGTTCTTAAAGTTGCAAGAGTTAATGACGACCGCGCCAGTTATCTTCCCAGGAGGCCGATTTGTAATTGCAGCGACTTTGGCGGGAGTTCTCGGAGTTTCCGGGTGGGTAGTTGGCGCACTTGGCACTACGCCGTTATTGGTATTAGCACTCTTATCCTTGATTTTTGGAGTTCTATTTGTGCTTCCTGTGGGTGGCGCCGATGTGCCAATTGTTATCTCTTTATTAAATGCCTTCACCGGCTTAACCGTTGCTGCATCTGGTTATGTATTAAATGCGACCTTATTGATTATTGCGGGAACCTTGGTTGGCGCATCAGGAACAATCTTGACGAGATTGATGGCCGAAGCAATGGGCAGATCATTATTTGGAACTCTCTTTGGGGCATTCACGGCAAAGCCACAGGCCGGCACCGCGGCGGCGGAAAATCGCCCAGTAAAATCGGGAACGCCAGATGATGTCGCAATTCTTTTGAATTACGCGCGACGCGTGGTAATTGTTCCGGGATTTGGTTTAGCAGTCGCGCAAGCGCAGCACACGGTTCGCGAACTTGCTGATTTGCTTACAAGTAAGGGAATTGATGTTGCCTATGGAATACATCCGGTGGCGGGTCGAATGCCGGGTCATATGAATGTGCTCTTAGCGGAGGCTAATGTTCCTTACGAGCAATTATCTGAGATGGATGAAGTTAATCCCACATTTCCCCAGACCGATGTCGCGTTGATAATCGGTGCAAACGATGTAGTCAATCCCGCTGCTAAGACCACACCCGGTTGCCCAATTTATGGAATGCCGATTCTTGATGTCGCACAGGCTGGCAATGTGATCTTCTTAAAGCGCTCTATGCGACCCGGATTTGCCGGTATCGAAAATGAACTTCTCTTTGATGGCAAGACCACCCTGTTATTTGGAGATGCGAAAGCCTCGCTGACAAAAGTAGTTGGTGCTTTAAAGAATTTGTAAGAGTTTTCCACAGTTAATGTAAAAGTTTTAAGAGTTACTCAAATTTGTCAGTCACCCTAAAGAAGATTCTCACTATGTCTCCGCTCATCACAGAACTTAATCCCCAACTCGAGCATCAAATTAGATCTGATCATGATGAGATCATCTACATTCAAACGCGACCTGGCGGATACGAAAATCTTGGCCGGCTGCTAGAAATAGATCTGAAGCGGTTAACCCAGACCGGAAAGATTGATTATTTGGCCGCTCTCGAGAAGCAATACTCCTGGCTCTACTCCTTAATGCAAGAAGCGACATTGGCGATTGCCGGTAACGAGCCGAGTACAAATGAGAATATGTGGGAAGGGGTCGATGAGGCTGAGCGAGAGGATGTGGCTACCGCCTTACGTCTCTCTCCCAATACTGCACAACTAAGAATTGATGTTGCTCGCACCTTATCGAATCATCTACCCGGAACTTGTAGCGCTCTTGCAAGCGGTGAGATCTCATCGTCACACGCAAACTTAATTGCAAGAGAGACAGCCGATGCTCTCTCGCGAGGCGTCTCCCCTGATATTTTGCCTTTAATTGAAAATGAAGCGTTAGCGCACTCTGAGTTCCACACCGCAGCACAGGTCGGTAAGAAATTAAGAACTCTCTTTGCCCAATATGCGCCCGAAACTCTTGAAGAAGTTGTCGCTAAAGCCCGTGAAACTAGAAATGTTCGGATCTATCCCGAGAGCGATGGAATGTCTAATGTGATTGCGCTACTACCAGCTGAAGATGCCCAGACTCTCTATCTAGCCATTAATACGATGGTCGATATCGTTGATTCACAAGTTGAGATAATTGATCAAGTGGCTATAGCGCCAAGAACCATTGATATGAAGCGAGCCGATGCGCTCACGTTGATTGCCTCTGAATTTCTTGGTCGCTCCGCAATGGAATTCACGTCTCACCGACGTCCAGTATCGATAAATGTGACGGTAGATCTTCCGACACTTCTCGGTCTCGCTGAGAATCCTGGAGAGCTAGCGGGTCACGGACCGATTCCAGCCTCACTCGCTCGACAGCTTGCAGCCGATGGGAAATGGCGAAAATTCATTACCGATCCATTAACTGGAAATCTATTGGATATGGGGCGCGATAGTTATCTTCCATCACAATATCTAATTGATTTTCTAACCGCTCGAGATCGAATCTGTCGCTTCCCGGGTTGCAGTCAACCCGCTCGAGTTGGCGATATCGACCATGCCAAGAGTTGGGAAGAGGGCGGAGAAACTCGTCCGGGTAATTTAGGTTTCTTATGTCGGCGCCACCATCGCCTTAAAACTCATGGCGGGTGGAAGCTGGAAAGTTTTGAGGATGGATCTTGCAATTGGATTTCACTGAAAGGTAAAAAATACTTTGTTCCTTCTCGCCCCGTTGCTCTCCCCAAGAAAAGTGCTCAAGATGTTCGCGAAATCTCCAGCGGATAGGCGCACGATCCAAATCGATAGTTTGTGGAGAGGACGGGAGGTTTGGATAGCGGTAGGTTTTGGATAGCCGAGCTATTACCTGGATATCATTCGTTATGGAATCCCTGGCCTTGACGGTTAGTTTGATTGTTTTCCCAGCTATGTTTGGTGGGCCGCTCGCGCTGATTCTTACTTTTCTACCCTTTATTAAAAGAAAACGAATAGCTCAATTTCTTGTTTCGTATCTTGCCATTCTCTCAATTATTGTGGGCGGCTATTTATTAATACTAAATGTGAGTCGTGGCGGAACGTTGATTGGGATCACCGGCTTAGTTACTGGAGTCTTGGCTTTAATGAGAATGCGCAGTGCCAGAAAGGGAAGCTAATTTCCTTTTAGTTTTTTAGGGTCTCTTAAAAATGGTGGAGGTGCCGGGAATCGAACCCGGGTCCTTCGACACTGATACAGGGCTTCTACGGGCGTAGTGTGCTAATCGCTTTCTCTGTCCCGGTTCTCACGCACACGAGTAACCGACGAACGCAGTTGTGTTAGATGTCCCTTCCGATAATCACAACGTTATCGGTTGGTAAGCCCTCTTACGACGTTGGTTCCTGAGTCGAAGGCGCGCTCAGGGCAACGGATTTCGGAGCTCGCTTAGGCAGCGAGAGCGAAATCAGACGAAGTTTTATCTGCGTCTGTATTTATGCGCGGGTTTTTGTGGTTAACGAGATCATCCCGGCTTCCTCGGCCCGCTTCCCCTGGCTCAACAATCGAAGTCGAGACCGTTCACCCCCAAGGTTTAACTACCTAAGTTTTCACCTATGTGGATTAGAAGCAATCTGTAATTGTACGGCAGAAACTACAGGTCAAGTTAATCGTCAAATTCCAAGGGAATTCGCAAACCTGACCATATGTTGAACGCAGGGCAAGCGCTCTTTATTCAAAGTTGGCTTTGCGCGTTTTCTATTCCTCGCGGCGGGATTTGCCGCTGGCACGTCGGGATAGCTCGCGATCAATCTCGCGCGTTGCCTGTTTCTCCATGAGCGTTGCGCGCTTGTCATGAGCTTTCTTGCCGCGCGCCAATCCCAACTCCACTTTTGCTTTCCCATCCTTAAAATAGAGTGAGAGCGGAATCAAGGTGAGACCCGATTCCTTTAATTTTCCAATTAACTTAACCATCTCCCTCTTATGCATCAAAAGTTTTCTCTCACGCCTCGGCTCATGATTTGTCCAGGAGCCTTCGTTGTACTCGGGAATATGAACTCCGCTGAGCCATAACTCGCCATCTTTTATTGCAGCGTATCCATCGGTGAGTGTTGCCCGACCAGCTCTGAGAGATTTAACTTCGGTACCCATAAGGACCAATCCAGCTTCGAAAACTTCGTCGATGAAATAATCATGGCGCCCCTTCTTATTTTGGGCGATCAATTTCCGCCCGGTCTCTTTCACCATAGGTATTTCACTCGGTTTCTCGGAGGCTTCTTTTACTTAAGGAACTCACACGCTAAGGGTAATGAAATAAACTCCATCTATACTGTAAGCGTTATCAAATTCGAGGAATTAATTCGATAATTTCAATCCGTCCTGATTCGCTCTCCTTGAATATTCACTTCTTTGCTGGCTGATTTAGCTCCGAAAGCCCGCCGAGGATTTGCAAAGCCTTCAAGTTCAAATCTCCGGATTTCACGACTAGATCTGGCGTCACGCCCACACCTTCGATTGTTCGTCCGGATGGCGTCAAGTAAAGAGCGACCGTTAGTTCAATTCTGGAGCCATCTTCAAGAGTAATGAAATCTTGGACTGATCCTTTTCCATATGAGCGTTCGCCGATTACAACTCCGCGATTTCTGTCTTGGATAGCAGCAGCTAGAAGTTCGGCTGCACTCGATGTCCCACGATTAATCATTACGACGAGTGGTGAAAGAATCGGATTCCCATTTCTGACATTAAAAACCCTCTCGTCTCCCGAAACTTTATAAGATGTTATCAATCCATTTCCGATAAATATTTCTCCGACTCTTACAGCTTCTTCTATTAGCCCCCCGGGATTATTTCTTAGATCTAGAATTACACCGTTACGGGAATCTAAACTAGAAATAGCTCTAGTAGCTTCCTCGGCTGTTCCATTAGCAAAATTTGAAATTGCAAGATAAGCAATTCCATTATCAATTTGTGAACCCTCAACCGTTTTTAGATTTACTCGTTCGGTAGCAACCACAAATTTGATTTTCTCGGACTCACGTAAAACTCGAAGCCGCAATTCTCTTCCTATTTCACCTCGAATCAAGGCTCCAACCGTAGTTAGTGATGCTCCTTGCACATCTGTCTCATTAACTTCAATTATCTGGTCGCCGGAAAGGAGACCCGCTCTTTCAGCAGTAGTGCCACTTACCACCTGCACGATTTCAATAGCGCCTGATCTAGATTTCTTTAAAGTTACTCCAATTCCTGTCAAAACATTGGAATTTCTCTCCTCCAATGTCGCAATCGCAGACGAAGGAAAATAATTTGCCCATTGGTCCCCGGATGCTTTTAGCGCTCCCTCTATTGCCGCACGCTCAAGAACTTGTCGACTAAGTTCGCTCGGTGCATTCTCTGAGAGTAAATCGATAGCGCTATCAACTATGGATTCTCTATCTCTACTCCCTATACTAATTCCAATCACTAATGAGAGCACCAACGAGAAAACAATAAGAATTGATTTACGAATCTGCTCGCTTCTTTCTTGGCTCTCATTTGTACGAGAATCACTAGAAAATATATTTTTTGGAGATATGGAATTATCGCTTCTTGACCTTCTCACGGAAAAATAATTCTTCTGCTCTGGAGTAATAATTGAAGAATTGCGCTGGCCTTTAGAGCCAGCGGATGCTGATTTACTTTTTTGTTTTATTGTTTCGGGACGACTTCTTGCGCCAGAAGCAATACCTGATCGAATCGTCTTTTTGCGACGATTCGCTTCTATTGGCACAAGTACTCCCTTGGAGAAAAGGTTTATCTGTAAGGCGAAACTATTGAGTTCTTAGCTAGACCTTCAGATACTTTCTAAGGGTAAGGGTAGAGGCTACCGTCGCAACTAGTAAACCAGTGCCCAATAAGTACGCTGAGCTCAGCCAAACATCGTTCCAAGTAAAGAAGTTAGTGAATGACAGTAATGGCGCAATTCGATCATCAATCACATATTTAAGACCAGAGAGAAGTCCAACGCTAAAGCTCCATCCAACGAGCGAAGCAAATATGCCTTCCAAGATGAATGGTAATTGAATCGAAAAAGATGTCGCTCCAACAAGTTTCATAACGTTTGTTTCACGACGTCGATTAAAAGCAGCAATTCTCAAAGTGTTGCTAATTAGCAACGCAGCCGTTAGTACGCTAGCAAGACCAATTGCTAGAGCGCCATCTCTAAGTACATTTAATAGTCGGAAGAATTTCTCAAGAATAGATCTCTGATCTTGAACTACATCAACTCCGGGCCGACCGGAGAATGCGCTATCAATTACGGCAAATTGGGTTGGGTCTTTTAGTTTAACTCTGAAAGACTCGGGTAATTGATCAACTGTGACATTTTGTGAGATTGCAGAGTTCTTAAATCTCTCTTGGAATCTTTCATAAGCTTCTGATTGGGATTCATAATAGACAGTATCGACAACTGGAAGCGCTTCTAAATCACGTTGAATTTCAAGACGTTGTGGCGCTGTTACTGATCCGGAAGAGCAAGATGCTGAATCTGAGAGCGTTCCACAGAGAAATACCGAGACTTCGATCTTGTCGTACCAGTAATCCTTCATGACGCGAACCTGTGCATTTGAAAGTAAGCCGATTCCTAAGAGCGAAAGTGAAATTGCAACCGTAACTACGACTGCGAAAGTCATAGTTAAATTTCGGCGAAGTCCAATTCCAACTTCACTAAGAATAAAACGTGCTCTCATTTCGCCAACCTATCCTGTGTATCCATAAACACCGCGAGCTTGGTCTCGGATTACATGTCCAGCCTCTAATTCGATAACTCGTTTCCGCATCTGATCCACGATTCCCGAATCGTGAGTAGCCATAACGACCGTGGTACCTTCTCGATTAATTCGATCTAGAAGTTTCATAATGCCAACCGATGTTGCTGGGTCGAGGTTTCCTGTTGGCTCATCTGCAATAAGAATGGCTGGATTACTTACATAAGCTCTCGCAATAGCAACTCGTTGCTGTTCGCCGCCCGATAATTCGCCAGGTTTTCGATCGCCCTTATCTTCAAGTCCAACAAGTTCGAGAACTTCCGGAACCTCTCGTTCAATCTCTTTCCGTGAAAAACCTAAAACATGAAGTGTGAAAGCGACATTCTCAGAAACAGTCTTGTTCGGAAGTAGTCGAAAATCTTGAAACACCGTTCCTACCTGTCGACGTAGCTCCGGAACTTTCCAATTTGAAAGAGAAGTTAAATCTTTTCCGGCAACGTGAATCTTTCCGGAGGTTGGCTTCTCTTCACGCAGTACTAAACGCAGGAAAGTTGATTTACCTGATCCCGAGAGTCCCACAAGAAATACAAATTCGCCTTTCTCAACATCAAGAGAGACGTTATCTAGTGCGGGCCGGTCAGATTTTGAATAGACCTTGGTGACGCTCTCGAATTTAATCACGGTGCGATTCTAGATAGTGGAGCGAGAGAATCTCGGGATATATCAAGCGTGAATGTTGTGAATTAGGTGAATTTCTCCGCTAGCGAGAGCGGCGCCACTTGATTCCTGCTTGCACGAAGCCCTCAAGATCACCATTCAAAACAGCTTGGGTATTTCCGGTCTCAAAATCAGTGCGATGATCTTTAACCATTTGATATGGATGAAGTACATAAGAACGAATTTGATTTCCCCAAGAACCAGAGTTGTCACCCTTAAGTGCGTCAATTTTCGCCCGCTCTTCTTGATTTCTTCGTTCCAATAGTTTTGATTGCAGTACGGCCATAGCTGTAGCTTTATTTTGAATCTGAGATCTTTCATTCTGACACGAGACAACTATTCCTGTCGGAATATGTGTAATTCTCACAGCCGAATCCGTTGTATTTACACCCTGTCCGCCTGGACCTGAGGATCTATAAACATCGACGCGAATCTCTTTCTCATCAATCTCAATGTGATCGCTCTGTTCAACTACTGGCACTACTTCTACTCCGGCAAAAGAAGTATGCCTTCGATTTTGGCTATCAAAAGGTGAAATTCTTACAAGTCTGTGCGTACCTTGTTCAACGGAGAGAGTTCCGTAGGCATATGAGCCAGAAACTTTAAAGGTAGTTGATTTGATTCCCGCCTCTTCGCCATATGAAGTTTCGAGAACTTGTACAGAGAAATCTTTATTTTCGCAATATCGCAAGAACATTCGGGAAACCATCTCAGCCCAATCGGCGGCATCTACGCCACCGGCTTCGGAGCGGATTGTTACCAGTGCATCACGATGATCATATTCACCACTCAGGAGAGTTCTTACCTCTAGTTCACCGATAGCCTGTTGCAGCGATGTTATTTCACTCGCTAACTCAGAGGCCATGCCATCACTTGAAATTGAGCTATCGCTTGAATTGGTTAGCTCCAGCATAACTGGGAGGTCCTCAACTCTCTTGCGCAATGAAGTTAATTTGGAGATCAAAGATTGGCTTCTTGAGAGAGCGCTAGTAACTTTCTGGGCATCCTCCGGATTGTTCCAAAGGTTAGGTGCTGCGGCTTTAACTTCAAGCTCTAAAACTTCAGCCTGTAATTTCTTAACATCTAAGACAGACTCAATGCCTGCCAAAGTTGTAGAAAGTTGCGAAATCTCGCTTGGGAAATCTCGGTCGGCCATTACTCAAGGATAGTCGTTACCGAAGTGAAACTTAGCAGCGCTTATTGAATGTAATTTGAAGTTACCCCGGCTCGAATTCGATTTTGGAATGTTTCAATCCCAAAGACCCTCATTTGGAAGGGAAGCTCATTCCATTCTTCAAATTCTGCCGAGAGTTGAAATCCATCACAGCGAAAACTTGTTACTCTGCTGGAAATTAATCTATTCGAGCGTCTCAAACTTCGATCCGGTCGACCACTCTCCAAAGCATGTCGAAATTTGTACTCTGCTCGTCCACAATCAATGGGCACGCGACTTCTCTGAACTAATGGGTTTGGATAGTAGTAACGAAATTGATCCAACTCTTTGGCAGCGACTAGAAGTGAAGCTTCAAGTCGATTACTTAATTCGCGCCGTGAAATGTAGACAGCCGCCACATTTGACACTATGAATGCCAGTATCATCAAGATAGTAAAATAAAAAATGATTAGTGGTGCTAAAGAACCGTGCTCCGAGTCTGAAAATTGATCAATTACCATTTATCAACCGTGCTTCTTGCTGAGGAAATTGATTTCGTTTTATTTGCCGAGTCCTTGATTTGAATAGTTAGTTCAACTTCACCGCCACGAGAGATACAAGGAAAATCTGAACATCTAATGGAATACTCAAGCTTCTCTCCCTCTGATTTCTCAGTCATCTCGTTTTTTTGAAATGCGTTTAGTAGCGCATTAACTCGTACATGGGCCTCTACATCATCTGCTGCACTCGCAAAAGCGCTCACGGACTGGCGAGCTAGAAAAGATGCCTCCATCTCAGAATTAGCGGAGTTTGAAATTGAGAGAAAAAAGAGTAGAGCCGGGAGAAATAATGGAAGTGCAAGAAGTACAAACTCTGCGGTCGCCGAACCCGTCTCATCCACCAATTCTGAACCCGAATCATTTCCCAAATCTGAACCCGAATCATTTCCCAAATCTGA
>Ga0172367_10010281_pt1 | contig 10096 bp, 9 predicted proteins | sample Lak10m_FD_114542 | JGI IMG/M metagenome (GOLD analysis project Ga0172367, IMG submission 114542) | Freshwater microbial communities from Kabuno Bay, South-Kivu, Congo - kab_022012_10m | ecosystem: Environmental > Aquatic > Freshwater > Lake | place: Democratic Republic of the Congo: South-Kivu...
CATCATGCAGGTCAAGGACGGCGCCGCCCAGGCGGTGGTGTCTGCCGGCAATACCGGCGCTCTGATGGCGATCTCGCGCTACCTGCTGAAAACCCTCGACGGTATCGACCGCCCCGCCATCGCCGCGCAAATCCCCAACGCCAGGGGCGGTGCCACCACCGTGCTCGACATGGGCGCCAACGTCGATTGCACGGCCGAGCATCTGCTGGAATTTGCCGTCATGGGGTCGGCGCTGGTGTCGGTGCTCAGCGGCGAAAACAATCCCACCGTGGGTTTGCTCAATATTGGCGAAGAAGCTATCAAGGGCAACGAAGTCATCAAGCGAGCCGGCGAACTGCTGCGCGCTGCAGGCAGGTCAGGCGACCTGAATTTTTACGGCAACGTCGAAGGCAATGACATCTTCAAGGGCACGGTTGACATTGTGGTGTGTGACGGCTTTGTCGGCAATGTGGCGCTGAAGACCAGCGAGGGGCTGGCCGGGATGATTGTTGGCTTCCTTAAAAATGAGTTTTCGCGCAATCTGTTCACCAAGATGTCTGCCATTGCCGCCTACCCGGTGATTGCCGCGCTCAAGAAGAGAATGGACCACCGGCGTTACAACGGCGGTGCTTTGCTGGGCTTGCGCGGCCTGGTATTCAAGAGCCACGGTTCCGCCGACGAACTGGCTTTTGGCTTCGCGCTGACGCGGGCGTATGATGCAGCCCGCAACAACTTGTTAGACCGTGTTCGGGTTCGGATCGCCCACGCAGCCCCGTTGTTGGTGGCTGATGATGTGGCCGCCTGATCACAGACGATTCTTTCCCTTTGATTGATGAAACGCTACTCCCGTATTACTGGCACCGGCAGTTATTTGCCGCCGCGACGCCTGACCAATGCCGACCTGATCGCTGAACTGGCCGCGCAAGGCATCGAGTCCAGCGACGAATGGATCGTCGAGCGCACCGGCATTCGTGCCCGCCATTTTGCCGATGCCGGCGTCTTCAGCAGCGACCTGGCGCTGGCAGCCGCCCGCAATGCCTTGCAGGCGTCGGGTGTCGATGCCAAGGACCTCGACCTGATCATCGTCGCCACTTCCACGCCCGATATGGTGTTTCCGTCGACGGCCTGTATTTTGCAAAACAAGCTTGGCAACCATGGTGCCCCCGCGTTTGACGTGCAGGCAGTGTGTTGCGGCTTCATCTATGCGCTGACGCTGGCCGATGCCATGATTCGCAGCGGGGCGGCCAACAATGCCCTGGTGGTCGGTGCCGAAGTTTTCTCACGCATTCTGGACTTCAAGGACCGCACCACCTGCGTGCTGTTCGGCGACGGTGCCGGCGCGGTGGTGCTGCAGGCTTCCGGCAAGCCGGGCATCCTCGCCACCGACATCCATGCCGACGGCCAACATACCGGCATTTTGTGTGTGCCAGGGCATTTCTGTGGCGGCCAGGTGTTGGGTGATCCGCTGTTGCGCATGGACGGGCAGGCGGTGTTCAAGCTGGCGGTGGGCGTGCTCGACGAAGCCGCGCGCGCGGTGCTGGCCAAAGCTGGCATGGCTGCCACCGAGGTGGACTGGCTGGTGCCGCATCAGGCCAACATCCGCATCATGCAAAGCACGGCGCGCAAGCTCAAATTGCCGATGGACAAGGTGGTGGTCACGGTCGATCAGCATGGCAATACCTCGGCTGCATCGGTGGGGTTGGCGTTGGACGCTGCCGTACGCAGTGGCCAGGTGCAGGCGGGTCAGACGCTGTTGCTCGAAGCGGTGGGCGGCGGCTTCACCTGGGGCGCGGTGCTGCTCAGGCTGTAGCAGCGATGCATTTGGCTTCTGAAAATCTTTATATCCATTGACGACACGTTCATGAAACCGTTTGCTTTTGTTTTTCCGGGCCAGGGCTCGCAGTCGGTCGGCATGCTGGCGGGTTGGGGCGACCACCCCGAGGTGCTGGCGGCGCTGCAGGAAGCGTCTGATGCGCTGGGCGAAGACATCGGCCGCCTGATTCAGGATGGCCCCAAGGAAGTGCTGGCGCTGACCACCAACACGCAACCCGTGATGCTGGTGGCGGGCGTGGCCGCCTACCGGGTCTGGATGGCCGAGGTCGGCGTGGCGCCGCAGGAGCTGGCTGGGCATTCGCTGGGTGAATACTCGGCGCTGGTGGCATCCGGTGTTTTGACCCTTGGCCAGGCCGCGCCGCTGGTGCGCTTTCGGGCCCAGGCCATGCAGGACGCCGTGCCAGTGGGCATGGGAGCCATGGCGGCGATTCTGGGCATGGATGCCGTCAAAGTGGTGGCTGGCTGCGCCGAGGTGACGGCCTCATTCGGTACCGGCTCCGCCGAAGTTGTCGAAGCCGTCAATTTCAATGATCCCGGGCAGACCGTCATCGCCGGCTCCAAAGCGGCCGTCGAGCAGGCCTGTGCGGCGCTCAAGTCGCAGGGCGCCAAACGCGCCTTGCCTCTGCCCGTGTCGGCGCCTTTTCATTCCAGCCTGATGAAGCCCGCGGCGCTCAAGCTCAAGGACAAACTGGCGGCCACCGCATTTGCCGCGCCGCAGATCCCGGTCGTCAACAACATCGACGTGGGTGTCGAGCAAGCGCCCGAGCGCATTCGCGATGCGTTGTTTCGTCAGGCGTTCGGCCCGGTGCGCTGGGTCGAGTGTGTGCAGGCGTTGGGCGCGCGCGGTTTGACCACCCTGGTCGAATGCGGCCCGGGAAAGGTGTTGGCCGGAATGACCAAGCGGATCAATGCCGACATGCAGGGCTTGCCCTTGTACGATCTCGCCAGTCTGGCTGAAGTCAAAAGTTTGATTCTGGATACCCCATAACATCATGAGTGAAATCAAGTTTGAAGGTCAGGTGGCGCTGGTGACCGGCGCGTCACGTGGCATTGGCGCCGCGATAGCGCTGGAACTGGCGCAACGCGGCCTGAAGGTCATCGGCACCGCCACGACGGCCGACGGTGCGGCCAGGGTGTCGCAGTCGCTGCGCAGTTTTGCTGCTTGCACGGGTCGCGTGCTCGATGTCAATGATGCCGCCTGTGTCGATGCGCTGATCGAGGCCATCGTCAAGGAGCACGGCGGTCTGCAAATTCTTGTGAACAACGCCGGTATCACGCGCGACAACCTGGCCATGCGCATGAAGGACGACGAGTGGGATGCGGTGCTCGACACCAACCTCAAGGCCGTGTTCCGCACGAGCCGCGCCGTGATGCGCACCATGATGAAACAGCGCTATGGCCGCATCATCAACATCACCTCGGTGGTGGGCGCGTCCGGCAACCCCGGGCAGGCCAATTACGCCGCTGCCAAGGCCGGTGTGGCCGGCATGACCCGCGCTCTGGCGCGTGAGCTGGGCTCGCGCAACATCACGGTCAACTGCGTGGCCCCCGGTTTCATCGAGACCGACATGACCGCCAAGCTGGCCGACGAGCAACAAAAAGCCCTGCTCACGCAGATCCCGCTGGGTCATCTGGGCAAGCCCTCTGACATTGCCCATGCGGTGGCCTATCTGGCGTCGCCCCAGGCTGCCTATGTGACGGGGCAGGAACTGCACGTCAATGGTGGCATGTTCATGGCCTGAGCCGCATTTGATGACAAAATAAAGCCGCGTTGTCCGTACGGCCGCCGGGTTTGGAAACACCTTTCAGGCCCGGCTAAAATCACGGATCTTTTCACAACCCTCTGAGGGAACCCATGAGCGATATTGAAGCACGCGTTAAAAAAATCATTGCCGAACAACTCGGTGTTGAAGAATCCCAAGTCACCAACGAAAAAGCCTTCGTGGCTGACCTCGGTGCCGATTCCCTGGACACGGTCGAACTGGTAATGGCGCTCGAGGATGAGTTCGGCATCGAAATCCCGGACGAAGACGCTGAAAAGATCACGACGGTGCAAAACGCCGTCGATTACGCCAATACCCACAAAAAAGCGTAATGCACTGTAGCGCCCTCTAGTTGGGCGCTACAAGTTTCAGCACGGCAACCCGGTCACCGATCAGGTGTTGTGTTGAGGTACCCCAATCCTGATCCCGGCCTGTGAAACGGTTGGGTCTCATTCGGACGAACCACTGACTGTTTATGAACATGCCTCGTCGTCGCGTTGTCGTTACCGGTTTGGGTTGTGTCAGTCCCGTGGGCAACACGGTCGACACCACCTGGTCCAATTTGCTGGCTGGTCAGTCGGGCGTGGCTTTGATCACCAAGTTCGATGCCTCCTCGTTCAATTGCAAAATTGCCGGTGAGGTCAAAGGCTTCGATGTGGAGTCCTACATGAGCGCCAAAGAAGCGCGCAGCATGGACACCTTCATTCACTATGGGATCGCCGCGGCTGCCCAGGCCGTGCTTGATGCCGGCCTGCCCACGGGCGAAGCGCTGAGCGAAGAGCTGGCCACCCGCATCGGCTGCGTGATCGGCTCGGGCATTGGTGGCCTGCCCGCGATCGAACAGACCCACGCCGAGTTCATGCAGCGCGGTGCGCGCCGGATCTCGCCATTTTTCGTGCCATCGACCATCATCAACATGATCGCCGGCCATGTGTCGATCCGGTTTGGCTTCAAGGGCCCCAACCTGGCCATCGTGACCGCCTGCACCACGGGCCTGCATTGCATCGGCCAGGCCGGTCGCATGATCGAATACGGCGACGCCGATGTGGTGGTGGCCGGCGGTGCCGAGGCGGCGGTGTCCCCCCTGGGCGTCGGCGGTTTTGCCGCCATGCGCGCCCTGAGTACCCGCAACGACGACCCGGCCACCGCATCGCGCCCGTGGGACCGGGACCGTGACGGGTTTATCCTGGGCGAGGGCGCCGGCGTCATGGTGCTCGAGGAATATGAGCATGCCAAGGCGCGCGGCGCCAAGATCTACGCCGAACTGGCCGGTTTTGGCATGAGCGCCGACGCCGGCCACATGACCGCGCCCAACATGGACGGCCCGCGCCGCGCCATGGTCAGCGCCTTGCGCAATGCCGGAGTCAATGCCGACCAGGTTAATTACGTCAATGCCCACGGTACATCCACGCCGCTGGGTGATACCAACGAATCCAACGCCATCAAAGCGGCGCTCGGCGACCATGCCAAAAACGTGGTGGTCAACTCCACCAAATCCATGACTGGCCACCTGCTGGGTGGTGCCGGCGGTCTGGAGTCGGTGATCACGGTGCTGGCCTTGCATCACCAAAAGAGTCCGCCCACCATCAATATCTTCAACCAGGATCCCGGCTGCGATCTGGACTACTGCGCCAACGTTGCGCGCGACCTGAAGATCGATGTGGCTGTCAAGAACAATTTTGGCTTTGGCGGCACCAACGGCTCGCTGGTTTTCAAGCGGGCACCCTGACGTTCAGCGCCTGTCCGACACCATGTACAACGCCCCAGCGGTGACTTATCCGGTGGGGCGTTCGCGTTTCCAGACGGGCTTGACACTGGCTGTGGTCGTGGCCGGTGGTGTGGCACAGGCTGTCTGGTGGCTGCTGGCGGCAGCGCATGGGGCTGGCCATTTGCTGGGGCTGGTGCTTTGGCTCATGGTTGGAAATTGGGCGCTTTGGTGCCTCTGGCATACGGTGCCGGCGCAACTGGTCTGGGACGGCCGGGGTTGGTTGTGGTGTTCGGGCATGAGCCGTCAGCTTGTGGTGCCGCAAGTCATTATTGACGCCCAGCACAGTCTGCTGCTTTGTTTGCGCCCCGCAACCGGTGCCGCAAGGTGGGTATGGCCGGCACAACAGGCCCAGCCCGAGCGTTGGTTGGCCTTGCGCCGCGCCCTGTTCAATCCCCCGGCGCCTTCGCTTTCTGGCGATGCAACGGGCCTGACAGCGTCGCCAAAAGCCTGATGCCTGCTGAACAACAACCAGGGCTGGATTCGCAGTCACCATCCGGCAACAGCGATGCCATGCTGGTGGAGCGGGCCGTTGCGGGTGATCAGCGCGCCTTCGAGCTGCTGGTGATCAAGTACCAGCGCCGCATCGAGCGACTCATCGGGCGCATGGTGCGTGACAGCAACCTGGTCGAGGATATTGCCCAGGAGACCTTCATTCGCGCTTACCGGGCGCTGCACCAGTTTCGCGGCGATGCCCAGTTTTACACCTGGCTTTACCGAATTGCCGTCAATACTGCCAAGCGCTTTCTGCTCAAGTTCAAGAACGATCCTGCGGTTTTCCAGAGCAACCTGCAAACCAGCGACGAAGACGATGAAACTTTTCAGCGCAAAAGTGAACCAAGCACGGATGAAACACCCGAGTCGGTGCTGGCGGCCAGGGAAATTGGCCAGGCTGTGAATGCCGCGCTGGAAGACCTGCCCGAAGATTTGAAGCAGGCGCTGACGCTGCGTGAAATGGACGGATTGAGCTACGAGGAAATTGCTGACGTGATGAATTGCCCGTTAGGAACCGTGCGCTCACGCATCTTCAGGGCGCGCGAAGCGGTATCGGCGAGGATCAAACCCATGCTGGACAGGCAAGGCGGCAAGCGCTGGTAGCGCATCACGAGTGTCATACAGCAGTGAACCCATCAAGAGGTGAGGAACATCATGACGGACACATCCATGGCAAACACCGAACTGGTCTCGGCGCTGGTCGATGGCCAGTTGCAAGGGGATGAATTTGCCCAGGCGTTGGCGCTTCTGGAGCGCAGCCCAGAGGCCCGCCAGCGCTGGCATGCCTACCATGTGGTGGGCGATACCTTGCGCACCGGCCAAACGGCTGCGAGCGCGCATGAGGCTGACTTTGTGCTGCGACTGCGCACGCGGCTGCAGCACGAGGCGATGCCGTCGGGACTGCAAGTTGCGCCTGATTCATTGAAACCAGGTGCTACAGACTCACAGGGCAAGCTAAGGGGCAGTGCCAATGACCGTCACTGGCGCCTGGTCGTCGGACTCGCTTCGGTGGCCATGGTCGGGGTGATTGCGTGGCAGGGCTTTCAGGGTTCAGGTTCGCCGCAGGCGCAACTCGCCAGTGCGCCGATGGCGAATCCGGCAAGTTCGACGCCACTGGCCTCAGATGCACCAGCCGTCATGCTGCGTGACCCGCAACTCGATGCCTTGCTGGCGGCGCATCGCCAGTTTGGCGGCATCTCGGCCTTGCAGACGCCCACTGGATTCTTGCGCAATGCCACCTTTGAGGAGGGTGCGCGTTGAGACGCTTGCTGCCTGGCTTGTTGAGCTTGGGTCTGCTGGTCTGCGCCAGTGCGGCCTGGGCGCAAAACACCAGCAAAGCCCCCGCAAGCCAGGCGCCTTCCTTCCATGAAAGTGCGTCGATTGGCCACTGGCTGATGCGATTGCACGACGCTGCCCGGTCACGCTCGTACGTCGGCACCTTTGTGGTGACCGCCGGCGACAGCATGTCGTCGTCGCGCATCTGGCATGTTTGTGACGGGCAGCAGCAAATCGAGCGGGTCGATGCCTTGACCGGGACAGCGCGCAGCACCTTTCGCCGCAACGAACAGGTGATGACGTTTTTGCCGGAACGCCGGGTGGTGATCTCTGAAAACCGTGACGCGCTCGGGCTGTTTCCCAATTTGCTGAGCCGGGCCGACTCGTCGATTGCCCGGCATTACAGCCTGAAGGTGTTGGGGCGTCAGCGGGTCGCGGGCCTTGATTCGGACGTGGCGCAGCTGGTGCCGACCGATGCGCTGCGTTTTGGCTACCGGGTCTGGACCGAGCGTGAGACCGGCGTGGTGGTGAAATTGCAGACACTGGACGCGGCCCAGACCGTGCTGGAGCAGGCGGCCTTTTCAGAATTGAAACTGGGCGAACCCGTGAACATGGCAAAGCTGGCTGCGCTGATGGACGATACCAGGGGTTACAAGGTCGAGAAGACCGAGCTGATCAAGACCACTGCGGCGCAGGAAGGCTGGTTGTTCAAAGGCCAGGTGGCAGGCTTCAAGCCCATGGCCTGCCACAAGCGGGTCCATTCAGAGTCTTCCGCCCGACAGGCCAACACCTTGCAATGGGTTTTTTCAGACGGGCTGGCTTCGGTCTCGTTGTTTATTGAAAACTTCGATGCCAAGCGCCACAGCGCCATGGTGTCCCACGACCAGTTTGCCATGGGTGCCACCCACATGCTGACGCATCGCCTGGGCGAATGGTGGATCACCGCCGTGGGTGAAGTGCCCGCGCAAACCCTGGCCATTTTTGCCCAGGGCCTTGAAAGAAAACAATGAGTCTTTATTTTCGTATCTGCATTTTTTAAAGGGCCAAAGATGATTCGATTGAACTTGAAGAGTGTGCATGCCGGCGTCCTCGGTGTGGCCATGGCGGTCGCGGCATCCACCCTGGTGTTGCCGGTGACGCCAGTCGCCGCCCAAGTGCGTGCCTTGCCTGACTTCACCGATCTGGTGGAGCAGGTCGGGCCCTCGGTGGTGAACATCCGCACCCTGGAGAAGGTGAGCCCGCGGCAAGACTCGATGGGTCAGCTGGACCCCGACATGCTGGAGTTCTTCCGCCGCTTCGGCCTGCCTGTTCCCAACGGTCCGCGGCGGGATCTGCCACCCGGCCATGGTCAGCCCAACCAGCAGGAGCAGCCGCGCGGTGTGGGTTCGGGCTTCATCCTGACTTCGGACGGCATGGTCATGACCAATGCCCATGTGGTCGATGGCGCCGACGAAGTCATCGTCACGCTCACCGACAAGCGCGAGTTCAAGGCCAAGATCGTCGGTGCTGACAAGCGCAGCGACGTGGCCGTGGTGAAGATCGACGCCACCGGCTTGCCAGCGGTCAAGGTGGGCGATGTGAGTCGCCTCAAGGTGGGCGAGTGGGTGATGGCCATTGGTTCACCCTTCGGCCTTGAAAACACCGTGACGGCGGGCATTGTAAGTGCCAAGCAGCGCGACACCGGCGACTACCTGCCCTTCATTCAGACCGACGTGGCCATCAATCCTGGCAACTCTGGTGGCCCGCTGATCAACATGCGCGGCGAAGTGGTCGGCATCAACAGCCAGATCTACTCACGCTCGGGCGGCTCCATGGGCATCTCGTTTGCGATCCCGATGGACGAGGCCGTGCGCGTGAGCGAGCAATTGCGCGCGACCGGGCGCGTCACGCGCGGGCGTATCGGCGTGCAAATCGAGCCGGTCAGCAAGGACGTGGCCGAGTCCATCGGCCTAGGCCAGCCCTATGGTGCCCTGGTGCGCGGCGTCGAGGCCGACGGACCGGCCGACAAGGCCGGTGTCGAGGCTGGTGACATCATCATCAAGTTCGACGGCAAGAAAGTCGAGAAGTCGAGTGACCTGCCGCGCATGGTCGGCGGCACCAAACCGGGTGTCAAAAGCGCCATCACGGTGTTCCGCCGTGGCGCCAGCAAGGACTTGACGGTGACTGTGGCCGAGATCGAAGCCGAAAAGGCAGTCGCCAAGGCAGCTGAAAAAGCACCCAAAGCCTCGGAGTCCAAAACCGGGCTGGCCTTGGGCCTGGACTTGATCGATCTGACCGATGCGGTCAAAAAGGACCTGCGCATCAAGGGCGGGGTGCAGGTCAACGCCAGCAGCGGCGCTGCGGCGCGCGCGGGCTTGCGCGAGGGGGATGTGATCATGGCCGTGGCCAACGTGGCGGTGACCAGCGTTGCCGGGTTCGAAAAAGTGGTCTCAGGCCTGGACAAGGCCAAACCGATCAACATCCTGTTTCGCCGCGGTGAGTGGGCCCAGTACACCGTGATCCGGGCCAATCCCTGATCGGCAAGGCATCAAACCAGTCGGGCTCAGAGTACGTCGTTTCGTGAGTCATCTGACCCGCAAGGCCTCTCATCGGGCTTGATCCGAGAGTGTCCATTAGGCGCACCTGCGGTGCTGCTCGGGCGTCAGCGGCGCATTTGCGGCCATTTTGACCCCCTCTTTGTCGCCTGTAGCTACGGCTACAGGCTTCGCAGTCGGGGCCAAACTGCCTCGCAACGGCACGCGCTGCCATTCCAAACCCTAATGGACAATCTCGGTTAATTACAATCTGGCACCTGACTTCGGTGTAGCTCATCCGTTTGGTGCGGGGCGCGTCTCTTCGAAACGCGCCCTTTTTTCTGTTTGTCAATCAATTACTTGAAGCGGTTTTCCTGGATGCAACACATCAGAAATTTCTCCATCATCGCGCACATCGACCATGGCAAGTCCACGCTGGCCGACCGGCTGATCCAGCGTTGCGGCGGTCTGCA
>Ga0172367_10010284_pt1 | contig 10094 bp, 5 predicted proteins | sample Lak10m_FD_114542 | JGI IMG/M metagenome (GOLD analysis project Ga0172367, IMG submission 114542) | Freshwater microbial communities from Kabuno Bay, South-Kivu, Congo - kab_022012_10m | ecosystem: Environmental > Aquatic > Freshwater > Lake | place: Democratic Republic of the Congo: South-Kivu...
CGATTTGTCGCGGAATTTCTTGGTGGCTGCAATTTGATAGAGGCTGAGCGGTTTACAAGTGATGGATCTATCTTTATGGTTCAAACCAATATTGGTGAATTCAGGATAACAACCGCCTCAATGGAGACTCGTCAGGAACAAGTGACGCTGGCGATCAGACCCGAAAAAGTCCGTCTACACTCCACGGCTGCGCCCCATCAACCTAACTATGTTTCGGCAGCAGTTGTTAACAGTGTATATCGTGGATCTGAAACACATTATGAACTGAAGACCGGTGAATGGCAATTCCGCGCCTGTGCAATTAACAACCAGGAGATGATTAACCGTCTGCAAATTGGGGACAAAGTGCAAGCAGAATTTCCTCCCGAAGCCTGGACGATTCTGACATCTTAAAATCATTGCCAATTGCTCACAAGCCATGCATCCAAACCCGCCAACGGCTCGCATCTCCAAGATTTTGTCCCCTGTCCCTCGGAATGATGGTCGAAGATCGTCGCTTTGGAAAATCTGGCTTACTTTTGGTCCCAGCCTGCTGTGGAGCCTAATGTTCCTGGTCATACCTTTGCTGGGTATTGTCGTCATTAGTTTTCTAAGCCGCGGAGAACTTGGAAATATCCAGCGCCCATTCACGTTCGAAAATTATGCGCGTTTCTTTGGATGGGGGTTCCTTGGATTCGATCCCATGTATTTATGGATTTTGGGCCAAAGCGTGCTTTTGAGTCTGGTCACTACTGTTTTGTGTCTGACAACAGGTTTGCCTTTGGCATTTTATCTGGCCCAACTAAGCGAACGTTATCGCAATTTCGCTCTTATACTTGTCGTGGCGCCTTTATGGACTAACCTTTTAATTCGAACCTACTCCTGGCAAATCATTCTGGCGCCTGAAGGCGTTCTGACGCGTTTAATCTCCTGGTTGGGCATTATCTCTTCCCATGAGGTTTTGTATCCGGGCTTTTTTGCCATATTCATTGGGATGGTATGCGATTTTTTACCTTTCCTAGTGCTGCCTCTCTATGTGTCCGTTGAAAAAATTGACTACAGCCTTGTGGATGCTGCTAAAGACCTCGGAGCGAACCCATTGCAGGTGATACGGCATGCCATTTTGCCTCAAATCGCCCCGGGCCTGCTGGCGGGCATTATTTTGGTTTTTATTCCTGCCCTGGGTCAGTTCATCATTCCCGACTTGCTGGGCGGCGCTAAAATTATGCTTTTGGGCAATGCGCTACAAATGGAATTCGGCGCTAGCCGCGATTGGCCTTTTGGATCAGCCATCGCCATTATCATACTGGCGCTCGTTGGCGCCGGACTGGTTTTCTACGCTCGTTTCCAGCGAAATCCTGATTGAACTAGTGACTATGAGACGCTTACTCACGATTGTTTCGATCTGCCTGTACCTCTTTCTTTACGCCCCTATCGTGGTCGTGATCCTATTTTCCTTTAATGACAACCCACATGGCGCCAGTTGGACAGGTTTTACTGCCCATTGGTATATGAAATTGGTTCGCAATCCGGATATCCTCCAGGCTTTTAAGAATACCCTCTGGCTGGGAGGCATTAGCACTTTTATTTCAACCATTCTGGGAACACTGCTGGGCATCGGATTAAACCGATATAATTTTAGAGGTAAACGATGGCTCACATCTTCCCTATATTTTCCTGTAGCAATCCCCGATATCATTATGGCGGTTGCTTTAATGTTATTTTACGGCATTGCGCGCCAAATGAGTGGAGTATTTGATTTGGGTATGACCACCATGATTCTGGGGCACATTACTTTTCAAATTCCATTTGTAGCCATCGTTGTGAGAGCACGCTTGTCCGGATTAGATCCGGCCCTTGAAGAAGCTGCTCAGGATTTGGGAGCAAACGCCTGGCAGATTTTTTGGCGAATTAATTTGCCATTGCTCACTCCAGGCATCCTGGCGGGTGCTCTGCTGGCGTTTACACTCAGCTTGGACGATTTTATTGTCAGTTTTTTTACCACGGGTCCCGGCGCTACCACCCTACCCATTTACATTTATTCGTCGGTCAAGCGCGGCATCACCCCGGAAATCAATGCCGTATCCTCGCTCATGATTGTTGCCAGTATAAGCCTCGTACTGCTCCTGACGCTCCTGGATAAAAAATCGCTAGGATCCTTCTCCAAATAAGGTATGTTCCCAATGGTTAATAACATGATGAATATAAACAAATGCTCTCGGATTCCAGTGGCACTGCTGGTTTTCTGTGGATCCATCTTATGGTATTGCCTGTCCTGGGAAATCAAGGCTGCCGCCAACGCCCAGCTAAACCTGTTTATCTGGAGCGAATACATCGATCCTGCCGTTGTGCGCCAATTTGAAGCCAATTATGCCTGCAAAATCGTAATTGATTTGTACGAAGATGAGGCGAGCATGCTGGCCAAAATTCAGAGCGGTGGCGCCTCTCTTTATGATATTGTTGTGCCTCCAAATTATCTGGTTCCGATTTTGGTAAGACAAGACATGCTGGCGCCATTGCGTCACGTAAACCTGCCAAATCTTGTCAATCTGGAAGAGGAATTTCAGAAGGCGCCTTATGATCCCGGCAATCAATATACCGTTGCCTACTTTTGGGGCGCCATTGGCATATATGCCCGGAAAATACCCGGACAATTATTAGAGCCAACTTGGGCAACGATCTTCGATCCAGCTAAACAGGCCGGTTCTTTTTGTCTTTTGGATGTATCCAGGGACACCATAGGCGCCGCTTTACAATATCGCGGTTTTAAAATTAACTCGATAGATGCTAAGCAACTACAGGATGTTCGAAATATAGTTATTGCTGCAAAGAAGCGTTCTCTGGGTTTTGATAATAGCGTTGGCGGGCGCAATAAGGTTTTAAACAAAACCGCTGCCCTAGCCATGGTATACAGCTCTGATGCTGCGCGAGGCATGAAAAATGACGCTGGCACTTTCTTCATTTTACCAAAGGAGGGAACTCAAATCTACGTGGATAACCTTGCCATATTGGCCAAAGCGCCGCATCGAGATCTGGCCGAAAAATTTATTAATTTCCTGCTAGATCCAAAGATTGCCGCCCAACAGGCTAACTATGTTCAGGCGGCTACACCCAATAAAGCTGCCAAAGCGTATCTTAAAGCCGAAGACCTTAATAATCCCTCCATATATCCACCGATAGAAATCCGCTCCAAAATGGAATATCTGCAAGACCTCGGAACTCGGTCCCGAATCTACGATGAAATTTGGACCCAAATCAAAGTGCGTTAAAATCCGTGCGGAACTAAAAGCATCATTTCCGGTATGAATATTGCTGCTAATAGCGACGGTATTATTGTGTAGGTAAATCACTCATCGGATTGCCGAGGGTGCGATGAGATGAAAAACACGCCATTATGGACTGCGTTTATTGGATTTTGTTTGGCTTTACTGGAGTTGCCCGGTATGGCACAGATGGTTATTGCTCCTCGAATAGTAATAAATGAAATAAATCCTTCACCAAAAGAGCCTCGCTCAGAGTTCATTGAATTGGTCAATGGGGATTCCGAAACCGCGAATCTTCAAGGTTGGCGATTAACGGGAGGCATTGAATACACTTTTCCTCAAATCGAATTGCATCCGAATGATTACCTGGTCATTGCTGCAGACCCAGCCTTCCTGACGGCCACTTTCAACATTGCTCCATCGCTAGTGAGGGGGCCTTACGTTGGACAATTAAAGGCTTCAGGTGAGGAACTGCTGATCGAAGATCCTATGGGCAATTTAGTGGACCAAGTGAACTTCAGTTTAGGTTTTCCCTGGCCTACAGGGGCCTACACTTCAAACGGCTCACTGGAATTGATCCATTCTTCCCTTGACAACAACCTGGGAGGAGCCTGGAGGATCAACGGTTGCACAAATTCCAGCCCGAATGACTTGAATAGCGCCATGTCAACACCCGGAAGGCAAAATTCCGTTTATGCCACGCAGGCTCCCCCTATGATTGAAAAGGTGCAACATGCTCCGACGGAAATATTTAGCGGCCTGCCTGTCCGGATTATGGCTGAAATTATCGATCCGGATGGAATAGCGGATGTTATCCTTTCATACCAGGTAGTGGAGCCGGGAAAATATGTCTGCAAAGGAACCGATGCCTACAATAATAATTGGACCAAGGTGAAAATGCAGGAAGAAGAAGGTGCTTATTCAGTCCAATTGCCGCCGAGTATGCAGAAACACCGGCACTTAATACGTTATCGGATCACTGCCACGGATCGAATAGGCAACTCGATTACGGTTCCTTATCCGGATGACGAACAGTCGAATTTTGCCTATTTTTGTTATGATGGAGTGCCAGGATGGAAAGGTTCGATCCAGCCAGGGGTGCTGCCTGAACAGGAATTTCCTGCCGAATTGATGGCTAAGGCATTGCCGGTCTATCACCTGCTGGCTGACGCTAATGATGTAGAACAGTGCAAATATACTTTAGCCACTTTCGAAGGCACTTTCGTGTATGACGATGTGGTATACGATCATATCCGTTATCGGATTCGGGGCACTTCAAATTATTTATCAGGAAAAAACAAATGGAAAATCTATTTTAATAAAGCAAAGCCTTTAACCGCCGTTGATAACTATGGCAGGCGGTATCGCCGTCAGATCAAAGAGCTCAATCTAAATGCCTGTGCGACTGCTTGGCTACCCATAAATCGGGGCATGGCCGGTTTGGGAAGCGCCTTTGCTTTCCGGCTTTTCCAGTTAACGGGCGTTCCTGCATCGGATACGCACTGGCTTCACTTCCGAATGATTACTACTGCCGAGGAGTCTTCTGCCACCAATCAATACGATGGAGACCTTTTAGGATTATATCTGTATGAGGAGGACATTGACGCGGACTTCTTTAAAACGAGGGCACATCCTGATGGGAATATTTTCGACATTAGTGCTGGAGGCTTACTACCTCAGGCTTCATTACGGAACCAGGCATATGGACAACCATCCGATGGCTCGGATTGGGTTGCGTTTGCGACCGCAAGCAAACTGCCACAAACCGAAAATTGGTGGCGCGAGCATTTGGATTTGTCGGCTTATTTCAATTTTCAGGCTGTCAATCGCTTGATATCCAACCTGGATTTGCGCGAAGACAATAATTTCTTGTTCTATAGCAACCCAAATGGGACCTGGTCCCCTATTCCGTGGGACATGGATGCTGCCTTTCTGCCCTATCTCCAGCATTCTGGGACGATTTACCAAAGAGCTTGCCTGGATAAACCTGCGATAAGTAAGGAGTACAAAAACCGATGCCGTGAGTTGATCGATCTATTATGCTCAGATAAACGGGATTACGGTGGGCAGGCTTGTCAACTCCTGGAAGAGCTTGCCAGGCTTGTCAATCCGCCGGGCTGGGACTTAACATTTGTTGATGTCGATCAAGCCCTGTGGAATTATAATCCACAGACCACCGCCGAACATTTGGGACAATTTTACGTGAATCCGGGCTATTTTGCACATGTAGTGCGGACTTTGACTTCAGCCAACCATGAAGGATTTGAGCAATATGTCAAAGACTTTGTCACCGACACCGATCGAAACTCCTGGTCGCCCAATGACGGCGATCAATGGGGTTATGGATACAATTGCCTGGCATTTGAATCAGCAGATATCAATATCCCCCAAACCCCAAAATTACTCTATATCGGGGAGCAAGGATTTCCGCTCGATGCCCTGAGTTTTCGTTGCATAGGTTATCCACAAAATGCATCTGAGATGCGTGACCAAATCACAATGGTTAAATGGCGCGTGGGGAAAATATCCAATCCATCAACCCCGATGTATCAACCATCTACACCATGGGAATACGAAATCACACCGCTTTGGGAAAGTGAAGCCTCGCTGACAAATAACACAATATTTTATCCGCCACCCAACATTTTTAAAATAGGCCACACCTATCGTGTGCGTGTTAAAATCAAAAATGTGATGGATGTCTGGAGCCATTGGTCTGCACCCATAGAATTTGTCGCAGGACATAACAAGACAAATACAACTGTTCATGACATAGTTCGAATTAACGAATGGATGGCAAATAACCAATCGACTATCCAGGATCCAGTTGATGGCGACTATGAAGACTGGTTTGAGTTGTATAACCCGAGCGATATCGTGGTGAGTTTGAAGGATTACCGTTTTTCCGACCAACCTGTCTTTAGCAATGCATGGAGTGTTCCCTTCAATGTCGATATTAAGGCCGGCCAATTTCTCATTGTCTGGGCCGATGGTGAAGTCAACCAAAATCAAAGTGGACTCGCCTTGCACGTGCCGTTCAAGTTATCAGCAGATGGCGATTCCATTTTCGCATGGTCTCCGGATGGAAAACTCGTTGATGAGGTCCACTTTGAGCGCCAAGAGCCTAATATCAGCACTGGCAGGCGCCCTGACGGAAGTGATTGTATCCAGCGATTAGACCCATATTCGCCAGGAAATAGGAATTACGAAAATGATTCGGGTGAGATATGGATTATTCCTTTTTGCCAAAGCCTTCCGCCAGATCTAGTCCAGTTACGCTGGTCTAGCGTTCCGGGTTTGCGCTATACGATCGAAACCGTTGACGATACTGACACAACTCATTGGCGTTTCTTTCACGACTATGGAGTAGCCACCGCTGATGAGGCAGTATTTACTTTTAAATCAGATCCAGGACCTAAAGCTTATTATCTAATCAAGGAAATTACCGAATTTCCCAAACTGATGCCGCTCGTCCTTAACGATAGGAGAGTTGCCTTGAGATGGGAAACGGTTATTGGCGGGCTTTATCAACTCGAATACCAGGATGATATTCGAACGAAAAAATGGAAGCCATTTCTTTCTCAGCGGACTGCTCTGTCAGAAATTGAGACCATAAATATTCTACCCAGTAAAAATGTCATGCAGTATTATCGTGTTGTTCGACTGCGATAAGAAGTAAAATGAAAAATCTGTGTTTTACTACGTTCTGCCTGGCAGCGGCATTGCTGTTTGCAGATACGATGAGGGCTACTATTCTCGTGGAAGGAATTACGGAGAGAGGTCGCTATAATGACCGTGCTTCTTTCATGGTTAGGATCGAATCCGGATTTGATTACACGTGCGTTCTAGATGGAGAACAGACGCCATGCAATCAGTGGATCCAAGTTGACCAGCCGAATTATCATGAACTCATAATCAAACGATTCAATAAACTCACCAGTCAGTCCGAAATGCGAATGATTCCATTCGTTGTGATCGCCACCGAGCGAGGCATTACAGAATTTGGCCTGCCTCCTTGGACCCCCTATCCGGTGATTCCATCAGCACCGGCCGAATTTATTGATACACGACTTATTTGTGTGGCGCCAAAACAATATCCCCTCGGCGCCCGAATACCTATCATCACATACCTAATAAATGGACAGGATTTATCTGCCCGATTGAATGGAATCACCCAGGTTACTTATCCTGGCACGGAATCATCGATTAATATACGCCGTGGTTATGGTTTTGCCTTTTTGCCTCCAACCCCGAGTTCTGGCGCCAATACTATAACGGTTTCGCTGCATCACTTAAGTGTGCAACAACACTTAGAGATTGAAACTAATACACATTGGCAATCGGTCGGTGGCGTATTAAAAGGCATGGTTGAGTGGCCTCAAAATTCGCGCATTCATATTACCTCCGACTTGGAAATAGCTGTTGACGCCCGCCTGCATATAGGGTCTTCTTCCTTGATCAAAATTGAACCGCTCAAAAATATTAAAGTCAATGGAATTCTTATTGTCAATGGAGATCTCAAAGATCCAGTCGTCATCATGCCTGATACTGCCGAAAGGCCATGGGGCGGGTTTTTGGCGACCAATAGCGGCGCCGCTATTCAAATGACCGGAGTTATTCTGACCGGCGGTGGGGGAAATCCCCAATATTTTTCTGATCACTTTGGTTTTTATCATCGCAAAGAGCAGCCTCTTTTCCTGTTGCACAATGGCGCCAGGGCTTCCCTGACAAATTGTTTTATGATTGATAATGCAGGCCAATTGGGCAACGGATATTATTCATTTTTAACCCTCGACCGTTGCCTTGTCCAACACTGTGTCACCGGTGGAGAATATCTGGGTGGCGCCGTTGAAATTTATCGGTCTGCACTCCTGGAATTTCCCAGTGATACTAATGTCTTTGCGGATCAGGATGAAGATGGCATATACATGACCGAAGGAAAGCATGTGATTCAAGATTCAATCATTGGCTGGGTGCGCGATGACGCCATAGACGCAGGATCGGCAGGAGCGGGTTCAGTTACAGTGTCAAATTGCTGGTTTGAAGCCTGTTTTCATGAAGCAATGGCATGGTCCGGACTCGGGCGAGTTGCCAGTGCGCATCAAACCGTAATAGTTAACTGTGGACAGGGTGTGGAGGCGGGGTACAGCATGGGGTCAGATAGTCCGCGGGTTACCGCCGATCGCCTGTTATCCATCGGAAACCTTGTGGGGGCGCGTTATGGCGACAACTACGATTGGGGTTACGACGGCTTCTTGCGGGTGACAAATTCTTTTTTGCTTTACAATCAACGCGACGTTTGGGGAATGAATTTCCTCGATTGGACTTATCGAACGAACCGTATGGATATCCGCGGAAATTTTCTGACTGTTCCAAATTCCTATCATCCGGAAAACACTGTCTGGAATCCGCTCGCAGATGGCTGGAGACTCCTTGCTTATAAACCCACCCCGGCAAACGCTGCCGGCATTGGCTTTGCCAGTCACCAGTCTCAATGGCCGACAACCCGCATTGCAGAAGGCGTGCCGGTGGGATTAAGCACTTTTTCCACCCAAGTTGTATCTGTTAGTTATTTAGTTGAGTCTCAACATCGAGAACCATTAATGGGCAGATTGGACTTTCTGCCAGGCGAAATGTACAAAGTAATTATTCCGGAAGTACCCGCACTCCCAATCCAGGAAGCCGTTCGCATCACCTTATCCAGGCCAGTTGGAGGAGCATTGACCGGATTAACCAACCTATATTTTGTTCCAAGCACCGCCTTGCCAGTATTGTATTGGTTTAATGCAATTCCAGCATTAACATGGGTCTGGTCAGACAATAGCGCAATCCTGGAGCAGAGTAATACAGCAAAAGGACCGTGGACTGCTATTGCTGACGCTCATAGCCCATACACGCTAAACGCTAAAGACGGTTCCAAATATTTCCGTTTGCGCCGTTAGGCTTCCTATGACATTGTTGATCACTCCATCTCACGCCCTGGACCAAAAGGAGCTCTTGTTTTGGGCTACCATGCAGTTAAGTAAAACATGGCATCGACTTTTTACAGGCTGCCTAATAGTTGCGTTGTTTCTGACCGGAGCATTCCAGTTAAATCTTGCGTTGGCAAATTCTCCTGCGGATCCTCCAATTGTCATTAATGAAATCCATTATCATCCACAGTCCGAAGATATTCGGGAAGAATATATCGAAATATATAATCCAGGCGAAGATTCGGTGAGTTTGGTTGATTGGCAACTAACAGGAGGCGTTAATTTTATATTTCCTGACATAAGTTTAGCCGGCAAACAGCACCTTGTGGTGGCGGCAAATTTCTCGATCTTTCGAGAAAAGCACCCTGAAGTTGCCCAGGTATTAGGTGACTGGAAGGGGCAATTGAATAATCGCTCCGAAACCATTCGTTTAGTTAACGAAAAAGGGAGAACCATCAATGAGGTGCGTTATGCCGATGATGGAGACTGGGCTACTCGAATTCGTGATGCCGTTAACTGGGGTCACCGCGGTTGGATTTGGAACTGCCTTGCTGACGGTGGAGGTCGTTCTCTGGAATTAGTTAACCCCTTTTTACCAAATAACTGCGGCCAAAACTGGCAGCCCAGCTTGATACTGAACGGAACACCCGGCCGACAAAATTCCGTCCTGAATTTGAAAAACGCACCCTTGATCCTAGAGGTATGCAACATTCCAGTATTGCCCCGTTCCTACCAGGAGGTAAGCATTATTGCTCGTATCCAAGGGGGCGCGAAATCGATTTCCGCCTCGGTAGCATATCGTCATGAAGGCGTTGGCGCATTTTTGCATGTCCCGATGTGGGATGACGGAGCTCATGGAGATATGCAGGCAAACGATGGC
>Ga0172367_10010285_pt1 | contig 10093 bp, 12 predicted proteins | sample Lak10m_FD_114542 | JGI IMG/M metagenome (GOLD analysis project Ga0172367, IMG submission 114542) | Freshwater microbial communities from Kabuno Bay, South-Kivu, Congo - kab_022012_10m | ecosystem: Environmental > Aquatic > Freshwater > Lake | place: Democratic Republic of the Congo: South-Kivu...
CACTCTTGTAAAGAACTTTCACGACAAGGAGAAGATCGTGATCGTCTCAAGCGACAAGGACTTTCAGCAACTCCAACGATACGAAAATGTTCGCCAGTTTAGTCCTATTCATAAGGATTTCTTGAAGTGTGAAAATCCACAGATGGTTTTGTTTGAGCATATCGTCCGAGGTGACTCTGGTGATGGTGTGCCAAATATTCTTTCAGACGATGATACTTTCGTAGATGAAAATAAGAGACAGAAACCTCTGTCTGCCAAAAAGGTCATTAATTGGTCTTTCTATGGTATCCCAGCAGAATACGAAAGAAATGTGGAAAGAAACAAAACTTTGGTTGATCTTACATACATACCAGAGGACATTGAGCGAAATATTATGAATGAATTCGCTAAACCGTTCACAGGAAACAAAGGAAAGGTTTTCGATTATCTTGTAAAGAACAACATGAAGTTGATTCTTGAAAGTATTGATGAATTGATATGAAAACACAAGCAGAATATATTGGTGAAGTATTTCTTCATGTCAGCAAATTGAAGACAGAGCAGGAAAAGATTGATTATCTTAAGTCCGTTCAGACTTTGCCATTATTGAAGGTACTGGAGTTTGCTTACAGCGACAAGTATACTTCTCCCTACACCGACATTCCAGAATACGAACCAGATGATTCTCCTATCGGATATTCTTATAGTGGTTTGCATAAAGAATATACTCGTATTCCATACTTTATGAATACAGATAGTTTCATTCAGAATGATAAGATACGGAATAAGAAACTAAGAAATATTCTAGAAATTATAAATTGGATCGAGAGTCCTATTCTAGAAGCGGTTATTCTTAAAAAACCACTACCACATATTTCTAAAGATTTAGCAATGAAGACATTTCCACATATTTTCGGAGCATAAGATGGGCAGAAGTTATCACAATGATCATTATGATGATGATCATGACCGTAGACGCGCTAAGAAGAAATTTCAGCCACATAAGAACAAGAGACACCACGATAAAACGCATCTAAAGGAATTTACTTCTGGTAATATCAATGAAGATGATTTCTTCGATATGGAAGAAGATGTAGATCATGGAAGAAAACACCCCAGAATATAACGAATACAGAAAGCAACTTCTTGAAAATGCCAAGAAGAATGCACAGAAATTCAAGGACGAGAAGATCGACATCAAAGATCCTTCCTTAATTGAGAAAGCCGCTAGTCTAGCGAGAGCAGTGACTTCTCGTGGTCTTACAAACAAAAAAGCAGATGAAAAGACCATAAAACTCAGAGATATGAGTTGTCACGGTGATTCTGAACTAAGACCATGCTCCGAAAGAAGGGTCAGTGAGAAATATCCTGGCTCTTACTACTGTGGAACTTGTGGTTGCGGTGATAAAAAGATGACACAGTTGATCAATCTTTCGATAAATGGAAAGACCGAATATTCCAAGTTGGATTATCCAAAGGTGTCCTGTCCTCTCAACATGCCTGGTTTTGGAACATATGTTCCATATCAGGAAGGTGTAAGTGAGAATGATCGAAAGAAAGAGATTGAAAAGCGGTACGGAATCGAGTATATTACAGAGAACTCCCATTAAGGATACATTATGAGCACTACTACAGCGATGAAAATTTCAAAGAAAACACTAGACATCCTCAAGAACTTTGCGTCCATTAATTCGAATATTCTGGTACATCCTGGCAATATGATCTCCACGATCTCTCCTGTAAAGAATGTTCTTGCAGAAGCAACAGTTGAAGAAACATTTGATACTGAATTTGGAATTTGGGATCTCAACAAGTTTCTTGGTGTTGTTTCTCTTTTCAACGATCCAGAGTTTGAATTTGAGGACAAGTATGTGAGGATCAGCGGTTCGAATGGTTCTGTCAAGTATCATTACTGTGAACCCAAACTCCTTACTGTTCCTACCAAGAAGATCAACATGCCACAAAGTGCAATTGAATTTGTTCTGACTCAGAAGAAGTTTGCAGAACTTCAGAAAGCAGCATCTGTTCTTCAGGTGTCCGACATTTCAGTGACTAATGATGGATCTCTCATCAGCATGACCGCACTGGACAAGGCGGATGTAGGAAGCAACACCTATTCGATTGGAGTCGGTGAATATGAGGGATCGAATGCTTTCGAGATGTTCTTCAAGATCGACAATCTCAAGTTGCTTCAGGGAGATTACAATGTGGAAATCTGTGAGAAGGTTGTGAGTAAGTTCAGTCATCAAAACATGAATGTAAACTATTGGATTGCTCTGGAAGCAGACTCTAACTACAATAAGTAATTATGAACACCGATCAAACGAATTTTCTGTGGGTGGAGAAGTATCGTCCACAGAGTATCGAAGACTGTATTCTTCCTGACAACACCAAGAACACATTTCAAGAGATCGTAGATTCTGGACAACTCCAGAATCTTCTCCTATCTGGTGGGCCTGGTTGTGGTAAAACCACAGTTGCAAAAGCACTTTGCAACGAGTTGAATACGGATTGGATAATCATCAACTGTTCTGAAGATGGAAACATCGACACTCTGCGAACTCGTATTCGTCAGTTTGCGAGTACCATCTCTATCTCTGGAAACAACAAAGCCGTTATTCTGGACGAGTTTGATTATGCTAATCCACAGTCTATGCAGCCAGCGTTGCGTGGATTTATGGAGGAGTTTTCCAAGAACTGTCGGTTTATTCTCACTTGTAACTTCAAGAACCGAGTAATCGAACCTCTTCACTCCAGATGTACTTGTATCGACTTCAAGTTTGATAGTAAGGACAAGATGAAGTTGAGTGCCAAGTTTATGGATCGTGCCAAGTTTATTCTCGATTCTGAGAAGGTGAAGTACGACGAAAAAGTTCTTGCTAAACTTATCGTCAAGTTCTCTCCCGACTTTCGAAGACTGATCAATGAACTTCAACGATATTCTCGTTCTGGTGCAATTGATGTTGGTATTCTGAGCGAAGCGGGTGATGTTGTCGTAGAGGAATTGATGAAAGCAATGAAGAGCAAGAACTTTCAGGATGTCAGAAAGTGGGTTGCTATGAATCTAGACAACGATTCCTCTCATGTATTCAGAAAGATCTACGATGCTCTACATGAGTCTTTGGAACCATCCAGTATTCCTCCTGCCATTTTGATCATTGCAGACTACCAATACAAAGCAGCGTTTGTAGCAGATCATGAAATCAACCTTACCGCTTGTGTGATTCAACTTATGATGGAGTGCTCGTTCAAGTGAACCTTTCCGAAATACTGAATTCTATCAACTACTCTAAAAAGGACATACTAACTGATCCCCAACAGGAGAAGGAGTATGTACCTTTCGTGGTGAATCGTTGTCTTTCTTACTTTCCAGATACCATTCTCCATGCAAATGAGATGAATCGTTTGAACTCTTTGGACAAGAAAGTTCAGTATGAGTATTATTTGAAGTCTATTAGATCCCGTAAGAGATTCTCAAAGTGGCTAAAAAAGGAATCAGACGATGATATTGATATTATTAAAAAATATTATGGATATTCTGACAAAAGAGCCAGAGAAGCGTTGAGGATTTTGACGAAAGAAGAGATCAAAAGTATCAAAAAAGAACTAGATATTGGCGGATCTCGTAAGTGATGTTTTTTATAAATATGGGAAGGCCACCCGTATTTGAGGAAACATTATGCAAAATATTTCTATTGAGGATTTGTTAGAAGTAAAATTGATAAAGGAAGATAATTTTTTAAAAATAAAAGAGACTTTGACTCGAATAGGAGTATCTTCCAAAACCGAAAATAAACTCTGGCAATCCTGTCACATTCTTCACAAAAAGGGTAAGTATTACATAGTCCATTTCAAGGAGTTGTTTCTCCTTGATGGACTTTCTTCTTCTATAGATGACAATGATGTTGCGAGACGAAATACTATTGCCAAATTGTTGGAGGAATGGGGTCTTTTAGAAATATTAGATCAGAAGAAAGTGGATTCTGCGATAGCGGGTATAAATCAGATAAAAATCATACCATTTAAAGAAAAACAAAATTGGGAGTTGATACCCAAGTATCATATAGGAAAGAAGCACTAAATGTTATCAGGAATACACGACATATATTCTGAACAAAAATGCGAATATACCATCACATTTCAATATTTTAATTCATCCGATGATGCTATAAACATCATGGATTCTTACGATAATGTCAGATTCGTTGCTCGCCGCTCTTCTTTGACACAAGCAAAAGATCTTTTCGAGATATCTCAAGATGGCACCGCTACCGAAGGATATGTGGTATTTCCTGCTTCAGAAGTATATGGAACCGTTTCCGTCTCCACTAATCAGATAACTATAAACATAAGCACGGATACGATGTCAACCATATATCCTGGCTCTTATTTTTACTATGTGTTTTTAGAGTCTAACAGCGGAGAGAATGACTGCTTGGTGAAGGGTAAATTTGTAGTGGAGGCGCCATGAATAAACTGAAAATAATAGAAAACAGATCTCCTAAAATTACACCAGTAAAAACAGCAATAAATACATTTAAAATAAAACAACAACCCAACAGGAACACTGTACTTTTGGTAAAGTAAAATGGGAAAAATAGTAACCAAACAACAATTCAGTATTGCACCAAACTCAAGAGCAATACCTTATCCACCAGTGGTAGCACCAACACCCACTGATCAACAGATAAGAGAATTGTTGCGTGGGTATGATGAGCAAGGTACTTTACTTGCAAATGCTGCTATTATAACTGATTCAGAATCTAAAGTAGACATTATTCGGTGCGGTACTCTGTATGCAGATACAATAGATGGTGTAGATCTAGAACAAACATGGTCTGATCCTACACCGACAAACATAACTGTCGGTGGTTTGTTGTCGGGAAATATTCTTACTGGCCAAAGTGTAATTGATATTTTAGAACAAATACTTTATGCTTTTATTCCTGCTTCTATTAGTAATTTTACTCTTGGTAGTTTACCTCTGAACAATGATTTAGGAACCAGTTTAGTAGCCCAGACACCAACATTTGTAATAAGCATAGGGAATTCTTCTAGTGCAACTGGTCTTAATATAACATATTCTGGTATTGCAAGCGGAACTATAGTTTCTGGATTGTCTCCTACCACAACAAGTTATAATGCTACTATACCCGCTGGTTTTGTTTCCTCTACGCCGGGTGCTCAGATAACAGTTACTCTTACAGCGGTTCAGTCTAATAATTCTTATTCAAATGCAACATCAACTAGAAACATAAGATGGTGGAGTAGAGTTTATTACGGTAAATCCACTAACGAGACAGTAAACACATATGTTGATTTAACAGCACCAGGCGATTATCAAGTCCAAACAACAGGATCAAATACTCAAGCAGTTAGCGTACAGAGCGGTGCTGGTTATATTTACTTTTTTGTGCATGATAGCAGACAGTTATCTTCTATTTTCATAGGATCGCAAAATGCAACAAATAGTTTTGTACAACAACAGGGGACGGTAAGTGTTTCTGGTATTTCTTATAAAGTGTATAGATCAACGGAAATTATAAATGGAGCGGTAGATTTTAATGTAACTACTGGAGTTGCATAATATGGCTATTCAAGGAACTACAACAGTAATATCCCCAATTGGCCCAACGGAGGAAACCGACGATTATCCTGTAACTTTACCAAAATATGGAAAGGGAGGATTGCGTTCAGTTTCAACTTTGCAGGAAAGAGACGCAATTACAGCAAAAAGAAGAGAAAAAGGAATGTTAGTTTATGTGGAAAACGAGAGTAAATACTATACTCTAACCAATGGAATTACAAATAATGATTGGAAACAGGTATCTTTAGTCAGTGCTGACTCAAATGGAAATATACATATAGACGGAAATCTCATTATTTCTGGATATATCGAAACCGACACTGGAATAAGAGGTGGTACGGACGATACTTTAGAATATCTTGGGAATGGGATGCTTATGGATTGTGGTGAGTATTAAAATAGAGGATTTCTACTATGGCAGCAGGAACTGGTAATCTCATACTTAAGCGCGGCGTTAATATGCCGTATAATAAAACTCAAGACGGTGGAGAAAACGAAACGACTCCAGTATTGCTACAGGGTATGCCTGCCGCTCAGATTATAGGTTCTATATGGGGTCTTACTTCTTCTGATAATGCTGTAATACCAGGCTACGCCTTTGACAACTATCCAAATCGTTTGTGGATAGGTACAGATAAATATGCAAAAGATAATAATACTTATGGTGGTAATGCGGAAAATATTGCTCCTATTGGAACTTCAATAGAACCATATACTGGTGGAACCGCACCAACACACCCTGCTATAAACGAAACTCGTCCAATATGGATGGGTGCGGAAATCAGAGCATATACTCCTCTGTTTGAGGACACAAATGATGGTTCTACTGGATCCACTGGACCTTATGTTGTTCTGAAAGCAGATTGGGATCGTCCATCAGATTATGTACTGGCAACTCAAAAAGCAATTTCAAGAATGCCTTTGAGGTATTATTCAAACACAGGTTTGGAACATAATCCTGGCGGTCCAACTACACCATACATATATTATCCATATATCGAATTTAACGGGTGGAATGGTACGACTGATGGTGATTTGTTAAGATCCACAAAATATCTTTTCCCTTCTACTAATGCTCCCACGGTTGGTCATGTTTTAAAGATTGCCAGCGTAACCGCAGGATCTACACCAGATCCACAGACAGTAAAACTGGAATGGGCTTCTGCGGGTAGTGCCACTGGTACTATGTCTGATTTTATTATAGCAGCAGATACGGGATCATCACAAACAATAGATGATGGAGAAACAATTACATTCACAGGCGGTACTGGAATTGACACGGTTGCGACCAATACAAATACCATAACTTTTAATCTAGATTTAAACGAACTAACAACACAAACCGTTGCAATTGGTGATATCTTAGCGGGTGTTGATGTTTCTGATAATAATAGTAGCGGTAAATTTGCAATAGGTAGTGTTCTTGGTCTTCTCAGTTCGGATGTTACTGTGAACACTTCAACTGGTGCTGCTACTGTTTCTGCAACAAATGTAAAAGCAGCAGCAACTAGTTCTGCTACGGCAAAAGTAGCATTACTCGACAACGCAGATGGTAGTGCACAAGCAGTAAAGTATGATACGGATCTTGCATACAATTCTAGTACAAACACTTTATCCGTAACTAATATCAGTGCAACGACAATAACTGGAACTGTATCCACTGCAACCACTGCTACAAATGTAACAGTAACCACAGACAGTAATTCCTCTGCATATAGAGTACCATTTTTCCCAACATCAGGAGCAACTGGTGGATTGTTGGTTGATTCTAATGCCTCAGATTTTACCTACAATCCAAGCACAAATACTTTAACTGCTACCAATTTTGCGGGCAATGCTTCGACCGCAAACAGTGCGACAACAGCAACCACTGCTACATTAGCAAATAATGTTAACATAATAACAACGGATGGAAATACAAATGATACTGCTTGTTATCCTGTTTTAGTTCCAGCATTAAATACTGGATCGCAGCAAGTACATATTGACAATAGTTTGGTTTATAATGCTTCAACTAATGTTTTGCAAGCAACTAAATTTTCTGCCGAAGAATTTATAAGAACAAATGATACTCTGTATGTCTCTGCCGGTGGTGGAAATGGTGTAGTTCTTTCTGGTTTATATGAGACTCCATCAACAGGAACAGGAACTAGACCTACATTAACTGTAAATTACCAATACAATACAGATGTTAACACTCCTCGGTATGTCAAAATCGAAGGCGGAAATTTATATCTTGGTACTAAAATAATTGAAGATGGTGGTCCAACAACTGCCGTTGGTATAGTATTTGAAGGCGCAACCGCCAATTCACACCAAACTACACTTACAGTTGCGGATCCATCTGCGACTAGGACTATTACTCTTCCAAACGAATCTGGAACGGTTCTTGTAAAAGATCAAAATGATGATCTTCTTAGTAAAATAAGAAATTTGACCATCACAGGCGATCTCCAAGTAGATGGAACCACAACTACAATCAATACCACAAATTTGAATGTAGAAGATACCATAGTAACTCTTAATTATGGATATACGGGAAATAGTCCTTCAGATTCTGGTATTGAAATAGAAAGAGGATCTTTATCGGATGTTCAGATGACTTGGGATGAGTCTTCCAAGCATTGGCATGCAGAAATTATAGACAAAGACAATGTATTTGGAAATGGTGCTACCGCTAAGATAGGACACTATCCTTTAATTGTTGGTGATAATACTGATCCTTCAACTGAAACTAAGTATGCAAATTCTCCTTCAGGCGCACCCGCTGGAACACAATTTGTACACACTCTTGATGTGAAGAATCTCGTTATGAGTGGCACTTGGATTCTGGGTGCAAATATCACAACAGATGTTGATTTGAGTAGTGGTGGACTCGTTCTTCCTCACACAACAGATGCCGCGGCAGAATCGGATGAAACAACAGAAGGAAGAGTTTACTGGGAAACTGATGTTGAATTGATGACAGTAGGAACTGGCTCTGGTTACAAGACCATGGTCGATACAGATTCTACTCAAACTTTAAGTAACAAAACACTAACTGCACCTAAGATAGCAAATGCTGGTTTCATTGCCGATGCCAACGGTAATGAACAATTGATTTTCAACACTACCGCAAACGCAGTAAATGAAATAACTATAACAAATGCTGTCTCAGGTACTTCTCCACTTATTGCTTCTTCTGGTAATAGTTCGGATATAGACTTGAGACTGCAAGGTAAGGGCAGTGGTAGTGTTGTTATTGATGATAGTTCTATCAGTACAACGAATTCAACATTTAGCGTATTTAATGCTGTTGCAAATAATATCAGTGCATTTGGTGCTGCTAATACACTTACTTTGGGTGCAAACAGTGGAACCGCTACTATAAGCAACGTCACTGTAACTGCTCCTAATGCTACATCTATTCTTGGTGCAGCAGCAACTACAGTGTCTCTCTCCACTTCACCAACAAGCGCAGCAACTATAAACATTGGAACTGGTGTCAATACATCAGGAACCAAGACAATAAGCATCGGAACTGGTGGTGGTAATGGTGGTTCGACTTCTATAACAATAGGATCTTGTGCTGCTGGACACTCATCATCAAATGTTTTCTTGGGTTGTCCAAATGCTTCTACTTCTGTAGTAGAAATTTCTGGCAATAATCTTATATTTAAAAATACAGGAAATAGAATAACAGTAAGCAGTGCTGCTACTATAGGTGTAAATGCAACTCATACTTTACCAAATATAACATCTGGTAATCTTGTTGTTGCTGGTACAACTGATTTTAACTCATCAAATTACATTTTGATGGGCGGTGGTAGTACGACTCCATCGGTATATACTAACAAGGACACAGTTGTTGTTGGTGGTGTTAGAGTTAATTTCCAAAATAGTATCGCTACGAATATAAGATATCCTATTCCGTTTTTAGGAGCAAGCAGAAGTATAACTTCTGCGGATCCTACCGCTGGCTTTACTTTCACAGAAGGTTCTTATCAGGATTCTTATCTTTATGCTAATATGTTGGCAGCAGGTGCCGCGGTGGGAACTCCTACAAACTACACAAATGGTTTGTTCTATGAAGTAAATGATACTGCTGATAGTAATGTTGGAACTCTTTTCTGTGATTACATCGGTGCTACTTTGGATTGCGGTACATACGCATAAAAGACGACTAAATACTTGGTGATTTGAAACCTTTTTATGATGGATAAATAATGGCAGCAGGAACTGGTAATCTCATATTTAAGCGCGGCTCGGTGATGCCTTATAATCGCACACAGGACGATGCGTTGAGTGACACGGATTCTAAAGTGTTACTCAAAGGCATGCCTGCTGCACAGATAGTAGGGTTGTCTCCTTATTATTCCACAGCAGGAAATTCGGAAGAACTTGCTACTGCTGGTGCAAAATATATCGGAACATCTACTGTAGATTATCCAAATCGTTTGTGGATAGGCACAGACAGTTATGCGACAACCGATGATGAAGCAAGTGACGCCGGTGGAACTGTAAGGCCATATGCTGCTACTGGTGCTA
>Ga0172367_10010286_pt1 | contig 10093 bp, 8 predicted proteins | sample Lak10m_FD_114542 | JGI IMG/M metagenome (GOLD analysis project Ga0172367, IMG submission 114542) | Freshwater microbial communities from Kabuno Bay, South-Kivu, Congo - kab_022012_10m | ecosystem: Environmental > Aquatic > Freshwater > Lake | place: Democratic Republic of the Congo: South-Kivu...
ATGGACGTTCTCGACGACGGCCCCGGCGGTCTCGCAACTGCTGCCGGGCGGAACGGGCTCCGTCACCTACCGGGTCAAGGTGGATTAGGCATCCGGCAAGACGATTCAATCGACGGCGGTCACTCCGCCGTCAGATAAACATCGTAACGCAACAGCTTGCCCTGGAAACAGGCATCGGGCTTGCCGCCCAGGGGCTGCGCGTAATCGGGGCTTTTCACGACGACCCGTTTGGCGGCCGTTTTTATTGCCGCGGCGAATAACGCATCCCGGTCCTCGTCATCGCCCAGCACATCCCGCAACACCGTCATGGCTTTTTTCGCCAACGCCGACTTTTTACGCTTCGGCGGAAACATAGGGTCCAAATAAATGCAATCGGGCCGATTGTCCAAACGCGTTAATTCCTCGATGGCGTTGCCGGCGATCAAGCGAGGCGGCTCCAGCTTCAGCCGCTGCATCCAGTCCAACCGGGCCAAGCGGCTGAAACCATCCGCCAATAACTCCGCCATCACCGGCGAACGCTCGATACAGGTCACTTGAAAACCCATGCGAAAAATAGCCAGGCTGTCCTGCCCCCAGCCGGTGGTGGCATCCACCACGGCGGCCGTCTTGCGTCCCAGCGCCTGCGCCAACGCACCCTGCTTGGGCGCCGGCCACGAACGCTGTTCGCCCGCCCTCGGCTCCACCTCCACGGCCATGCCGCCTTTTTTCAGCAAATCGCGATCAAGCAGCTTTAACGCGCCGTCGCGCCAGCTTAAAAACAGCGTTTCCGGAGCATGGTCGTCGATGGAGGTGTAAAGCGGCACTCGCAATCTTTCGGCCAGTTGACGATAAGGCAAAACCTCGCCCTGCCCCTGATAGAGTATGGCCAGCTTGCCGCGGAAAGGAGGAAGTAGCGGGTTGTCTGGTGAATCTGTTAAATCCATTGCGCTAGTCATGCTCAATTGCCTTTACGCCAAAGGGAGTCTGAATATGGGCGACAAGATACGGTTTTTCCCCCGGCGCCAACGCGGATATATGAAAGTCACCCGTAAAGCCAATGGATTCAAGCACGGCGGCGACCTTTTCAGCGTCTGGATGAAAGCCCTCAAGACGCACCAGCCTACACCCTTTATCCTGCAAGCTATCGGCCGGATGCACCCCGTTAGTCCATTGAATCAGTGACGGGGCAATGCCCTGCAAGGGCGGCCTACCGTCTGGGGATGTGGTAATTAGCCATTCCATTGGCCCACGGCTCATCGGTTCTATTTTACCCAAAGGGATAGGCGAGGCGTCGGTCGCGGCCTCTATGTCGCCCGTGCGAACGACCCAGGTAGCCAATCGAACGGAATGGGATGAATCCGGCTCGTCGAGCCGAAACCAACGCGGCCGGCTTGGATGGGGAGCGTTCGGATTAATGGCGATGACTTCCAGATAAAGTTTTTCACCCAACTTCAACAAACAATTGTGAGTCCCCATGCGAGGATGTTCGCCGCCGACTTGCGGACTCACCCCAAGCGTTTGTCGAACAAACTCCACGCCGACCTCCAAGGAAGGGGCGGTAATGACTAAGTGATCTATGTAAGACTGAAGCATGGAGAACCTCTAAATGTTATAGCCCCATAATACAAAGAAAAGGTCTCTGAAAGGCGCCGCTCGGATCGGCTTCAACGCAATCCTATAAGGTACTAATGGGCGCTAAATAACCACCAGCTTTAGCTGGTGGTTATTTAGTTAATGCTTAACCAAGTATCACGGTCGATTTCTGTTTGATTTAATAGCCTTTTCAACAAATCTACGCTGATTTCTTTCTTATGCGGATTAGGTAACGTTAAAACTAAGTCATCTTTAATCATATAAGGATGTTTTCCACCTTCGAATGGTCCGGTAAACCCTAATACTTTCAACTGGCTGACCAGTTCACGCCATGAAATAGGGGTTAATTTAGGCAACTTGCATCACCTTGGGTGTTATAACCCGGTGGCCGCTTATTTCAGGGATGTCTAAGCCTTGGCTATTGCGGATTAGTAACCATCCTTCCAGATTTTCCTTGAGATTATCGCGGCATTCCTCCAGCGTTTTACCTGAAGCCCATACACCTTTAAGCTCTGATATTTCGCCGTAAAAAGGTTCTTCGTCTTCTATTAGCTCGTAGTGCGCGTTTTTCATTGCGGCTTGTATATATTCAGTAATCATAATTTATCCTTACAGACCTTTTTTAATGATCGTTTGTGAAACCAGCACGTTTGATTTTTATTGCTGATTTTATTCCACTTGTTTTCATGTTCCCACGGTGGTGAATCCGGCACGTCAGGGTTAAAGCAAAAATCCTAATCTAATGCACTAACGGCTAACGGAACAAACCGATTAAGACCGCTCCCCAAAAATAACCCCAAAGCTGTTTTTATGATAGTGCCCATTTGATGGTCAATTGATTGTAACTTACTGGCTTGTTATCAAGGGTATTCCGGCAACTAGGTAATTTTGGTAACACCAAAAGGCATTGCACCGATTTCTATCTTCGAATTGTTGGTGAATACAAACAATACGCGCTTACCATGACTATGACCTAATTCTTAAAAAGGTACGCTTTGCGTACCCTACCTGGCTGAAAGGCGCCGCTCGGATCGGCTTTAACGCAATTCTATTACTAATGGGCAATAAAAAACCCGCTAAGCCTTATGGCTCGCGGGTTCTGAAACTGTATGGTGGTGATAGCGGGATTTGAACCTGCGACCTGAGGGTTATGAATCCTCCGCTCTAACCAACTGAGCTATATCACCAACGATAGGGTCTTTACAAAGACGGATAATTATAAAGACCTAAAAAACCACTGTCAAACATTGAATCTAAAGTGCATGACATCGCCGTCCTTAACGATGTAATCCTTGCCTTCCAGCCGCCATTTGCCGGCGTCCTTGGCGCCCTGCTCGCCCTTGTTGTCGATGAAATCCTGGTAGGAAATCACTTCGGCGCGGATGAAGCCTTTTTCAAAATCGGAATGGATGACGCCCGCCGCTTGCGGGGCCGTTGCGCCCACGGGTATCGTCCAGGCCCGCACTTCCTTGACCCCGGCCGTGAAATAAGTCGATAAATTCAGCAGCTTGTACCCGGCCCTGACCACGCGGTTCAAACCCGGCTCTTCCAGACCCAAATCCTCCAGAAATTCCTTTTTCTCGTCGTCGTCCAGCTGGGCGATTTCCGCCTCGATCGCCGCGCAAATCGGCACCACCATCGCGCCTTCCTTGTCGGCCAAGGCTTGCACCTTATCCAGCAACGGGTTGTTTTCGAAACCGTCATCCTGAACGTTGGCGATGTACATGGTCGGTTTAATCGTCAGCAGAAACAAATCCCTCAGCAACAATTTCTCGTCGTCGCTTAAGCCCAGAGTACGGACTGGATCGCCGGCCTCCAATTGTTTTAAGGCTTTTTCCAACACGGTTTTCCGGGCCAATTCCTCTTTATTGCCGGTTTTGGCGATTTTGGCGGAACGCAGCAAGGCTTTTTCCACCGACGCCATATCGGCCAACGCCAATTCGGTATTGATGACTTCAATATCGTTGATCGGATCAATCGTACCGGCGACGTGCACCACGTTATCGTCGTGGAAGCAGCGAACCACATGCGCGATGGCGTCGGTTTCGCGGATATTGGCCAGGAATTTATTGCCCAAACCCTCGCCCTTGGAGGCTCCGGCCACCAAACCGGCAATATCGACGAACTCGATCGTGGTCGGCAACACCCGCTCGGGCTTGACGATTTCAGACAGTTTATCCAAGCGAACGTCAGGCACCGGCACTACGCCGACGTTAGGGTCGATGGTGCAAAACGGATAGTTTTCGGCGGCAATTTTTGCCTTGGTCAAGGCATTAAACAGGGTTGATTTACCGACATTCGGCAAACCGACAATTCCACAATAAAGGGCCATAGGATATTTTGAGAATTAATTAAGGTGTTGGATTTAGAAAAATAGCAAGACGGGGCCGACTGGCTAAATGGGGGCTAATTATACAAGCTATGCAGTTAATCTAGGCAAGTTGTGATGAAATAAACGGATTTAGGCCATTTTGACGTGCAATGCTTGATGACAGGCGCGGCAAACAGGCAAACTCATCGTCTGCCCGCGAACGATTACCGCAGATGCCGTCGCCGTCAATAAAAAACCCGAAAACAGCGTTGTATCTGCTCGAACTCATACAAATACGGCTGCGCAACTTTATGGTTGGCGGCCACCACCAGCAAGTCATGGGAAAACACCGAAGTGTTGTACCAGTTGAAACTGCCTTCGAGAATAATATGATCGTCGATGATGCAGTATTTGGAATGTATCGGCGAATACGGCACCGGCAGGTCGTCTTGACCGTAGACCAACCCTACCTTGATACCCGCCGATTTTAAGCGTTGCACGGCCGGCAGCAACGGCCGCTCAAGCTCCTCGGCCATCGGCCGCTCGACGCCGATCTTGCCTTCCCTGGCCAGGTGTCCGTTAAACAAAACATGTACATCCACCCCTCTATTCTTGGCTTGGATCAAGGCGCCGACCACGCTGTCATGATGGTCGCCCAGCAAGTCGCCCATCAAAAACAGGCATAGCTTGATAGCATGGCGGGCGCGGTGGATTTCCGAAAGGATGGCGTGATGCGGACGGTAGACGCGGCCGTTGCTCATGGTATGCCGGCCGAAAGTGTAGAGCAGGTTGAAATGGCTGAACGGGTCTATGCCGTATTTCTGGATGACCCCGCCCCGCTGGCTTTGAAAAATATTGTCGAGCAAACGGCAAACGCCCTTGGAATGAAAGGTCATGCCCGATTCCCAATTAGCCCACCAGCGGTCGAAGGTAATATTGAACGAACCCAGGATGCAGTCCTCATCGTTAAAAATGATGAATTTGGTGTGCATGTCCGGTTCGACCTCGATCAAATGATGCTTGGGGGTGCAAAAAACCCCTAGCAATTCAACCCGTGCCTGTTTCAGCCGGGCGTAATGCGGGCTATGGGTCAGCGTCATTTTGCGCCAGTCGACGATGCACTGAACGAACACTCCTTGCTTGCTGGCATGAATTAAATGATTGATGAAATCGCCGTCGTCTATGCAATCGACGCTGACTTTAATCGTGCATAACCGTTCTGGGTTTTCCCATTTGCTGCGGATCACCTTGTCGATCAGGTCATGGATGTAGCGTTTGGGATGGTAAGGATGGTTGACTTGGCCCTTGGTAAACTTAGGAATAAGCTGTAGGGATTCAAAATGCCGGTTATACCAATCGACATCGCCTTGCAACTCGCCGGGATTCAATTCGTACGCGCGGTAAGAGTTGGCAGTTAGCCATTGCCGGTCGATGCCGTGCTGGTGCGGATAGTCATCGGACACCTGGTGCTCGTCCATGAAGATATATTCATGTTCGGAGGCAATGGAATGCTCATTGAGATGCACGATAAAAGAAAACTTAACGCAACGGATAGGGCCGAAGGCGCTGGAGAACGGCAATAGATAAAAATCCCGAGTATGCCGCTTGTGATAATTCCATTGAATATGAGACGCATCAGTATCGACGAAATAGCGTTCGCAAACGCCCTGATCCCGATAGACCTTCAAGATCACCTTGAGATTGGCCTGAGCCCCGTGAAACACATCAAATTCGATTTGTCCCCAACGGATGTCGAATAACTGACCGAGGTCATTCGCCTTTTGAAAAAAACCACCCAAACGCCCATAAACCGGCTTGGCAAATTGTTCCGCATACATCCCACATCTCCTTATTTAAGAATCCGACTATTGTTGTTATTCTGGTCAGCAGGCTGTTACAACCAATTCCATGGTTTCGGCATGGAGCTGGCCCGCATGCAGTTTACAAAATGCCGGACACTCTTGCCATAGGCCCGTACGCAAATAGCTCGCTTATCGCAAACGCATTTTAGGAACATCAAAAAACCATCCGCGCCGCCGCTCCCGGCACCCGCCGATAAGAATATTAATAATCAATTACTTAACAAATTACTAACCAGACTGAGCCTAGCCGGTTGCCGTGAATATGCCATTTTATCGGCCTTCCACGCTATCGACGACATAAAAAGATGCTTTGCAAGTAGAGGCCCTATGTTAAAATCCTTAGCGCTTTAGTAGGAAATAAACCCTACAATAAATAGGGTTAATACATCGTTTCAAAGCATACACCATCAAATTTGACACCAGAGAGCTAATACCTAAATGAAAACTTTTAATAAAATCGCCGCCTTAGTTGTATTCTCAATCTTCGCTTCCACCGCTTTCGCGGAAGCAACCGGAGAAGCCGCGGTTAGAGCAGCGGCGGAAGGCACCGTGGTTAAAATCGAAGAAGCCGCGAAATTAGCGGAGCAAGGCGCCGATAAAGAGGGCATTCTGAAAGCTATTTCCGAAGCCCGCCAACTGCAAAAAGAATTCCGTTACGAAGGAACCGAGCGCCTACGTCAAAAAGCCGGCGATCAAGTAAGACATGCTCGTGAAGCCATTGCAGCTAACGACATGGCAGCCGCTAAGACCCATTTGAATGAAGCCTTGGCGATCTATCAAGAAATGCTGAAAATCTACCAAGCCGCTCACTAACGGCAAAAGTCCGCCAAATCCAATCATAGCAATATGATTGGATTTGAGGCCAATCTCTCCCCTATCTTCCCCCGCCTTAAAGCATTACCCGCAACGCGCTTACTCTCAATCCTACCGCCGGCGTCATCCCAAGCCGCTGTTTCCGTCTTAACCCTCGTTCCGAATAATTCTTAAACGCCAAGTAAACGGCCCCTGTCTCAAAGACAATGGCACCGGGTAAAACTCTCGGTTAGCTTGGAACTCCCTGCTATACTCGGGGCTGCTTTTATCGGCGCTAATAAGTTGGGTTGTTTTTGCCGTGTCTTACACGAACTCCGCGATGACAAGCTTGAGTTGCTCATGGAAAGGGAAATGTCAGATTATTTGCTTTTTAGCCTTAATTCCATCCGTTATTGTATTGATGCCCTTGCTGTTCGGGAAATATTTTGGCTTCCCGCGCTTGCGCCCATCGAGGAAACCCCCTCTTATATTGTCGGAATGCTTAATTTGCGCGGCCATGTTCTACCCGTAATGAGCCTAGACCTGCGTTTTCAGCATCCGCCAAAACCCGTCCAATTATCCGACCACGTCATTGTTCTACACATCGACGACATCGAAATCGGCCTCATCGTTAGCCGGGCGTACGATGTCGTCAGTATTGCCGCTTCCGATATTGAACCCGTATCGCAGTTAAATCGGAATCCGGATAACCACACCCATTTTATCGCCGGCAATGCGAAAATCGGGGATGACATCTGGATGGTGCTGAATCTGGATCATTTAATCCATGCGCCAGACCCGGCCTATCCAACGCATAAGGCATTAAGCCACCCTGATTTGTTTACACGGTTACCGGCACCGGAACGCGAGATTTTCCACGAAAGAAGCAAACACTTGGCGCATGACGGCGACACGAAAACCGCCGATCGTCGAGAGGGGTTTGCCGTAATCCAATTGGGCAAGGAACTCTATGCGATAGCCATGAGCGAAGTGCGCGAGTTTTGTCATTTAGAGCGGTTTACGCCGATTCCCTGCTGCCCCAGTCATATTATGGGAGACATGAATTTACGCGGTGATATTCTAACCCTGGTTGACCTGCGCCCGATGTTGGCGATCGGTTTAGAGGCGGATTTGACTAAGGTAATGGTGGTTGAATCCGACGATTTACGTGTCGGCATACCCGTTAGCGAGGTATTGGACGTTATTTATTTATCCCCCGGCGACTATCTTCCATTGCCTGCCCATGAAACCAATCAAGACTATTGCACCGGCGCAATCCGGTTCCACCCGCGTATCGCCAATATCCTCGATATTAAAATGCTACTGGCTCAAGGCGATTTGGAAGTCAATGAAGAAGTTTAACCCCCTGAAAACCCGCCAACAAGCATTGCCAGACAAAGTTACCGATATAAAAGGAGAAAGCATGTTCAGAAATTTAAATTTGCGTACCCGTATCCTGCTTGGCTATTCGGTGCCGGTTGCCTTGTTTATTTTGGCCGCGTTTTTAGTCGTGATGGATGTAAAAAGCACTGAAGAAGCAATCTATTCCGCCGATGCCTCGAATGAAATCAGAGCCGACGCGAATCAGCTTGGGTCGGCCTTGGGATATATGGCGAATGGCGTCCAAGGCTATATCCTCACCCAAAGCGGTTTAGACAAAGAGGCGGTGGCAACAGGCAAGCGAAAATTTCTTGCCTCGATGGAAAAATTAAAAACAGCGGTAAAAGATACCGAACAGAAAGCCCGGCTGGAACAACTGCGCTCTCTGCAAAAAGACATGGATGCTATTGTTAATGAAGAAATGACACTTGTTGAGCAAGGAAACCTTCAGGCTGCGACCAATCTGGTTAAATCAGGCAAAAACACTCGCGCCTGGATGGCTTTTAACGAGACGCTGGATGCTTTTGCCGATAGGCAACGCGCGATTTTGCGCGAGAAAACCACCCTGCAAAACAGTTTGTTACAGCAACTGCAAACGATCGTTTCAACATCCAGCCTAGCTTCTGCGATCATCTCCCTAATTCTTGGCATTTGGATATCCGCCCGGATCAGCCACGTCCTCAGCGCCTCCGTCAATACCCTATCTTTATCTTCGAGCGAAATCTCCGCCACGCTTGAACAGCATGAGCGAACCGTATTGCAACAAACCTCATCCGTCAGCGAAACAACCGCAACGGCGGAAGAATTGCGGGTTTCCGCGCTAACCTCCTCCGACCAAGCCGCGAATGCCGCCGCGGTAGTTAAAAAGGCCTTGCAACTGGCTGAGGAAGGCAGCCGTTCATCGGAACGCGCATCGGCAAGCATGGGAGAATTGCAGGATAGAGTCAGAGCCGTGGCCGAGCAAATTTTGCAATTGTCCGAACAGGCGGGACAAATCGGCGATATTGCCAAGGTCGTCGGCGAACTGGCCAGCGAAACCAATATGCTGGCGCTCAATGCCGCGGTGGAAGCGGCGCGCGCCGGCGAAAACGGCAAGGGCTTCGCGGTAGTGGCTAGCGAAGTACGCAAACTGGCCGACCAAAGTAAAAAATCCGCCGAGCGCGCCCATGCGCTGGTCGCCGAGATTCAAAAAGCAACCAATTCAGCGGTCATGGTCGCCGAGGCCGGCAGCAAAACCGCGCAAGAAGTATTTAATATTTCAATACAAAACGGACAAACGTTTAACGCTCTCGCGGAACACGCCAATATGATCGACCAGAATGCGCAACAGGTACTGTTAAACAGCCGGCAACAAGCCAACGCCCTATCGCAGATCAGCGAGGCCATGAAAAACCTCAACAACGGCGCCGCGGAAATCATGGCCGGCACCCGGCAAACTAAAAACGGCCTGGCGAATTTAATCGACGTGGCGACCTCGTTAAAGACGATGATTTAACAATAATCGCCGCGCGCCCCGCCAAGACGGCATTGTTCCCTGGAGGTTTTTGATGATCGAAGATAAGGAATTGCGCGATTTGTTCCGCATGGAGTGCGAAGAACACCTGCAATGTCTTGACGACGGCCTGTTAAACCTTGAACACAAACCCGACGACCAGGCTTTGCTGGAAGCTATCTTTCGCGCCGCGCATAGTTTAAAAGGCGCCGCGCGGATGCTGGACCTCGGCGAAATTCAAACCCAAGCGCATGCCTTGGAGGATAGGCTAGGAGCCATCAAAAACGGCGGCTTGACGGTAGACAGGCGGCTCATCGACGATTTATACCAAAAACTAAGCGCGGTCCGGCGATTGGTGCGCGAAGAGGTCGGCCTGACCGGTAAAACAGGCGACTTGATGAGCCAGGATCATGTCGATTCAATCGAAACGGAAACGCCCAACTACCCGGCAACAAACGAGAACGTGGAGATTGCCGCGAAGAAAAATTTCCCGCCGATAAAGCAACTGCCCCCCCCCTCGGCCGATCAAACGACTTCATTCCACATCGGCACGCTAAGGGTCGATCCCAAGCGGCTGGACGCGTTGTTGACTCACGCCGGTGAGTTGGCGATCGCCAATGTCCATATTGCTAGACGCATGCGGGAATTGGATGAATTAATTGACGCCGCCGAGGAATGGCAACG
>Ga0172367_10010288_pt1 | contig 10091 bp, 6 predicted proteins | sample Lak10m_FD_114542 | JGI IMG/M metagenome (GOLD analysis project Ga0172367, IMG submission 114542) | Freshwater microbial communities from Kabuno Bay, South-Kivu, Congo - kab_022012_10m | ecosystem: Environmental > Aquatic > Freshwater > Lake | place: Democratic Republic of the Congo: South-Kivu...
AAAAGCCCCCGGGGCGACGGGAAGCGGATGGTGACGGTCACCGGCGGCTGGCACGTGAAGTACGGCTTCGGGCTTCCGAAGAAGGTCGTGCGCCGCCTTCCGATGTCGTACGCGATCGTGCTTTCCGAGGAGATCAGCACCCCGGAGCAGAAAGAGGGGCGGCTGATGGAGGTGGACCTGCCGGAGGTTCCGCTCCTCCCGGCCCACTTCATCTGGTACGTCCCGTACGAGAGCGTCGAGGATAAGCGGGTCCGCATGGGGATCCGGATGGGTGAAAAGGACGGGCGGCTGCTCGTCGAATCCGTCGTCGCCGGGTCGCCGGCGGAAAAGGCGGGGGTCGCGAACGGCGACGCGCTCCTCGCGATCGACGGTGAGCCGGTGAGGGAAAGCGTCGACGTCTTCTTCCGGTTGGGCGATAAGCGCGAAGGGGACACGGCGCAGGTCACGATACGGCGAGGCGGGGAGGAGAAGACCCTCCCCCTGAAATTCTTCAAGATGCCGAAACCGAAGGCTCACTGAGCGCTTGGAGGTATACTTCAACGACGGGAGGAACCGCATGCCGTTCTTCATCCGGATGGGGGCCAACGCGGTCGCGATCCTGTTGATCGGGTACCTGCTGCCGCAGGTCGTCACCGTCGACGGGGTGATGTCGGCGCTGGCCGCCGCCTTCGTGCTGGGGCTGGTGAACGCGGTCGTCCGGCCCCTCTTCGTGCTGCTGACCCTTCCCGTCACCGTGGTGACGCTGGGGGCCTTTCTCCTCGTGATCAACGGGCTGCTTCTGTGGCTGGTCACCTTCCTCGTCTCCGGGTTCCATGTCAACGGGTTCCTCGGGGCGGTGGCCGGATCCATCCTCCTCTCCGTCGTCTCATGGATCCTCACGAGGGTGGTCCAATGAGCGTGACCATTACGTTCATGGGCGCCGCGCGGGAGGTCACCGGCTCCTGTATCCTCGTGCAGACGGCGCGCAACCGGTTCCTGGTCGATTGCGGGCTGTTCCAGGGGGGAGAGGAGAGCGACCGGAAGAACGCCCGCCCGTTTCCGGTCCCGCCGTCATCGATCGACTTCGTCCTCTCCACGCACGCCCACATCGACCACTCCGGCCTGCTGCCGAAACTGGTGCGGGACGGTTTTCGCGGCCCCGTCCACTGCACCGCCGCCACCGCCGACCTCCTCGGGGTGATGCTTCCGGACGCGGGGCACATCCAGGAGAAGGAGGCGGAGTGGCAGACCCGGAAGCGGGAGCGGGGGGGGAAGGGGGAGGTTTCCCCGCTCTACACCGAGGCCGACGCGCTGGCCGTCCTCCCCGCGCTGCGCCCTGTTCCCTACGGTAAATCGTTCGTCCCCGGCCCGGGCGTATCAGTCGTCTTCCTCGACGCGGGGCACATCCTCGGCTCGGCGATCGTCGTCGTGACCGTCGAGGACGAGGGGAAGGAGAAGAAGCTGGTCTTCTCCGGCGATCTCGGCCACAGGGGGTTGCCGATTGTACGCGATCCGGCGCCCGTTTCCCGGGCCGACGCCCTCGTCATCGAATCGACTTACGGCAACCGTGTCCACAAGGGGATGGAAGAGACGATCGACGAGTTCGTGCGCGCCGTCGACGACACGCTCCGCCGGAAGAAGGGGAACGTCGTCATCCCGTCGTTCGCGGTGGGGCGTGCGCAGGACATCCTGTATCTCCTGACCGACCTGACCAGAAAGGGGCGCCTGTCCGGGATCACGTTGTACATCGACTCCCCGCTGGCCGCCGAGGCCACGCGGATCACCATGCGTCACCCCGAGTGCTACGACGACGAGACGCGGGAGGTCTTCGCCTGGCGGGACGCGCACCCCGACGCGCTGAAGGTCGTGCTTGTCAGGGACTTGGAGGAGTCCCGCGCGTTGAACTCGCTTCGCGGCGGGGCGATCCTGATGGCGGGGAGCGGGATGTGCAACGCGGGAAGGATCAAGCACCACCTGAAGCACAACCTGTGGCGGAAGGAGTGCAGCGTCGTCATCGTAGGGTTCCAGGCCGCGGGTACCCTCGGCCGAAAGATCGTCGACGGCGCGAAACTTGTGCGCATCTTCGGGGAGGAGATCGCCGTCGCAGCGGACGTGTACACCATCGGCGGCCTGTCGGCGCACGCCGACCGGGAAGACCTCCTCGCGTGGGCGGGGCGGTTCGAGGCGCCGCCCGGGAACGTCTTCGTGGCGCACGGCGAGGAGTCCGTTTCCCTCGAATTCGCCGGGACGCTGAAGGAGAAGCTGGGGTGGTTCGCGCAGGTGCCCTCTCCCGGACAGCCTCTCGTCCTCCGGTGAAAGGGGGTTATTGACGGCGGCAGGTACGGCGGGAGCAGGATCCTCGAAGGCGCTGGCGCTTTCGGTTGAAACACCTGGCCGGGAGGGGGAGATTTCCGGTTCTGACCCGGTCATGCGCTATCATGGTGGTGCTGTTTTACATTCAGGGAGCCGCGTGGAGGGAAAATGAGTCTTCTGGTCGTGGGATCGATGGCGTTCGACAGCATCAAGTCGCCGTTCGGCGAGGTGGACCGGGTGGTCGGCGGATCGGCGACCTACTTCTCCCTCGCGGCGAGTTACCTGACGCCCGTAAGCCTCGTGTCGGTCGTCGGAAGGGACTTCCCCAGGGAAACGCTTGAAATGCTCTCCGCCCGGGGGGTCGACCTTCAGGGCCTCAAGGTCGCGGACGGCGTCACCTTCCACTGGAAGGGGTATTACGAGTACGACCTGAACATCGCCCACACGGTCAAGACGGACCTCAACGTCTTCGAGAATTTCGCCCCCGTCCTTCCTGCGTCGTTCCGTGAATCGCGCTACGTCTTCCTGGGGAACATCGACCCGAGGCTTCAGCTGGACATACTGGCCCAGGTGCGCGAACCGAAGATCGTCGCGCTCGACACGATGAACTTCTGGATCGGAAAGAGTCCGCAGCTGCTGCGAGAGGTGATCCGGAGCGTCGACATCGTGATCATCAACGAAGCCGAGATCCGGGAACTGACGGGCGAGTTCAACCTCGTCAAGGCCGCCCGGAAACTGATGCGCATGGGGCCGGCGCGCGTCGTCATCAAGCGGGGGGAGTACGGCGTCCTCCAGATGGCCGACGGGGAGATCTTCGCGGCCCCGGCGTATCCGCTGGAGACGATCTTCGACCCGACCGGGGCGGGGGACAGTTTCGCGGGCGGCTTCATGGGATACCTCGCCTCGCGGGACGGGGCCGCGCTCTCCGAGATGGATTACCGCCTGGCCACCATCTACGGCAGCGCAATCGCCTCATTCACGGTGGAGGCGTTCAGCACGGAGCGGCTGCAGGGGCTCTCCCGGGAGGAGATCGACTCCCGCCTCTCCGCGTTCCGGGCCCTCACGGAGTTTCGCGTCTGACTGGAGGAACGACACCATGGCAAAACTCACCAAGGCCGCCAGGATGGCGTGGGAGATCGGCGCGGCGGAGGCTGCCCGGCTTCATCACCCGTTCATAGAGCGTGAGCACCTCCTGATCGGTCTGTGCAGTCTCCGTAAAATACAGCAGTATCTCGGCTACACCCACATCGAGTCGCTCCCGGTCGACCTCCTGCGTGAGGAGGCGGACGGGATCGAGCGGGTGCTCGCGCCACTCGGGATCACCGCTCCGTCGGTCCGTCGTGGGGTGCGGTCCCGGCTGCGGCCCGGGAACGCTGTCCACACGGAGCGGGTGGTCCATCGAAGCGTGGAGTGCAAGCGGTACTTCCGCCGGGCGGGAGAGATCGTGAAGGAAGAGGGAGAGGTGGCCGTGCGCCACCTTTTCGCCGCCGTTCTCGAGGACCCGGGCCCGGTCGTTTCCGCGGTGCTCGCGGGCGCGGGGATTTCCCCCGGGGTTCTTCGCGAGAAGCTGCTCCTCGAAAGGGAATTGGAGCAGGAGCCGATCCCGGTCCGCGAGGAAGTCGGTGATCTGCCGACCTCCCAGGAACCGGTTCCCTCCGAGACGCCGCTCCTCGACCGGTACGGACGCGACATCACCCTGGCCGCGCGGGAAGGGCGTCTTCTCCCGTTCGTCGACTCCGACCGGACCCGTAAAACCCTCCGCCAGGTCATCAAGGTCCTCATGATGCCCACCAAGAACAACCCGGTCCTTGTGGGGGAGGCGGGGGTCGGCAAGACCGCTGTCGTCGAGGCGCTGGCGGAGCGGATCGCCCTCGGGCGGGACCGCCGGTTCCTCCCCGGCCGCAGGCTGGTCGAGCTGTCGATGGCGGAGATGGTGGCGGGGACGAAGTACCGGGGCGAGTTCGAGGAGCGCCTGACCCGGGTGATCGAAGAGGTCCGATCCCATCCGGAGGTGATCCTGTTCATCGACGAGTTCCACACGGTGGCCGGGGCCGGGCGCGCCGAGGGGGCCCCGATGGACGCCGGGAACATCATGAAGCCGGCGCTGGCCCGCGGTGAACTGCGGTGCATCGGCGCGACCACGATCACGGAGTACCGGCGCAGCGTCGAGAAGGACCCGGCGCTCGAGCGTCGTTTCCAGCCGGTCCAGGTCGCCGAGCCCGGCCAGGACGAGACGCTTGAGATCCTGCAGGGGATCCGCGCGCACAGGGAGAGCCACTTCGGCGTGACGATCGCCGACGATACGCTGCACGCCGCCGTCGACCTCGCCGTGCGGTTCGACCCGACCCATTTCCTCCCGGACAAGGCGATCGATCTCCTGGACCGCGCCTGCGCGGAGTGCCGGGTGCCGCTGCTGACCATGGCGGCGAACGCCGACCGGTACGACGCCGTGGGCGTCGCCGTGGTCGTTCCGGAGCACGTGGCCCGGGCGGTGGTCGAGAAGATGGGGATCCCGATGGAAGTGGCCCGGGGCGGGCTGGGGGGTATAACCGAATCACGGGTGAGGGGGCTCGAGGAGCACCTGAATCGTTACATCGTGGGACAGAATGAGGCCATATCCCGTGTTTGCCGTCGCCTCGTCCTTTCGCACGCCGGTCTCGGCGACCGTCGCCGGCCCATGGGCGTCTTCCTGTTCCTCGGACCCTCCGGGGTCGGGAAGACCGAGGTGGCGCGGCGGATCGCCTCGTATCTGTTCGCCAACGAACGCGCGTTCATACGCATGGACATGTCGGAATACCAGGAGGAGGTCGGCGTATCCCGCATCATCGGCGCCGCGCCGGGCTACGTCGGTTACGAAGAGGGGGGTCAGCTCATCGCGCGGTTGAGGACCACGCCGTACTCCGTGGTCCTGCTGGACGAGGTCGAGAAAGCGTCCCCGCGGGTATTCGACCTGTTCCTGCAGCTGTTCGACGAGGCGAAGATCACCGACGCGCAGGGGCACACCGCGGATGCCCGCCACGCGATCTTCGTCATGACGGGGAACATCCGCGCCCGGAAGGAAATGGGGTTCCTGGCCGGCGAGGAGGTTGTTGCGGAAGGCGCGGCGCTGGCGGAGGTCCGGCGGAGGTTCCGTCCCGAGTTCCTGAACCGCGTGGATGAACTGATCGTCTTCCGGGCGCTTACGAACGACGACGTCAGGAAGGTGCTGGAGGTCCGGATAGCCGAGCTGTCCGAGAGCCTCCTCGCCGACCACGGGGTGACGCTCGAGGTCGAGCCGGATGCGGCGGAATGGTTGGCCGCGGAAGGGTACCAGCCCGAGTACGGGGTTCGGGAACTGGCCCGGGTCGTGGACCGATGGATCCGGGCGCCGATCGGAGCGATGAGCGCCGAGGGGGAGCTTGCGCGGAAGGCGGCCTCCGGCAAACCCCTGAAGGTCCGGAAGACGCCGGAGGGGATCCGGGTCGAGTAGCGTCGCACCCCCCGAACCGCAGCGCCGTTTTCGGCGTATTCGATTGCCGAATCGATCCGGCCTCTTGCTCATTTTCAAATGAAGTTTTGGCATCCCCCTTCCGAAAAGAACCTCCGGTCGCGAAAAACCGGTTGCGCGCGCGCGGGGGAGGCGGATCGTGAAGTTCTGGCGGTTACTGGCACAGGGACAGTTTCGACAGGCCTGGGAGATTCTCTCCCGAAGGCCGGATTCCGAGCACGAGCAGGCGCTGATCCGCGTCGTCATCACAACGATCATCTTCATTTACCTTCGGACGTACTGGATCGAGTCGCTCGGGAGGCACCTGACGTCGGAGGAGTCGCGCCTCTTCTGGACCTCCGCGATCTACCCCGTCTTTTCATTCATCCTTTTCTTCCTGATCACCGTTTCTCCCGGGATCTCCCCTCCCCGACGAGTGATCGGGATCATAGGGGATCTCTGTCTCGCGGCGTACGGATTCTGCGTGGTGGGACACGCCGGTGCGCCGCTGTACGTCATGATGCTGTGGGTGATCTTCGGGAACGGATTCCGCTACGGAAGGAAATACCTCCTGGCTTCCGCGGTCATCGGAACGGTTTCCTTCGGCGTCGCCATCTTCGGCAGTTCATACTGGAGCGACAAGATCTCCTTCGGGATAGGCCTGCTGATCGGGTTCCTCATGCTTCCGCTGTACATCTCCTCCCTCCTGAAGAAGCTCACGATCACCGGCAAGCGCGCCGAGGAGGCCAACAAGGCGAAGAACCGGTTCCTCGCGAACATGAGCCACGAAATGCGGACCCCGCTCAACGGGATCATCGGGATGCTGGACCTGTTGAAGGGGACGCCGCTTTCGAAGGAACAGGAGGAACTGACGGGGACGATCGACGACTCGGCGCACACCCTCCTGTTCCTGATGCAGGACGTCCTCGACCTCTCGAAGATCGAAGCGGGTAAGGTTTCCGTCGAGGTGTCTGACTTCGACCTCTACTCGTTGGTGAAGCAAACGGTCGCAGTCGTCGAGCCCCAGGCGCGGTTCAAGGGTCTCGCCACTTTCCTTCGTGTTCCCTCCAACGTGCCGTTTCTACTGCGCGGGGATCCGGGGCTTCTCAGGCAGGTTCTGTTGAACCTCCTCGGGAACGCATTGAAGTTCACCGAAAGCGGCGAGGTGGGGGTTCGCGTAACCCTCGAATCGGACACGCCGAGGCACGCGACGGTGCGCTTCGAGGTGGTGGACACCGGCATCGGGATCTCCGCCGAGGCGCAGCGGCGCATCTTCGAGCGGTTCACCCAGGCGGACGAGTCGATCACGCGACGGTTCGGCGGGACCGGGCTGGGGACGACGATCTCCAAGGAGATCGTGGAGATGATGGGCGGCACGATCGGGGTGTCCAGCGAACCGGGCCGCGGCAGTACCTTCTGGTTCACACTGGAGATGGAGAAGCGGAGCAGGCAGGAGGATGAGGCCGCGCCGGCGGCTGCGCTCGCGGGCCGGCGCGCTCTCGTCCTCTCGTCGGAACCGGAAGTGTCCGAGTCCCTGCGGGCGCATCTTTCCGGGTGGGGCGTTCAAGTCACCACGGTGGACCGGTCCGCCCAGGCGTTCGCCCGGATCGTCGGTTCATCGAACACGGGGACCCCCTTCGACTTCGTTCTGGCGGTCAGGGAGGGCCTTGACATGGACACCGCCGGATTCGCCCGCGCCGTCCGGTCCGATGCGACGATCCACGAGAGCCGGCTCATTCTCGTGACCCGTGGGGAAGACCGCGGGGAGCATTTCGCGGCGGAAGGGTACAGCGCCGCCGTGCCTGCGCCGGTGGACAAGAGGATCCTCTTCAACGCGCTTCATTTTTCCTGTGCGGAGACGCTGGGGAAAGATTCCTCGGTCCGGGATCTCGCGGAGAAGTACCGTGGGAAGATCGCGGGCGGACGGAAGCTTCGCGTCCTGGTGGCGGAAGACAACCGGACGAACCAGATGGTGATAGGCAAGATCCTGGAGCGGACGGGGCACGACTTCAAGATCGTGTCGAACGGGGAAGAGGCGCTGGATGTCCTGAAGGAGGAGACGTTCGATATTGCGCTCTTCGACCTCCACATGCCCGTGATGGGAGGCGTCGAGGCGGCGAAGTTGTCCCGGGTCATGTCGCCGGGATCCCATCGGATGCCGATAGTGGCGCTCACGGCGGACGCGACGCCGGAGGCCCGGGCGGAGTGCGAGGAGGCCGGGATGGACGCGTGTCTGACCAAGCCCATCGACACGCGGAAGCTGTTCGACCTCTTCGAGAGGCTGGTGCCCGGCGGCGCCCCGGTGCGGAGGAACCAGGAGGAGGCCGCCCCCGAAGAGGAGGAAGAGGAGAAAGGGGCGGCGTCCGGGAAGCAGGAGGAACTTCCATGCCTCGACCCGCGGCACCTTCGGGAACTCTCGGACCTCGGCGGCAGCAGCGACTTCGTGGTCCGGCTGGCGTGGACCTTCCTGAAGGGGTCGATGGAGAAGGTACGGTGGCTCGAACGCGCCGTGTCGGAAGGCGACCTCGAAAAGGCGCGGGAACTGGCGCACGCGTTGAAGGGGAACTCGGGGCAGATCGGCGCGCTCGCCCTGATGCGCGCGTGCGAGCGGTTTTCCGGCATCGCCGCGTGGGAGATGGAACGAGACGGGGGAACCTACCTCGAAAAGGTGAAGGAAGAACTCTCCCGGGCCCGCATGGCGCTGGACGAGTACCTGGGTACGAGGAACTCCGCCGTATCGTGACCCGGTGCTTCAATTCATGAATACGTCGGTGCGTCGCCGTATATATGGACTGAAGTACTCAGGCCCTCTCGCCCACAGGGGGAACCAGCGATATCGGATCGCGCCGCGAGAGCCTTTCCTGTGACCTGGCCAATCGCTCCATCAGCCGGATTTCCCTCGGACCGAGGCGCAAGACCGTTTCGACCCAGATATCGGCCACGTCGATGAGTTCATCATAACCGAGGGGGAACAACCTTCGTCGCACCCTGTGGATCGCTTCGCGCGCGTTTCCCCGGTTCTCGTTCCGTACGATGTACTCGTACACCGCGTTCTCACCGCGGCCGTCCTCGGCCAGGATGTCGACCACCCCCTCGGCGTGAAGTTCCTCGGCCCGGTAGATTTTCCCGTTCAGGAGCATCTGCTCCGTGCGCTGAATGCCGATCCGCCGGGAGAGCAGGTTGTACGCTCCCATCCCCGGGAAGAGGTTGAACAGTACCTCGGGGAACCCCATCTTGGTGCTTCGCTCCGCGACGATGATGTTGCCCGACAGGGCGATCTCGAAACCGCCGCCGAGGGCATCGGCCTGCACGAGGGAGATGGTGGTGACCGGCAGGTCGAATCCGATCATGTACGGGTATATCACGTCGATGCATCCACGGGCGTATTTCCGGAGCGTCTCCTCGTCTTTTTCCGCCGCGCAACGGACGAACAGGGACAGGTCCCCCCCGAGATGGAACGCCTTGGGGTTCTTCGATGCCGCGATGAAGAACCTGATCGGTTGCTTCCCGGCAGCGTGCGCCTCGAACGTCCGCGCCATCGTTTCGTGAAAGCGCCGCATTTCATCAATGAATTCCAGGGAGACGCAGGGGAGAGGCTTCGGGTCGAGGATCATCCAGAAGGCGCCGTATTGCGGCTCGAACCTGGTGGATATGTGACGGTAACCTTGGGAGTGATCGGTCAAGCGTGAAGGTATTACATTCATGACGTACCGTAACTCCGTTTATCAACGCCGGTATTTTTATTTGTTCGTAATGAAGCGCATATTAGCACGTCGTTTCCGTAAAGCAAATAAAACAATTCACATTGTCGATAAGTGGAAATTGTTTTCCACTTATCTAACCATCCCTCTACGCCCCATTGTAACTCCGTTGCGGAAAGGATATCTTTTCCGGATACGGAATCGCCTCTGTCAACGATAAATCGCCGAAGGAGGGCCCCATGAAAGAAACGCTGAAGGTAGGGCTGGAGCACGTGCATACGTACCGGGTTCCGGAGAACAAGACGGTCCCACACCTGTACCCCGAGGCGAAGGCGTTCCAGGAGATGCCCAAGGTGTTCGCCACCGGCTACATGGTCGGGTTGATGGAGTGGGCGTGCATCGAGGCGATGGCGCCGCACATGGAGCCGGGGGAGGGGAGCGTCGGTACCCTCGTCAACGTTACCCACACCGCGGCGACCCCTCCCGGGATGACGGTCAAGGTACACGTACGGTGCATCGGCGTGGAGGGGCGCAGGACGGTCTGGGAGATCGAAGCGAAGGACGACGTCGAAGTCATCGGGAAGGGGACCCACGAGCGGTTCGCCGTCGACTTCGTCAAGTTCAACGCCCGC
>Ga0172367_10010289_pt1 | contig 10091 bp, 10 predicted proteins | sample Lak10m_FD_114542 | JGI IMG/M metagenome (GOLD analysis project Ga0172367, IMG submission 114542) | Freshwater microbial communities from Kabuno Bay, South-Kivu, Congo - kab_022012_10m | ecosystem: Environmental > Aquatic > Freshwater > Lake | place: Democratic Republic of the Congo: South-Kivu...
ATTCGGGATTTTAAGGTCGAATCAACTGAATACGTTAGAGGGACTGGCATAATGGCTATGCTTAAATCCACTATGAGAGATTATATTGCGCGTCGTAGTATCGGTATCGATGTATTTGTTCATGATGGATTTACCGGGGCTTTGTTATTTCAACATCGTTACACCGATTCGATCTTGGGTGATGTCTCGCTACCAACCGGTTACAACGTAGGCAGTGAAGGTTTTGAATCCAGTCCGGCTGGTCATCAAATCAGCGAAATCATTCATCAGGCCAGCAACGATATTCAACAATTGTTTGCCTGTCATCCATTTGCCACGCGAGTGACACAAGTCGATAACAACCAAATTACGATAGGCGCCGGTGCCCAGAATAGAATCAAAACAGGCGATCGATTTAGTATCTATAACGCTGGCTTCTCGGATTCAGTCAACATAGGTTTTACCGAACTAGTCGGTATGGTGACTATTTTAAATGTTGGGCCTTCAATGGCCATTGGTAATTTTGAGTCCGGGATGAACCCAATTAAGGTTCATCCCGGTGATTGGGTGCGGAGCTTACCAACTCAATAATCGTTTATGAAAGCCCTTATAGTTCGTCTACATTATTTTACATAATATACATTATGCGAAATCTCAGGTGGACGTTTCGCAAGGTCAAAAAAATAACGTTGTGGCGGCTGCCTGGGCGTATCGGTTTTTCGTAGATCTACGAAAAAAAATGACAGGCCAGATTTTAGGTCACGTTACTGTAAATCTGGAATCGTGTTATTGCTGTATGGCTGAATGGTTGTGCCGAACTGCTTCAACAGCGGGGAGCGCGCGAAAGCGTAAACCGAAGACACCCAATGTCAAGGGACGCTGCGCTTTTGCCCTTGACATCGGGGCCCGGTCTTTTCGGTTTGCGCATTGCTCACTCCCCGCCGGGTTGACCCTACGGGGCGCAGTTCTGATATCGGGGAAATAGATAGCCGGTTAATGCTCCGAGGATTCGAACGCGCGGACGTGATTTTAAGCCCCTATGAGACTTTGAACGCATAGGCGCAGGTATTGAACATGGAACGGGTTAGAAATGGCCCTGGTGGGCTTTAAATGCGATTCTTGAGCAATGACTCACGCACGCCCACGCGCACTCGTGGGCATGCGTGAATACTGCTCAATCTGACGGGGTTTCGTGTTGACTCAAGATGGGGGTTTGTTCCGGATAGACAAAACAGCCTTGTTGAACATAGTCAGCAATGACTTTATTGACTGCGCAGGAGCAAACAGCAGCAAAGGAAAGGCCAGTTTTCTCACAAATAACATTTAAGCCCTGAACCTGAAGAGCGGTTATCGGGAAGCTGGCACGGGCACAGAAGCCGCCATTAGAGCGTTGTTGGTACATGGTTTTTTTCTCATTTCAACAAATTGGAGTTTTTTTATTTCAACTAACATCCGGCGACCCTGCGTAAGGAAATTCTAGCATGATTTTTGAATGATTAAGCACGAATGATGCCAGGTTGAAACTCTAACGGATTTAAGATTGTCAGCGGCTTTTTATTTGTGTTTTGTTTCAATGGGTTATGAATGGGGATGTGTTTTTTTTGTTTTTGGGGTTGGGCTGGAGGCCGCGTGGTGTATGGGAAAATTGGTGATTGTCAAAAATGGCACAAAAGGACAGTACTACTAACCCCTATCCTCGAAAATCAAAATCGATTGTTTTGAATGTTTTTAAACCCTCTCGCGGAAAGGTGTTCAAGGAACGCCGTAACAACCGGCTGTGAATACGACTTCGCATAATTCCGGACTATGCAAACCGACCCCTCCAGACCGAGATTATCTTACGGGCCGCTCTACATAATCCGGAGCCACATTATGCGAAGTCATATCGGTGTTTGGTATTTCCAGTTTTATTGGTTAAATCACTTTAGAAAACTGTTGCGGTTTTTTCGCCAAATACTTATCAAATACCATGCAAACATTACGGATCAGCAAACGTCCAACCGATTGGACATTAATCCCGGTTTCATTGATGCTTATTAAACCATCCGTTTCCATCTGTTTAAGGTTTTGCAACTCGGATGCGAAATATTCGCCAAACACAATATTGAATACTTGCTCAATTTTGTTGAAGTTCAAATCGAAATGGCAGATTAACTGTGTGATCACAGCGCGGCGTAATTGATCATCAGCATCCAGATTGACACCCCGGAATACCGGTAATTTGCCTGCGCTAATTGCTGCAGCGTATTCTTCCAGTTCCTTATAATTTTGCATATAGGCATCACCAACACGACCAATTGACGTTACCCCTAGTCCTACCAAATCACAATCCGAGTGAGTCGAATAGCCTTGAAAATTGCGATACAACTTGCCTTCACGTTGCGCAACGGCCAACTCGTCGTCTGGCTTGGCAAAATGATCCATGCCGATATAAACATAGCCAGCATCTGTCAGTCTTTTGCCAACCATTTGTAGAATTTCCAGTTTAACGGCTGGAGAAGGTAAATCGGTATCATTAATCTGCCGTTGAGTTTTAAATCGGCTTGGCATATGTGCATAATTAAAAATCGAAAACCGATCCGGCGCGTAAGCCAGTACTTGATCCAAGGTATTGGCAAAGGTTTTCTCGGTTTGTAACGGCAAACCATAGATCAAATCAATGTTGGTCGAGCGAAAACCTTCCTTGCGCGCAGCTTCCAACACTGCAAATGTTTGTTCTTTGCTTTGTAAACGATTAACGGCTTTTTGCACATCCGGATCAAAATCCTGTAATCCCAGGCTGATACGGTTAAATCCCAGTTCACGCAATTGCGCAATGGTTTGATGGTTGGTTTCGCGTGGATCGACTTCTATGGAATATTCACCACTATCATCGTCATGCAAATTAAAGTGATTGCGTGTAGTGTCCATCAAACGTTTCATTTGCTCGTAGCTTAAAAACGTTGGTGTCCCTCCTCCCCAATGTAATTGATTGACCTTGCGGGTTTTATCAAATAGCACGCCTTGCATGGCAATTTCCTGGCATAAATTATCCAGATAAGGCGCAGCATGGGCGCGGTTTTTAGTAACAATTTTGTTGCATGCGCAATAGAAACAGACGGTATCGCAAAACGGGATATGAAAATACAAAGACAATGGCCCGCCGGTGGCGTTGGATTTTTGTATATGCTGGCGATATTCGGCATCGCCAAAACCTTCGTGCAATTCCAGTGCAGTAGGATATGAGGTGTAACGAGGGCCCGATTTGTCGTAACGATTAATCAGGTTGAGGTCGAATTTGATTGATTGATCCATGTTGTACACTATTAATTGATTAAAACCATAACCTCTTGGCCTACAAAAGGCCGGGAAATTTAAGGTATTTTAACAATTCATCTGCCTAGCTTGATACAGAAATTCATTACGTCATATGCGATAATCGTTTGATATCAAAAAAGGCTATTTTGGAGATTTGGCATGACCGCATTGATAGGCATCATCATGGGTTCTACATCCGATTGGGAAACCATGCAGCATGCTGCGCAAACCCTAGAACATTTAAATATTCCACATGAAGTGGAAGTCGTATCGGCGCATCGTACGCCTGACAAATTATTCCAATATGCCGAAACGGCGCAAAGCAAAGGTCTGGAAGTAATTATCGCAGGAGCTGGTGGTGCTGCGCATTTGCCGGGCATGACAGCTGCCAAAACCAGCGTGCCGGTTTTAGGCGTACCTGTACAATCCAAGGCTTTGAATGGCATGGATTCATTGCTGTCTATTGTGCAAATGCCAGCCGGAATTCCGGTAGGTACTCTGGCAATTGGCAAGGCAGGTGCCATTAATGCCGCCCTACTCGCTGCTGCGATTATCAGCAACAAGCATACCCAGTACCGCCCTGCCCTGGATGCATACCGCCAACAGCAAACAGACAATGTCACCGCCAATTCGGATCCACGGCAGGTGCAATCATGAAAATCGGTATCCTAGGTGGAGGTCAACTCGCCCGCATGATCGCGCTGGCAGGTTATCCTTTAGGTCTGCAGTTTATCGTCCTTGATCCCGATGCGAATGCAGGGGCAGCAGGTTTAAGCGAACATTTACTCGGTGCTTACGATGATCCGGCGTTACTAGCTGAATTGGCTGAAAAGGCCGATGTTGTAACCTATGAATTTGAAAATGTACCTGCGCACGTAGCTGAGTTTTTGGCTAGTCATACAACGGTTTATCCGCCTGCCAACGCTTTAGCGGTTGCGCAGGACAGATTATTAGAAAAAAACTTTTTTAATGAACTTGGGATTCGCACTGCACCCTATGCGGCAGTGGATAACTTAAAGGATTTACAACTAGCCATGCCAAACATTGGCTACCCAGCCATCCTGAAAAGTCGGCGCATGGGATACGACGGTAAGGGGCAGATTGTCATTCATTCAGCGGATGATCTGTCGTCAGCTTGGGAGTCCATGCAAGGGGTTGCTTCGATTATCGAGGGGTTTGTGCCATTTCAGCGTGAAGTTTCCATCATAGCCGCACGTCGTCCCTCTGGTGATATGGTGTTTTATCCGTTATCTGAAAATCAACATGCTGGCGGTATCCTGCGTGTCGCTACTGCATGTATCAATGATGCAGAGCAATCGATTGCAGAAGACTATGTTCGCAGGATGATGGAAAAACTGAATTATGTCGGGGTTATCGCTCTTGAATTATTTGATATCAACGGCCAGTTGGTCGCCAATGAATTCGCCCCCAGAGTGCATAATTCCGGGCATTGGAGCATAGAAGGCGCTGAAACCAGCCAGTTTGAAAATCATCTGCGGGCTATTCTAGATCTACCGTTGGGGGCGACAAACTTGCGCGGCTTTACCGGCATGGTCAATTTTATAGGCGGCCTACCCGAAACCGAAGCCTTGTTAACTTTAGGGCATGCACATTTACACTTGTATGATAAATCGCCACGCAAAGGCAGAAAAGTGGCTCATGCTACTCTCCGCGTTGATGACGTCAGCGAATTTCGGCAAACTTTAGCCAGGCTGGCAACCCTTGCAGAACAAGTTGATAACTCATGACTTTAGTGTGGCTACTCAGCGTAGACTGGGTGAGCCCAGAGCGTAATTTAACAATCGAAGCCATCAGCACTAATAGGGGGTTACAACTATTGCATAAGCTATCTACGCAAGCTGAATAGTTACGGTTTAGTAACATAACTATATTTTAAATAAAGTCGAAAACAATGCTCAGGATTTAATTTTGTGGTTAGCACTGTTTTTCAAGTGAATGACGAAATTAGCCCCAAAATCGTCATTAAAAGCATGCAAAGTCCCGCCCATATTATTTTCTATAATGATTTTTGACATATATAAACCAATACCTGTGCCCTTGCCTTCTTCTTTGGTTGAAAAATAGGGATCGTAAATCTTGTCAAAAATGGCTTCAGGAATGCCCCCAGCATTGTCTTTCACGATAACCCGATAATCGCCGTTTATTAACTTTTCACCGAAAATAGTAATGGTGGGTTGAACGGGTTGATGTTCCACCAAAGTATCCTTGGCATTATTGATCAAGTTTAGAATAACTTGAGAAAACTCACCTTCCAGACCAGTGGTATTCATGTCATCCTGACAATCAATTTTAAGGTTAATAGCATGATATTTTAATTGCGCGTCAAGTAATTCAGCCGTTGTAGATATGATGTTTTTAATATTAAAAGGCTGTATATTTTTATTCGGCTTGAAAAAATTTCTAAAGTCATCAATCGTTGAAGACATTTTTTGAATCAATCTATCTGCCTTATCCATATTCGTTGCCATAAACTCAGGATCAAGACTACCCATTCGATATCTCAACTTAAGATTCTGTTGCACGATACCAAGTGCATTGAGTGGTTGACGCCATTGATGGGCAATAGCTCCTATCATTTCACCCATGGCTGCTGAACGGGATTGATGAATTAATAAGGCTTCTTGTTTTTTACTTTTGGCCACTTCCTCATGAATTTTTTTATCCAAACCTTTATTCAAATCGGCTAGTTCTTGAGTGCGAACCATGACTTCATGTTCAAGTTCCTGATTGTAATGTTGTAGTTGTTGTTTAGATAAGCTTAATGAATCAACCATACGATTAAAACTAGCGGATAGAATACCAATTTCGTCGCTACGCTTGATGCTGGAACGAACAGTCAAGTCCCCTTCTGCAACCTGAGTAGCCAATTGACTTATCTCGGAGAGTGGAAGAGAAATCCAGCGCGCGAAGAAATACCCCACTAATAAGATAATTAAAAACGATATACTGACAATATATGAAAAATTGTAATACATATGTTGTATCGAATCGTTATATTCGGCAGTAGAGAATCCAATATGTAGCCAACCCCACTCAATGGCTGAAAAATTAATCGGATAGACAAAATGGTAAACATGGTCAAACTCGTTGTAAGAAACAATTTTATGATTGATAGTCTCTGTTTCTAACAAAGCTAATTCCTGCTCCATAACATCTAATAACTTCCAGCTCTTTTGATTAACAAAAATTTTTTCTCCGATTTTGGGTGAGACTATTACATAATAAATACTACTATTGTTTTTTAAAACCTCGACATTATGTTCAACCAAAAAACCATAATCCTTAGCAATAATAGCATCAGAACTAGCCTGTATAATTGAGCGGGAAACGGTTTCGGCTTGAGTAAACATGATTTGATTAAAAGCATTTTTTTGCATGGGTATGACCATTAGTGCAAAAAAAAGCGTGATAGCTAAAACTAAAAACCCGAATAGGATGAAAACCCGAAAAAATATACTAGTTCTGGGCTTTATGGACATATTTATGATTAGTTTCTAGTAATGCATATTCATTAAATATGTCAAACATATATGTCAATGAGTCATGATGGGCTGGCGTGATGTTTTTTATGTTGAATAAATTAAGAATTTCCTGACCTCTTACGGTATCTGTTAGAGTGCCTAAATTGTTTCTTACTTTATCAGCATAAGCATTACCACTGTAATTAAATGTTAATACTAGGGCCGGAATAAAATTTGCGCCAGAATGATGCACTACTTTAATACCGTTATTAATTGCTGGATTGAGCTCTCTAACCAGATTTAGTATGTATTCTGGTACGATACAAACATCGCTAGTATTAAAAAAAACATCTAAAACGGATTGTGAGGCGGTTTTAGTATTTTTGATAGATTTGAAAAATTTTTCAACAGGTTGATTAGCTGTTTTTTTTATCCAATATTTTAAATAAAAATTCATCATCAAGTAATCTTGATGCACGGAAAGTCTTTTCCCAGCCAGACTTTTTATGTCTATATAATCAATGTTTTTATTGACAACCAACACATAATCTTCTTTTTCTTCAAAGCTACGCTGAATCTTCCACAAGTCCGGACCCATGAATGGTTTGAGTTGTTCAGAATAAGCTAAATAATAGTAGCTATTTAAAATACCGTAGTGGACTTTACCTTGCTTGATTGAATCAATCATCTCTACAATGCTGTTGACAGCAACCAATGAGGTAACCGAATCGCTGCCTTTAATAAATTCTTTTGCCAGTAGATTTAAAGCAACCAATTTATCGACTTTGTTTAGGTCTTTAAGACCGTTTTCCAGATAAACAATGTTTAATGTCGGCTGTTGGGCATGTACATTGAAAAAAATGCTAAAAAATACTAATAAGATTACTAGAGCCAAACGTAAATAAGTCATTAGTGAGCGCGTTTTTTTAATTTTTTGTATTCGTTGTAATAATTATCAAAACTATCCAAATCCTGTACGCTGCAATAACCTAATTCGGAAGTTTTAAAAACCTCCAAAATTTGTTTGGATCTGGAGTTTTTAGAAAATAAGTTAACCGCCATTTTTGACATGGTTTCAGCATAAGGATAGCCTTTGATGAAATAACCGAAGTTTTTACTTTTCATTGGATATTCAGCAATTATTTTTGTGGTATTCGCAATATCAGGATTCAATTCAATCATGACTTCATAAGAGTTTCTATAAACAACACCCGCATCAGCCTTATTAAAATAAATATCCAATACAACTCTACTGGCTTTTATTTGTTGTTCTACAGAAGAGGCTATTTTTTTATAACTGGAGTTAAATTGTTTTAAAAACAACGTATCAATAAATATTTCTGAAAATTCGTCATCCTCCAACACCAATAGTCGTTTGCCCTTTAAGTCTTTGATATTGGTGATATTCTGGGTATTTCTAGCAATTAATAAAATATTATCTTCCCTTTTTCCTTCCAACATGCCGGTAAATCCATCAGCCAGTTCTTCGCGTTTAAAATATTGTGAAATCAATAAGGGAGGGCCAACGATCATATCCAGTTCCCCTCTTAACATGGCTTCGCGCATCTCTTGCATACTGTCATAAAGAATAGCCTTGATTTCAGTTAGGTTAATGTTGATCTTTCTGGATTCTTCGGCTAATAAATCTTTGGTCCAAAAATTCATCGATACTTCGATATCGCTACGACTAGCCATCTCGGAAATGGAATGACCGTAAAATCCAAGATGAAAGCGGCCTTCATTCTTGTAGGGTTCATCAGCAAAAACCAGGTTTTGCAGGAGCACCAGACAGATAGAATAGGTCATTCGACAGAAAAATTTCATTGAGTAATACCTGTAAAGCGCTTGATTCCTGATAAATTGCTATAAACAGCCGCGTTTGGTTTGGGTGTTAAGCTAACGGCCAGTATATACGTGCACATTGAGCTTATTGTATCGATAAGCCGAAGTTCACATCTGCAATTTTGTATGTTCTATTTTAAGAACTAGAAAATACCTCTGGTATGCTAGCTATAAAACCTGAGGAGACACTTTGAATGAAACCCTATAAATCTCAAATTATCCCAGCTTCTGAAATTACGCCTAAAGCATTATTCGATAGCCGTCGAAAATTCATGCAGTTAGTCGGCGGTGCTTCACTGGCGGCTGTTTGGCCACATCAGCTTTGGGCTGGAGAGAAGCTTGCCAGTGTTAAAAATCAATCCTACTTGGTACATGATGAATTAACACCTTTTAAGGATCTGACTCAGTACAACAATTTTTATGAATTCGGTACCAGTAAAGAAGATCCTGCCATCCAGGCAGTGAATTTCAAAACCAGACCCTGGACTATCACCATCGAAGGCGAAGTGAAAAAGCCAAAGGTATTTGATATTGATACCTTATTAAAATTAGCGCCTCTGGAAGAGCGCATTTATCGTTTGCGTTGCGTGGAAGCCTGGTCGATGGTAGTGCCCTGGATAGGCTATTCGTTGGCGGAGTTGATAAAACAAGTGGAACCCACTGGTAACGCCAAATTCGTCGAATTTGTCAGTTTGCATGATCCCAAACAGATGCCAGGCCAACAAAGACTTGTTCTGAATTGGCCATATCGGGAGGGCTTGCGTATGGATGAGGCCATGCATCCACTGACGTTATTAACCTTAGGCTTATATGGCGAAGTACTGCCAAATCAAAACGGTGCGCCGGTTCGAGTCGTCATACCCTGGAAATACGGTTTCAAAAGCGCTAAATCCATCGTCAAAATCCGTTTGGTGGAAAAACAGCCCCTCACGAGCTGGATGCAGGCCGGGCCCAGCGAATACGGTTTTTACGCCAATGTAAATCCTGAGGTCGATCACCCGCGTTGGAGTCAGGCCAAGGAGCGTCGAATCGGGGAGTTTTTGAAGCGCAAAACTTTAATGTTCAATGGCTATGCTGATGAAGTCGCCGGATTGTATGCCGGCATGGATTTAAACCAGCATTTTTAAATCCATGACTCTCAAAAATCTGGATGATAAAACCCTCACGCTAATTAAAGTATGGGTTTTCAGTTTAAGTTTGATACCTCTGGGGAGATTGGTTTTTAATGCTTATTTAGACCACTTGGGGGCCAACCCCATCGAAAAAATCACCCATGTCACTGGTTATTGGGCTCTGAGTTATTTGCTCATCACGTTAAGTGTCACTCCGTTAAGACGCTTAACGGGTTGCTTATGGTTGATGCGTTTAAGGCGAATGTTGGGTTTATTCGCCTTTTTCTATGCGGTCCTGCATTTTTTGACTTTTCTGGTTTTAGACCAGTTTTTCGATTGGCAAGCCATCTTTGAAGATATTTTTAAACGGCCTTATATC
>Ga0172367_10010293_pt1 | contig 10090 bp, 7 predicted proteins | sample Lak10m_FD_114542 | JGI IMG/M metagenome (GOLD analysis project Ga0172367, IMG submission 114542) | Freshwater microbial communities from Kabuno Bay, South-Kivu, Congo - kab_022012_10m | ecosystem: Environmental > Aquatic > Freshwater > Lake | place: Democratic Republic of the Congo: South-Kivu...
AAAGATCCCAATAGACGATTTAACCTTAGGGCGCGAGAAAGGTCGCGAAATAGAATCATCGCCCGGTTAGTTCTCCAACTCATACAATTGCCTTTCGATTCTTCAATCCATTCTTACCCAGGATGGAACCTCCCCACCCTCAATCAACCAGCGATAGGTCCGATCCATTTCATATGCAATCTTTTGCCACGAGAATTCACGGATCATCCACTCCCGCCCGTTATTTCCACATCGCTCTAATTCACTTGGCGATTGCGCCATTGCCTCCTTAAGGCAAGCGACAAGCGCATCGATGCTGATATCGATCCACCAGCCAGCCCGGTGCGTCTCCAAGTCTTTCCAAGGAGCACCCTTGGTAACGATGGCGGGCGTTCCAACTGCTAGTGCCTCGGCGACCGTCATGCCAAAATTTTCCGAATGCGTAGGCAATACAAATAAGTCGGCGTCCCGATATACTAATTTCTTGGAATTTCCGTACAAAGATCCGGCAAACTCCAGACGTTTCAATTTCAGGACCGTTGCGAGTGCCTTCATTTGTTCGAGGTAGCCGCTTTTACCGCCATACCCGGTATCTGTTCCCACAATCAATAGCCGCCAATCAGGAAAGCGATCCATAACCTCAGCCCAAGCATGCAGCAGGATATCGACCCCCTTCACGGGATGGATGCGCCCCAAGAAAAGTAAAGTTCTAAAGTCACAATGGTTTTGTTGAACGAATTCGGGGACATCTATTCCATTAGGAATAATTGCGACTGGTTGCCTGAATCCCATCCGCCGGATATCGTTATACTCAGCCTCAGATGTTGCATGAAAACACGATGTCTGCTCTAGTGCAGGACGTTGTATCAATGGCCAGAATAATATTTTAAACCTCGATCCATAATTCATTGCCCAAGTCGAAAACGCTCCACGTGTTGATACGACAAGCTTTGCAGTGCCATTCTTTACCGCCCTCCCCGGATAAACGGCATTCATCTGCCACATTCCGTGATTGTGAACCACATTAATCCTGCCAGTAGTCGTCTCACCCATCAACCAACGAGACATTTCCGGAGAGCGGCCGAGGCGCCTAGGTCCAACTCCGAGCGGGAACACTTTCATAAACCCCGGCATTGACGGGAGTGGAGACCAATCCAGAGCCAGGAGTGTTAAGTCCTCACCAACTTCGATCAGAGAATGACACAAACGCACAACGGAATAAGACGGTCCGCTCGCCTCTTCAGTGATCGCAGGGACAACATGGATTACTCGCATCACATCATCCCCTCAATTACAGCACTGGCCCAGCGCCGAGCCCAAGGTATTCCCGGCGCGCTCAGCAGCGGGAGATCGGCCCAAGCGCTCTGGTCCATCGCTTCGGAAAGCCATCTTGCCATTGGTACGCTGAAGCCGGTTTTTGGGCGATTGATGATCGATTCAGGCAAAGGTTTTTCCGACGACTGCCCCAGCATCGTCTTCCCGGCACCGCCCGCGAAGCCAGACGTATACGGGCCCAAAGTTTCCAGTAATTTTGCATCCACCAACGGAGTGCGCAGTTCCAGAGAGTTCCCCATGCTTGCCCAGTCGCTGTCGCGCAGCAGTTGGTTGCGCAGATATAGTGTGGATTCCAGCAGGCCGACGGTGGCGGCGCCATCGCGCGCGTTGGCCTTGCTCATGCCAGGCGGCGATCCACCCAGCCTCGACAGACCCTCCCGTGCCTGCTCTGCTCCCATGAGAGCCGGCAGATCGGACGGCAGGAATAGCGCCCGGCGCAGGAAATAAATCCCCTGCAAAGACCCCATAAACTGTGGCACATCAGCGAATTTGGGTTGCGACCGGAGTTTGGCGAGTGCAGAGCAGGGTACACCTAGCAGTGATCTGGCACCAGGAACGGCGGCGATCGCCCGCCCCAGTGCCGCCATCGTCGGAACTTGGCGAAACATGGAATAGCCCCAGAACAGCTCATCGCCGCCTATACCCGACAACGCTACCTTGTAGCCGCGTTCGGCCGCCGCCTTGCTGGCGAACCAGGTGTTAACGCCGTCGATGGATGGTTGATCCATGGCATCGAGAATGCGCGGGATGTCTTGCTCGAACTCGGAGCGAGAGACCAGCCGAACGTGGTGCGGCAGGCTGTAGTGGGCCGCGATAGCCGCGGCCAAGGGCGCTTCATTCTCGTGTTGGCCCACAAATTCTTCGAAACTGATGGTAATGCCCTCGACCTGCGCGCCAAGCCCGGACGCCAACCCGGCTATTGTCGCCGAATCGATACCGCCGGACAGGAATACGCTTACCGGCACATCAGCTACCAGGTGGGCACGTACGGTATCTGTCATTGCCTGCCGCACATGTTCGCGCAATTCCCGGGCAGATTGCCTGTGGCCTTCACCCTGCCAGTGGGCACGGATGTCATTCCAACAAACCGGCGCGTCTGACACCTCACCGTGCACTCGCATCCAGTGTCCGGGGGGCAAGGCGACCACATCGCGGAACAGCGTCCACGGTTCCTGCACGCTGCCCCAGAGATAGAAGCCAGCCAAGCCAGCAGGTTCGCACTGTGTCGAGACCAGCCCCGAGGCCATCAGCGCCTTGACTTGGGAGGCAAAAAGCAGTCCCTCCTTTGTCCGCGCGTAGTAGAACGGCTTGATGCCGTAAGGATCACGCGCGAGAAACAGTTCACTGAACTTTGTATCCCAGATGGCAAAGGCGAACATGCCGCGCAATCGGGGCAGCATGCTCTCCCCCTCACGGCGATACAGCGCCAACAGAACCTCGGTATCGGAGGTAGTGCGGAAGGCGACGCAGTCCTCCTCCAACTCCCGACGCAACTCGTGGAAGTTATAAATTTCGCCGTTGAATACGATGGCGTATCGGCCATCTGCTGACACCATCGGCTGGTTGGCGCGGGCGTCCAGGTCGAGAATGGCCAGGCGACGATGGCCCAGGACGACACCTTCGCTTGTCCATATGCCCTCCGCGTCGGGGCCGCGGGCGTGCATGCGGGCGGTCATTCGCCGGACGGCATCGATCGCGCATGCTTCAGCCACTTGTGATGTTGAGATAAAACCCGCTATTCCGCACATGTTATAGCCCTACGGTATGCCATGGTGGCATTGGCCGTGATCCGCCGCTGGCGGCGCAATCAAGGATGTTGAGAAGATAGCGCGCCCCTGCTTCGGCACCGAGGGCGGATGCCCAGGAGGCAAGCCGAAGCCGGCCCTCCATATTGAGTGGACCAAACTCGATCGCCCTTCGTAAATTCACGCGAAGTTCATCGCCCGAATTTCTGGGAAAAACTCCCCCAACCCCGCTGGCCTGAACCACTTCCGCCGCACCGCAGGCCTCACTGCAAATAACGGGCGTACCCGCCATCAACGCCTCTGCAATGACCGCTCCCCAGCCGTCGTGGCGGCTGGGAAGAACAAGGCAGTCAGTCCGGGCCATGAAGTTCAGTACCTCAGTTTGTGGGCGCATGCCGAACCATCGGATGCGACCGGGCAACGTTCTTTCGGCCAACTCGCGCAGCTTATGTTCATGAGGCCCGGCGCCGATTATCAACAATTCGAATTCCCGGTCCAGAAGTCCTTGCAGGGAGCTGACCAGCAAGTCAAGGCGCTTACGTCTGATGAACTGGCCGACAAACAAGAAGCGGAACGGGCCGGGAGGTCGTTCGAAAGCGGGGGTTGGAAATCCCACATCCGGCAAGAAATAGGCAAAAGGGTAAACACGCTCAGCCGGCATACCGCGCGCAATCACCCAATCCATCGTCCTGTGACCAATAGCGAGCACACCCTGAAGGGCGTAATGCATGTTGCGAAACAGTTGGTTATAAATCAACCGCTTGTACATGCCTAACGCCCCGGCATTGTCCACTGTTTCCATCACCGCCCACTGACGAAAACCACACCGTGCCAATGCACGCTGACCCATGCCAATCATGCCGTTTGCGCGAATTCCCTGACAGAGATGGGTCGCACCGCCTGATGCTTCTGAAACCAAACGCTTGACTGCTGCGCTGTCTGATACAAAACGTAGCCGCACATCACGCATATCAGGTACCGACCATCCGAGTTGGACACGATCAGCGGTCAACTCCTTCTCCGCGATGTAGGTGACAGTGCAACCATTCTGCGCCAAGGCCGATGCCAAGCCAGCCATATGTGGGCTAACTATTTTTTGCCAGAACCAGATGTCATGCACAGTCACGTTCCTGCAGAACGTGATGTCTGCCCGTGACGGCCCAAGCCAACAGGATCAGAGGCAGGAGACCCATGCCCCCCGCCGAGAACAAAGTGGACTCGCCCAGATTCATGAGTAGCAAGCTAGCTAGAACTGCAAATGCGGCAAATCCCGATCGGGCACCATGAACAACCATTAGCAACAACCATGCGCCGACCAATATGAAGCCAAAAACTCCCAACTCTTCCAGCACTGCGATCGGCAAAACACCCTTCTCGATGGTGCCGCTGGTCGGAAGACCGAATACCGAGTCTCGATCTATTTTCATGGTTGAGGGATCGGAAGCGATGCCAAAACCAATACCAATCTGGGGGTTTTCCTCGAAATTGGCCATCATCGTTCGGACCGTCAGGCCGCGCGATACATCTGCGACTTCTCGCAAGCTAACCGCATCAGATCGCTTCTGGAGGTAGGTGCCTAGACGATGCGACAGCGCGGGCCCAACGAACACGAGAACAACCGCGGAGATGAGGGCCAGCGCCTGTAGCCTCCAACTTGCAAGACCCGGCATCAATTGCCGGGCTGGAATGCCAGCGATGAAAGGCGAGACCAGCCCAGCGCTTGCCACGCCCAATACCAGCGCCAATCCGGCTACGCGGGCCTCGGACATCACTACAAGCATCAAGCACAGCCCCAGCAATGCCACATCAACCCACCGTGGCCGAGTAGTCCCAAGAAGGCGCCCGGCTACCCACGCGCATAATAATGCGACTGTGGGACCGAAAATCTGGGGATGGCTAAGCACGCCCTGAAAGCCAGTGCCGTTGCGCATGTATCCAATATCGGTAAAGACCAATGGAATGCTGATTAGTATCAGCAGCACTAGTCCATAAAAAAACTGCCGTTCAAGTTGAGCACGTATCCGAGAATCAAGACCCATCCATGCCGACAGCAAAACCACCATCACAACCGTCCAAGCGACCGCTTTGAGGATAGAAACGTCCGCCAGTGGGCTGAACAATATCGAATGGATGATTAGGAATATACCGAGAGCCACCGTGGCAAGAATGGGCCGGCTCAGGTAGCCCCTCTTTTGACCCATCCCGCTCCGAAGTAACAGAGACACTGCTGCGCCAGCCATGACTGCGTAGCGGCCTAGAGATGCAGTGCTGGGCATGGGAGCTATCCCCTCGCTAAGCATCGTAAATAACCAGGAAAGAGCAAGAGCCTGAAGCGCCTGCACGCGACCAAACAAGGCATACCCAGCTAACACCAGATAGCTGAAGTTTGCCGTGTCCGGGCTGACGAGGCGCATAGCTACCGCGGCCGTAGGAATTATCAGAACGAAATTCCTTCTTGGTAGTCGCATGGGATCAGCCGGCGCCGGAATGCAACCTAAGATGAAACAGCATGGAGAATTTCCATTCGATATCTCCAGCAGGGCAAAGTAACGTCTGGGCGGATTCAAGGGAAAAACAAAGGGACCCTTGATCTCGCGCTCCAGAAAGACATGCTGCGAATAACATTACGACAATATCGGCCTTCTTACCGACGTCCGGCTCATCGTACCTATTTCGTTCAAAGGAAGGGAACCGCCCTAAGTCAGGGTGTAAGCTCACACATGTTGACATGTAGGTTGTTTCGCCAATCAAAATTCCAAGGAAATCAATTCTCGTGCTGTGTCAATCATCGCGTGCGAGAAAAAATCACCATGTCTTTCAAGCGCGCTCGCAAAGCCCTCGTTCGTGTACCCGCATAACTTAGGCCACCTCGCCTGATGTACCAATAGGCGCGACGAATCCGATAGATGAGCCAGCATGCCTTTCCAAGCAAAGAATACTTGTTGTCAATGCCGTTTTTGGAGGCGATTCGACGATGTTCGTCATGAACAACACGATCAAAACCAATGGTTTTTTGCTCTGCATGCCGCCTGAAGCACGCGAGTGGTTGGGGAACCCTTATGAAAGCCGCCTGACCTTCAGACTGCCCGATGCGGAGAATCAGGTCATAGTCCATAGTTCGATGCAGTTGCACATCGAACTGCCCAAATCGCTCATGCACCTCGCGCCGCCAGAACATAGCCTGAGAGTTGAGGTGGAAGCCCTCATGGATGAAATGCCCGAGACTGAAGTCGAAGGCATAATTAACAGATATGACTTCATCTTCATTGTCGATCTCCCACCAGTCCCCAAAAACGACGCCAGCCTCGCCGTTAACCTTAAACACCTCTACCGCACGGATAAATGCGCCAGGAAGATACAGATCGTCCGAGTTCAACCAACCGAAGATATCCCCCGTGGCCTTTGAGAACCCGTAGTTAAGCGCATCGCTTTGGCCAGCGTCCGGGACACTGCGCCAATGAGCAAGATGCTTCTCGTACTTTTTGATGATCTCAACGCTGCCGTCAGTTGAGCCGCCATCAACAATGATGAACTCAATGTTGGGGTAGCCTTGGTTCAATACCGATAATATGCTTCGTTCTATGTACCTCGCTCCGTTATATGAAGGCGTGACAATAGAAATCTTTGGAAAGTCTCTCGCTTTTTTTAATTCTTGGCCTTTCCCTTTTTGGAGTTGAGATAATAAATCTTTTATGTAGAGCTCCCCCGAATCTGCCATTAATTCATAATAATATTTATTCACTCTATATCCTCTTCTTCAAAGAATAGTTGCTATATCAAAGTCTAAGTATTAAATTGCTGGATTTATTTATTGCGAGACGTTCGGGCAACCAGCTTGGTGCCACAATTTGAGCATCACATGTACGAGCAATGATGTCTTCAAACCCGTAATTGGAACCCGGAGCCAGATCATTATTGGGATGGAATTCTGAAACAACAAAAATTGTCGTGTTTTATTCTTCTTGTTGTTTGGTTTTCTGTGCGCAATCTACCTAATGGCTTCCAGATTAAGGCTAGTGGCATAGTCCCGGCCACCAATTTGCTAGATCATTAAAGTCGAATCCCTGGAATCGTGTTGTTCCACGTAGGTCGGATTCTAGGAACGCACCTCTTGAAATCCCATGGAAAACAGAACCTCACTAATGTACCGTTCGTCATAAATTTATTGATGGAAGTTTTGGGGATCAGTTTGCCCTCTCCATCCGTGATCCGATAATTTCTTTACTAACACCATATACTCCTCTTCCAAGATATACTGCTCCTTCAAAGTCTAAGCACTGAATTTGTGAAGTTTGCTATTATGCGCCACGATCACGTTGATGGTCCATGTCCTAGGATTTGGAAACTCGCCAATGATCGCGTCCAAGCTTGGTAGCACGACAAGATCCGCTTCTCGAAAGAACTTGTACCCGAGGGAGTCGAGTAAATGTATTAATGCCTCGAGCGTATCACCGTGTTTCTCTAGTGTATAATTGCCAAGTTCCATCGAGAGTGTTGGCTTGAATCGCTTTAGGGTTTCGACAGATCCCTCTAAAACCTTGTACTCAAAACCATCCACATCCAACTTGATGAAATCTACATTCGAAAGATTTTTCTTTTCAACATAGTCATCTAACCTCTCGAATGCTACGGACTCATCAGTCGCCACGCTTTTAGAGGTGAACTCATACTTGTTCCAACTCGTCCTGAAGCTAGCGGGACCTGTATCGGTCTTGTTAGACAAAGCTGTTTTTTCGACCAAAATATTGGCGAATGAATTAAGTTCAAGGTTAGTTCTTAGCTTTTGCTGTGCCCAGGCCATCGGTTCGAAAGCTATGACCCGGCCTTCTAGACCTACGATTTTTGCCATCGGAAGGGTATGTGCGCCAATGTTTGCCCCTATGTCCAAGACTGTCATGCCAGGCCGGACTATATTCTTGATTGCCCGCGTTGTATTTTCCTCAAAACACCCGTAGTAATAAATTTCGGAATCGATGAACTCGTTTAGGTGAAGCTCGTATGTAATTCCCGCTATCGTTTTAATAACAACCCTGTCTAAATCTCTCATTTCTCTAATCTTAAAATACAACTTGCGCATAAAATTTATCTCTATGGGTAAAGCCCTATACAGCGATCGCAATCCTCGACGCAAGTTAATTATTATTGTCATAAAATTATATTGTAATTTTCCTTTGTCGGAAGGTTGGGGGAAAATTTGCCGGTGCAGGGGATCTACGTACACTTTCATTTCTTCATATAGGAAATTCCTTTTTCGCTCGTACGGCTTCTCTTAAAGTCTTAGTACTGCGCAAGACAATAAATGCGTACCCGGATACTAAAATGGAAGAAGCAATAAATGACGTAAGTCTTGCCGATGCCAGCCCAATTGCACCGTATTTAACCCAAAGCCATGTTAGGCCAAAAAAAACAACGCCAACGATAGCGTCGATGGTGAAAATCTGCCAGGATTTGGTCGAAGCCCAAAGAACTTGCCCAACTGGTGTTTGGATAGCTACGATTCCACTTGCAATCAAAACAAGAATCAATGTTGGCCACCCATTTTTAAAATCCCCGCCGAACAACCCCATGATAAACCTGCTTGAAGCACTGGCAATGATAATAACAGGGAATATTATTGCAGCATTAATCTTCACCATAAGAATCATTATTTTTTTGGCATGAGCAACGTCCTGTTGACCAAGGCGCTCCGAAAGCACGGGCAAAATAACACGGCTGAGTTGTAGAGGCAGGAACAATAATATTGCGTAACATTGATTAGCAGCTTGAAATATTCCCATCTCCATATAGCCTTTCGGCTGATTAACCAATAAGGCATTACAGGCCCAGTTCACTGGCCCAACCAACATGCCGCCAAGCATCGCTGGTATGCTGAATTTCCAAAGGATACTTAATTCCTTGCTGCAACCCGAAAAAGCTAGCGGAACCCTATAACGGCGCATCTCTTTACGAATGGCCCAGTGGTTCAAAACCAAATTGACTGCCTGACTGATTGCCAATCCCCAAATGGCACCGCGCAGACGACCATAGAAAACACCAGCAATTAATATGATAAACGAGATTATTCCAGCAAAGATATTTACCCTGGCGAGGCTCTTAAACGCCTCAAATCCTGACAAACTACCAGTCTGAACACCAACGAGCGTACTGAGAAACAAGATCAGAATTCCGATACGAAGCTCCGTGGCCAAGTGAGGCGCAGCAATCGTATTTGCTGCCAAATCATTTGCCAGAAAACCAAGCGCCAAACAAGCCAAACCACTGGTGAGAAATGCTACAAGGTTCGCCATCGCCATGATCCGTCCGACCTTCTCGGGGTCAGATACCCGATACTGCGCGATGTATTTAACGGAAGTCTGGCCAAGGCCAAAGCCGGCAAAATTTCCAAAGAGCATAACCGTACTCTGTATCATACCCAGTTCGCCAAACTCTTGCTTACCAAGGAAACGAGCGACAAAGATGAATGCAAGAAATGTCAGACCTCGAGCGAAAGCAGTACCTATAATGGACCAAAATATTCCACTGGCAATTCGATTCCCTATGGGTGAAGCTTCCAAACGATTCCAAAAAGGATGCAAGAATGAAGGACAACAATAAAAAAAGAACTGTTTCAATCTGCAAACCCAATGAAACGTTGTTCACCTCGAGTTTTATTTATACCAAAATTATTTCCAAAAAAAGAATCATCCATGGCTTTTAAGCCTCTCTATTCTTAAGTATATAATCGGACACACTGCTGTCCGGTTAAGAACTGAATAGTTTCAACTGGTTATCGGTTTCAGGTGTTGTCACTTGGCGCATCGCTTTTTCAACCACTTGAATGATATCGGTTTTCTCGAACAGATTCACTTCCATGATCTGCAAAATCGTGTGGAGGCTCCCCGGCAGATGTGTCAGGAGGACGGCAATAATCCCCCCTTGTGGGACGCGAATTTTCCCCCCCTGATCCTACGCAAGGGAGGGAGCTATGGAAACGGGAACCGAAGTGGCCGACACTCTCCGGAAGAACATTCCACCGGAGAGGGAGATGATCG
>Ga0172367_10010294_pt1 | contig 10089 bp, 7 predicted proteins | sample Lak10m_FD_114542 | JGI IMG/M metagenome (GOLD analysis project Ga0172367, IMG submission 114542) | Freshwater microbial communities from Kabuno Bay, South-Kivu, Congo - kab_022012_10m | ecosystem: Environmental > Aquatic > Freshwater > Lake | place: Democratic Republic of the Congo: South-Kivu...
TTAATTTAATACATAAAAATAAACATTAATCAATATTAAACATGTATAAATGTTTATAAGTCTGATAATAAAAAAAATTGAAAAATAAAAAGCATGAACACTAACATATGCTAGTATTAATATTTGAATATATATACTAAATTCTATATATACACATATAATAATTGTATAATGAGTCTTATAATTTATAGCAAAAACAGTGAAAATAAAGAATATGGAGTTAAACAAATTGATAATTCATTATTTAAAAAATTAATGTACAATGAAATACATAAAAGATGTAGATTTTCTATTCCAGTTGAAAATATTATTAAAGAATTTGGTCATGAATATTCCAATTTAGTTAATACAATAAATTCTACAAATATTGATTTAGATAATGAAAATAATGAAAATAATGAAAATAGTAAATCATTGGAAGATATCAAAGTAGATATCATAGATGATAATTTAGATGATGGTATAAATGTTAATAATAAAAATTCCAATATCGATGTATTATATATGGGTGAATTAAATCAATCACAGTTGGAAACATATTTAGATATATATGAGAATAATGAAAAAAATACTTTAAATAAATTTATTGAATTTTTATCAATTGTGTCTTATAATCAAATTAATCCTGATAGATTTAGTGTGAAAAAAAAAATTAATTTACTATTAGATAGTTTAAGTGAATATTGGGAAGATCCTTACAATTGTAATTATACACTAACAGATAAATTTAATAAAAGAAAATTTAATAATATTAATTATTATGGATTTGATTCTGATGTAATTAAAAACATTAATTCTAATTTTGAAATTAATTGGAATGCAAGAGAAATTAATTATCTTAATGATATTATTAAATTTAATGATTGGAAAGAAATGTGTATTCAAAAATACTATGTACCTTCAACTAAATCAGAGTTCAATGGTTCAGATATAATTCAAATTTATAATCAATTACCATCTGAATATACAAAATATATGTTTATTTCGAATATGTTATGTTCTCGTACATATTGTCATTTAATACTTAATAATAAAAAATTTCTTGAAATATCTCGTCCATTATTTGATAAATATAAATTAGTATTTAAATACTTAATTGGATATGCTTGGATAACTCTAAAAAATGAAGAATATCATATATATCATAAAATGACTGATAATGATAGAATAGTTTTTGATATTGATACTGTTGGATTATTACCAATTTATCCATTCACATTTGATGATATTAATCAAAATCCTTATGCTTGTTTGCTTATTGATTCTAAAATTATGGAAATTAGAAAAAATTGTTTAACAATGGAAATGATGAGAGATTATTCTAAATATTATGGGGTATGTAATTCTAATGAATTTGAGAGACGACTAAATATATTTGTTAATAATGGAACAAATAAACAAGGAATTTTAAATAATATAGATTGGGATTGTTGTGCTATTTCTGGTAGTGTTATGACGGCATGTGGTATGAAGCGTAATCCTCTAATGGATATTTGTAAAACTAATAATAATATGGAAACAATAACTGATAACGATTTATCAAATTTCTTTTTTCATTATTATTCAGATTCTGATATTGATTTAATTTGTAATAAAAAATCTATATATGATTTTATTGAAGTTGTCAATAATTTTGTGTCTAAAACTAAATTATCTTATAATAATGTTTCAGTTTCAAATATTCATACAGGAGCTATTATTTTATCTGATGAATTTATTTTAGATAATTTAGAAGCAATTAACAAAGCATTAGGATTAGATATCACCGATTCTGTCAATGTGGCATTTGTTAAATCAAATTTTTCAAATCCTGAAATTAAAAAATACTTTTATTCTAAATATTATTTGGTATGGAAAAAAGAACAAATCGAATATTTGAAAAAAGAAAAGAAAAATATCACTGATGGTTTAATTCAAGATTATTTGAAACCAATTCCAGAAGAAGAATTTAGATTATATACTTTGGATTATGAATTTGATGGTAATGTTTGTATTACCCAAGATTATGAAAAATATTTTTATTCATCAACTAATTCATCAACTAATTCAAATATGGATAAATCAAAATTAATTATAGCAAAATTATCTGAATCTATTAGATTTAAAGTTTCTAATCCTAATACTAAAACATTTGAAATATTTAAATCCCGAGATACAAATTTCTTTTCAATTATATCACGATTTCATATGGGTTTTGTTAGAGCATTCTGGAATGGAAAAACAGTCAAATGTCTTCCTTCATATATTAGTTCTATGATGCTTCAATTTGCTAGTGATTACAAGTATTTTGCATCAATCCGAGACCCTATTGAAATTGTCAATAAATATAGGTCCAGAGGCTTTGGAATAATTTTAAATGATTATGAGAAATTACATATGGCATATTATAATAGTTCCACAATAAAAGATAATAATTCAAATGTCAATTGGATTAAAATGTATAAAGTTAATATTAAATTAAAACAATCAGTTGAAAATATTTTTGGAGTTAAAAAATCTTCAGATGATATCTTTAAACCTTCCAAATACTTTATAGGTATTCCAGATGATTGTTTTAAAAATATCAATCATGATACTGTATCAAGTTTTGATGAGTGTTTTAGTTCTATGATTACTCCTTCTTTATCAGGATTGGCTAAATCAAAAGCAATTGGAGATAATGGTAAAATTAATCCATTAGATAAAAATATTATTAATTTAGGATGGAATTTGTTGAATAAATAAACAAAATTGAAATTATAAATATTTATATAATTTATATAATTTATATAACAAAACATAATATGAATATATTTATTATATTGTAAAAAATGTCATTATTTGAAACAAATAGTATTTATACAGCTATAATTTATTTTGACATAAAAATCAGGATTTGATAGCATATTTGCGCTTATTTGTATGATTTTATGAGGTATTAAAGTGTATATTATTATCAATCTAAATAATTTATTTGATATTTTACATTATATTCAAAGTAATTTTGAAATCAATATAGAACATATATTACAAAAATTTATCTATGTAATTATTGGATGAATTATAAAGATAAATTATATAAATAATGTTGTTAAATACAATACTTAAATTATAATAAAATTTTTTATCCAAATTTAAATGTATTATGACAAACAACACATACAACAAATGTAGTCATAGGTTCATCAGCAGATCTAGTTTGTACTTGAGTAATTTTACATTTAGATTCTCCACATTTGAAACATTTATAAGCATCTGAATATACAATATTTTTTTCTCTTTGTTCCATATATTCTTTTTTTTTTATAATATGAACCCATTTTTCAGGATGAATTTGTGCTGGTGATAAAAAAGCAACATTTGATGAATCAATTTTACCAGATAAAATATTTTTTTTAAAGGTTTTATTCATAACTCCTTTTTTATTTTCATCTAAATTAGATATAATTTCATTCAGTTTATCTTGATAAATTGGTTTAACATAATTGGGTTCATATTTATTATTAGAACAATATATCAGTGCATATTCAAAAATACTTAATTCTATTTTCAATGCTATATCAATATCTAATAATATATTGCTTAATATTGTTTGAGTTTCAGCTCTGTTTATACAAGTTTCAGCATATTGAATAAATTGATGTCTTAAATCAATACTATTTGGTATCACAAAATTATATTCTGTATGGGTGTATGGATTTAAATGTTGTATATCATCTTCTAATTGTATTATTTTTATTTCTCTATTGTTATTTGGGTTAATATTATTTTTTATTTTCATACTTATGTTAATTATATGTTATGTTATATTTTTTATATATTTTTCAATTTTTATTTACTTTGGAGAAAAATGATTTGTTTCAAATTTACTGAAATCTGAAAAATCAGATACACTTATTGTTTTTCCTCAATTATTTTATTAGATATAGTTGCATTATTTAAATTAATAATTTTATATTTTGAATCAAGTTCAAGAACATAAAAAAATATATATCCAGAATTGTTATTTTCAATAGAATTAAAATAATACAATATTTTATCTTTTTTATCAATTATAAAAGCACTTGTATTTGTTTGTAATATTTTAATGTAAAAAGTAAAATTCTTATCAATTGAATTAAACAAATTTTTTTTTTCATTGATATTTGATATTATAGATGGAAGATTTTTATAAATTATATCCATTAAATTATAATCACGCATTTGATTTATTTTAATTTTATATTTATTTGTGTAATTGAGTATTTTTATTAATTTTAAAAAATGTTTTATATTTTCTGAAAATGTTATTATTGAATTAAGTGATGGAATTTTATTTTTATTTAAAAATTCTTCTGTAAAATTCACATCATAAATTTTGATATATCCAAAATCAATTAAATTATATTTTTTATTTTTTTCATTATTTTCATTATTTTCATTATTTTTATTATTTTTTTTGTCATTTATTATTACATTCAATTCATTTGTTTCTATCATTACAAATCCATTTTCATTCCAATGAATTTTTTTATCCTTATTTATATTTGTATTTGTATTCTTATTACTTGTTATGTTATTTTGTAATAATGTATTTAATTTTAAATTTGGATTATAATCTATAAAACTTTTTATCATTTCATCAATAGAAAAAAGAATTTTTAGGTTATTTTTCATTATTTTTTTTAATTTATCTAGTTTTATTCCTGACTTTCCATATTCTAAAATCATCTTATTATCTATAGGATTATCAATAATTTTATCATTTGATTGTATTTTTATACAATGTTTTAAATTATTATCACATCCATTTACTTTTTCATTTTTCAAATTATCTTTAACAATTTTAGTTTCTTTTTGTAGTATTTGAGTTTTATGATTATTTTTATCATTTTTATCATTTTTAATATTTTTAATATTTTTAATATTTAGTTTATTTTTATTATATTCAATTAAAAAATTTTCAACATTATCTTTAGTTATTCTAAATAAATTATTCATTATATATTAATCATATAATATATATATGAATTTTAAACATACATACTTATTGTGTTTTTAATATCTTAACATAATTTGACAGCAACAATTGAGTATTGAGAAGTATAGTTGCAAATAGATTGAGTTGTTTGGGAATTAATTCTGTTGATAGCAACAAGAAATTTGTTTCCACATTTATCTTTGATTTCACAGATATTACCTTCAGTTTTTGGATTTTCTCTAACTCTTTCAACGGCTTTAAGTGATAATTTCCAGAAAGGTTCCATTTCAGCTAATTGTTTTCTGACAACAGGGGTCATTTGATCGACTTGAGTATTTAATAATGTAGCTCTAGATAACTCAGTTGTTAATCCTAAATCATAAAAGTTTTGATAAAAGTATAAGTCTCCAGTTTGAACATCAACAGACCAACCGGTAACTTGATCTAATTTTCCACATTCTTCAAAATTTAAATATCTAACAGTGTTGACGAAACCAGCAGCAGTTTTTTCAAGAACACCAGTATAACCAGAAACATCAACAACTTCTGAACCTCTAGTATAAACATTGTTAACAGGAGTTAATAAAGTATTTTGAACTAAAAGCCATTCCATTCTTAATTTATCAAGTCTTTGAAAGGCTGCGGTGCAACAATCAGGGTTGCAGTCAGTAACACAGCATTCAATATCGCAAGGAGTTTCTTTTTTAGGGCAGCATTTTTTGCTTGACTTTCTATCCTTAGTCTTACAAAGAACGGCTTCAATAGAGATTTCTTGATGAGGCATAATATATAATATAGGAATAGAAAAAATTTTTTTTATGGATAAAAAAATATAAATAAATTATTCTATATATTTTTTAATTTAAACGCATCATTAAAAAAAAAATATTATATTATTAAATAATTGAATAAAAAATTGATTTTATAATATAATATTAAATTCTATATAAATATACACATATACATATAGAATAACAAAATATGAGTTTGCTTGATATAGTATCTACTCAAGATGAACAATTTAAAGAAAATTATCCAAAAATTATGAAAAAGGTTGGAAGAAAAAAATTAGAAGAAATGGAACCAACTATAAATGAAATTAACCAAGTAAATGGGATTATTATTGATTATATTAAACAAAATAAAAGAAAGGTTTATGGTGGTTATGCACTGAATAAATTGCTGGTAACAAAAAATCCTTCTTTTGCAATATATGATGAATTAGATACACCTGATATTGAATTTTATTCTCCTGATCCACTTGGTGATTTAACTAAACTATGTGATAAATTAGCTGAAGCAGGATTTAAAAATGTTGTGGGACAGGAAGCACAACATAAAGAAACATATTCAATATTTGTAAATTATCAATTGTATTGTGATATTTCTTATATGCCTGCTAATATATATGCAAAATCAAGATTTATTCAAGCTGATGGTTTAAATTTAATTCATCCTTGGTTTATGGTTGTTGATTACTTTAGAATGTTTACTGACCCAATGGTTAGTTATTGGAGATTAGAAAAACATTTTGCCCGTTATTTAAAATTACAAAAAACTTATCCCTTACCCTTTATTAATAAACCTATTGAAATTACTCCATTTAAAGCAGATAATCTTCATTTAATAATAAATATGTTGGAAGATTTTTTATCCAATATTCCAGGAACAATATTTACGGGATTTTATGCTTATAATTATTATCTTAAATATAGTGAATATTCAAAAAAAGATAAAAGATTTACTCAAATCCAAATGCCTTATTTAGAAGTGTATTCAACTAATTATGTGGAAGATGGGTTAAAAACAATTGAATATTTAAAATCATTACCAGAAGAACTAAGTTCTAAAATATCTCACCGTGAATTTTATCCATTTTTTCAATTTTACGGATATAATACTGTATTTTATTTTGAATTAAATGGAGACCAAATTCCTATTCTTTATATGTATTCAAATAATAATAAATGTATATCCTTCAAATCAGTTCCATATATTAAATTTGATAATTTGAAACTAAAATCATCTGAACCAGAAACCACAAAAACAGTTGATATTGGAAGTTTTGATTTTAATATTTTACATGCTTTGATAATATTAGTTAAAGTGAGAGTTGATGATGATAATGATTGGAATGATATTATTTACACTTTAATTAATGGATTTGTTGCTTTTAGAAAATATTATTTGACAGAACACAATATTACTCTTTATGATTCTAGTATTTTTGAAGGATTTGTTATTGATTGTAAAGGTGAAACAATACCACCTGATAGAGAAAAAAGAATGTTGATTCAAGCTAGAAAAAAATTAGGAAAACCACCAATTTATAGATATGAACCAGGAGTATCTAAACAACCAAGTTCATATTATTTTGCCAACACTTCAGGTAATGAAATTCACAATGAAAAAAATCACAAATTAAAAGAAGAAAATTTAGGCAAAAAATTTGAAGATGAATTAGAATTAGATGACGATGCTTCTGTAAATTCAAATTCCAGTGTAGAAAAAGAAACTAAAAATGAAACAGATATCAATAAATAAAAATGAAACAGATATCAATAAATAAAAATAAAACAGATATCAATAAATAAAAATACTTTATTTTAAATTTTTGTTTTCTTTAATATTGGATATATCAACACCATATTTTTTTAATAATGCCAAATTATTAGTCTCATATCCATAAGTTTCTAAAAATGTTATTAATTGTGGTTGTGAAACAGAAATTTTTTTAAAATTAAATTCATTTTCTTGTCTGTAATATAGCCACCATTGTGGAGGACTTGATAGCAACATACTATTTGGTTCAAATTCAATTATCATTGTATTGGATATTGTTATATTATGTATATAATAATATTTTATAAATATTTCAATTTTTTTTTAAGAAAAATTTTATTTAATGATTATATATTAAATAAATAATAATTCAAATGATTGGAGAAAAAAATTATTTTTGTGTTGGTGATTATGTTTTAATAAATAATAAATATATAGGAGAAATATATAAAATTATATGGAATTCAAATGGTTATATTGTGAAATTAGAAAATGACATTGGATATATAGATAAAACATTAAAACAATATAGATTGATAGATTTTGATAATATTGCAGGATATATGTTAGTAACATTAAATGACATAATAGTGAAAGTTAATGAAATAAATGTTAATATATTGACTAATTTATTTGGAAATTTAGTATTTAAAAATATTTCTGATAAATTAAATAATAATAAAATAAAATCAAGCAAATCAAAAGGAGAATTATATAAATTAAATGAAATTGAAAAAAAAGAATTAGAATATATTAATGTATTTAAACCTGAAAAATTTGATATTTATAATATTCAAGCAGGACAAGAAGATGATTATATTAAATATATTGAAAAAATGATATCTGATTTATTTGCCAGCGATATTCAAGTAAAATGGAATGAAAATTTTTATTTCGGAAATTCATCTTATATTGACGATGTTAAATCGATTAATGTATTAGGTGAAGATAATATTAATGATGTAATTAAACCAAGTTTGATTGTTGGATTAGAAAAATTTAATGAAATAGAACAAGAACAATATTATGATTTTAAAAATACATTAATGTATAAACATTTGATTTATGATGATAATATTGATACATTGTCAATGGGTAAAGAATTAATTGGTATGATTAAAAATACACTTTTATTGATACAAAAATTTATTGAATTTGATGATGGTGAAAAATTATTATCCAATACTAATTTATTTGATTTTTTAAATTTTAAAATTGTTGGAGGACATATTGAAATTACTAATAATTATGCTGATAATAACTTTAGAGTAATTACACCTGAATTAGTTCCTGAACTTAATGAACTTGCATTCCAATATTCTAAACCAATTGATTATAATATTTTACTTCCAATTGTATTAGAAAATAAAACTCCTGATGATGTAATAATAAATAAATCAATGATTGAAGAAGCATTAAAAATATTATCACAAGAATATATAATTTGTTTTCAACCTGATGTTGATGTACTTTTATGGACCATTGCTAGAATTATTGTATCTTGGTATTCTGATCCAAAATTATATTCAAATATTTATAAAATTAAAATATTAATTAATTTATTTAGAGCTAGGGGAAATAAAGATTTTAATAAAGATCATGGTATTTTACCAATTATTCAAATATTACCTAAATATGGGAAAAAAAATGCAATTCAAGTTTTATCACATCTCAGTTATTTTTTTTTCCCATATAAGAAATTAGGTTTTGAAAAATCTGAACCTTCATGGTTTGATAAAATTGATAATTTAATGTATTATACAAATGGTTCTCTTGAATTAAAAAAATATATTAAATATTTATTAAATACTAATGAAAAATTTTCAAATCCATTGTCAGCAAATATGGAACAAATTAGTGCTCCTTTTGTGAATAATAAAATACAATATACAATATAAAAATTTAAAATTTGAATTTAACATAACTATTTTTAATTTAAAAAGTATATAAATTTAATATATTCAAATCTTAATAATAAATAACATCAACATTTTTAGGTAAATTATTCAATCTGTTTTTATCATATTCATTACTTATTTTTAAAGTTTTTAAAGATGTTGGTAAATTGTCCAATGAACTATTAAAATTTTTACCTAATATCAATACTTCTAAACTATCTGGTAAATAATCTATTTTTTGATTAAAATTTTTACCAAAAGTTAAATATTTTAAATTCCATGGTATTACTATTTCTTGATTGAAACATTCACCAAAAGATAAATAGGTTAAATTTGGTGGTAAATCAATTTTTTGATTGAAACAATCACCAAAAGATAAATAGGTTAAATTTGGTGATAAATCAATTTTTTGATTAAATTTGTACTCAAAAAAAAAATTAGGTGAACCGCAAAATAAATGAATTAAATTTGAAGGTAAATCAATTTTTTGATTAAATTCACAACTAAAATATAAATGAGTTAAATTTGGTGGTAAATCGATTTTTTTATTAAAATATCTACCTAAGTCTAAATGTGTTAAATTTGGAGGTAAAATCACATTATTATTAAAATCTCTACCAAAAGTTAAATGGGTTAAATTTGAAGGTAAATCAATTATTTGATCAAAATCACTACCAAAAGTTAAATGAA
>Ga0172367_10010295_pt1 | contig 10088 bp, 1 predicted proteins | sample Lak10m_FD_114542 | JGI IMG/M metagenome (GOLD analysis project Ga0172367, IMG submission 114542) | Freshwater microbial communities from Kabuno Bay, South-Kivu, Congo - kab_022012_10m | ecosystem: Environmental > Aquatic > Freshwater > Lake | place: Democratic Republic of the Congo: South-Kivu...
CTCTAGACTCGCTTCGCTGTGCTGCGCTTAGCGACCCTGAATCACGCGGTAAAACCGCATGACGTTCTTACCGGCATCCTTGTCGGTGTAATCAATCACACCGGTGGTCGTATCCTCGCTGGTCAGCGTGACCCAATTGATCAGGTCCGTCGATCCTTGCAACCGATACGGCCCAGGAGCCGACGTGAAGTGCAACACGAAGCCGTTGACCGTGGCTTCAGCGCTGAGTTTGGTCGGCAACACCACCTTCGGCGTTACCGTCAACGTCGCCTCTTCGCTGGTCACCGTGCCAACCGGCGTCTTCACAACAACCGAGTACTTACCCGCATCAGCCGGCGTGACTTTCGCGATGCTGAACGTGCCGCCCGTGCGGCTCACCACATCCTTGCCGTCCTTGCGCCATTGATACGTGAACGGCCCAGTCCCACGCGCTTGAACAACGAATGCGACCGCGTTGCCTTCAAGCACCGTGGCCGATTGGGGCTGGGTCGCCAGTGTCGGAGGAGCCGATGCGATGCTGAGGGTGAAGCTGGACGTCGCCGTCCCGCCGCCGTCATCAATTGCCGTCAAGGTGATCACCGCTTTGCCCGTCTTCTCTGCGGTCGGATAAACCGTCACCGTGCGGTCGAAGCCCGTGCCGCTAACGACGATGTTCCCATTCTCCACAAGGACCGGGTTGTCAGACTGCGCGAGCACGCTGATCGCCTCGGCTGCCGAGTCGATATCGCTCAACGTGAAGCTCAGTGCATCGGTTGGAGTCCCAGACTTGCCCGTCACGTCAACGACCTTCGTGATACTCGGAGCGTCGTTGACCGAGACAATGGACAACGTCACCGTCGCTGGAGTCGAATCCAGCTCACCATCATTCACAAGATACGTGAACTGATCGTTGCCAAACGTGTTCGCATTGGGCGTGTAGGTGAGGTTCGGAGCCGTGCCGGTCAACTTGCCCCGGATCGGTTGAGTAAGGACCTTGAAGGTCAACACCTTGCCCTCAGGGTCCACACCACCGAGCACCACCGCCCGGGTCGTATCCTCAGCCAAAGCAAGGCTGAGATCGCTCGCCTCCGGACGTTGGTTCACCGCTTCAACCGTGACCTTCAAGGTCCCGGTCGTAACGTTCGCTCCGTCATCCACCAGCAACGTCAACGTCGCCGCGCCTGTGCGGTTGAACTCGGGGGCCAACACGATGCTTCGGTCGGTCCCGTTTCCACCCACCACGATCTTCGCCGGGTCAATTAACCCAGGATCCGAGGAGAGCAATCGGATGGTCAAACCAGCCGCACCCGCCAATGAATCGTCCGCCTTGAACTGGATCGTCGAACCCGCGCTGTTCTGCTTGAGCACAACGTCCTTCAGACCCGTCAGCGTCGGAGCCACATCCAGCTTGTAGCCGAATTCCAACACTCCCGAGGTGCCGTTAACGCCGTCCACAGCAATGAAGTACTCCGTGCCCGCTTCCGCAACAAAGGTGAGCCGACTGCTCAAACCGTTCGCCCCACTGTTGTCGTCACTCGCAACCTCCACAAGGGTCTTGTAATCAAGGAAGCCCAACGCGTTGGTCTTACCCGTGTAAACCGCCAACACCGTGTCGAAGTCGGTCTCGCCCTCGGTCGAAAGTGCCAGCCGACCCGAGCTCGGAGGCGTGATGCTAAACCAAACCGACGCACCACCCGTGACACCCGCGTGGTTCGGTTCGCCCACATCAACCGATTCGCCATCGGTGATCAGCAACTGCGTGCCCGAGAATTGGCTCAAAGTCACAACCCCCAAGGCCTGCGCCTTCAACGAGCGCCCACCCGCCGGTGTCAGGATCTGCTTCGCAAGCGATCGGTCCGATTGCAAGCCGTCCACTGGCTGCTTTAGCAATTGCTTGTAAAGCGATCGCGTGCTCCCGGAACCTTGCGACCGAATGCTGATCACCTCGCTCTGCACCGATCCCGCAGGGTTCGATACCACGAGATAATAATCGCCAATGAGTTTCGAGAACTTACCGGTTCGCGTGAAGACCGCTGCATCCGTCCCCGTATTCACAGCAGGGGGAGTGCCCTCGTTGCCCTCGGCAAGCTGCAGCCTGGATCGGTACCACTTGTAGGTCAACGGACCATCACCGGTCACCGTAGCGGCGAGCCGCAACGCACCATTGCCGGCGGTCGTATCAGCCTCAGTGCCCGTGAAGGACACTTCCACCCCAGCCAAGGTCGGCACAGTCAAGGCCGTCTCCGTGAAGCTCCAACCGAATGCGAAGGCTCCTGCCTCCCCACTCCGCAGGCCCACTCGGATGTAATACTGCGTGCCCGCTGTCACATTGGCTGTAACACGGCTCGTCCGATTCGGTCCCGAGTCGTCGTCCTCTGCAATCTTCTGGAGCACACCAATCGATGACCCCGCGTAAATCCCGAGGATCGTATCGTAGCTGCTGCCCACCGTGTCCATGGTCACCACGCCCTTGGCAGGTGCAGTCCAGCGCGTCCACATGGTGTAGAAGACGGCCGATTCCAGAAGCACGCCTCCAGGACCGTTGAATATGACCCGAGGTTCGCCATTCTCTAACCCAGAGCTCGCGGTCTCAGAGGATCCGCCCCCTTCGCCTCGTGGTCCCGAGATCGAGCCGGCGCTCGCAAAGGAATCGTTGAAACCGAGGTCCTGTGTTTCGACAGCCACCTTCGCTCCGTTGCTGGTCACCGGTTCGCTGCCGACCTTGGAGACGACGACATAATAAGTCGCCGCATCCGATAGCTTGGCCGAAGGGATCGTGTAGGTCTCTGTGAATACCCCACGCAGGTTCTGGCCACCTTTGCGCCATTGGTACTCAAACGGGCCATCGCCGTTCACCTTCACCTTCAGCGTGATCGTCTCGCCAAGTTTGACGCTCTGAGCCGCAGGTTGCTCCGCAATGCTCAACGGAATGCGAACCTTCAGCGGAATCGCAGCGGAGACCCATTCCGAATACTTGTCCTGAATGCGCGCGAAGTAGCGGCCGGCTACCCTGACATTCGCAAGGATGAGGGTGCGACCATCGACACTGACTCCGTCGGCCGGGGTCAACACGATCGTCCCCCCGCTCGCGTCATCGAATCGCAACCAGCTCACAACCGGGGTCGGCTCGCTGTACGAGCTGAACAGCTGGGTGAGTTGCAGGGTCGCACTCGCACCCTGGTTCACAGTCAATCCCTCCGCCGGACTGACCACGCCCACCGGGGCGATCGGTCGAATCACACGCGCCGACTGGCTCGTGTCCACGCCGCCGAGATTGCTCACCTTCACACGCACCGTCTCGGTTTCCGAGGTGGTATAGGTCGCAAATGTTTCGTTGGGAATCGCTTCGAAGGTTCCCGCGCCGGAGTTGTAACGCTCCCACTGATACGTCAACGCTGCTCCGGTAGCACGCACGTCGAACGTCGCAAAACTTCCCGCAACAGCCACCACGTCCACAGGGTCCGCGCTGATCACGGGCGCGTTGGGCAGGACCGTCAGTTCGAAGGTCTGTTGGCTCAGGAATGAATCCCCGGCCTTCGCGATCACAGTGATTTTCGTATCCCCAGCAGCCCCCGCTGCCGGCGTCACAGTCAGCACCTTCGAATCCGAGCCACCACTGATCACCAAGCCGGAGCTAGGGACCAAAGTCCCATTTTCGGCGACCGCACTCAGCTCCACACCCGCACTGGCTTGGTAGCTGAAGCCCACCTCAACAGGTTGACCCTGGATCGTAAACAAGTGTTCGGGATTGATCGGCCCGATGCTGGCGGTCGCCTGGTTGCCCGTGCCCCCGGTCGGATTCGCCCGAGAGTACGGGTAAGCGATCGATTGCACCAATGGTAGGGACGTCGGCGACTGCTCGAAGTCGCGTTGGTATACAAACCGAGCCGTCACCTTCGCCCGCAGCTGACCGGTCCCAAACGGTGGCAGCAGAGTAACGGTAAGATGAGAAGAAAGGCTTTGAGCCTCGGTGACACCGAGCGGGCTAAGGTCACTGGTGAAGGACTCCTGCCAGTCACCAGCCGTCACCCCCCAAGTGCTAACAATGGTGGCATCGACCACCGCAGGCTCATCGCCCGAGGGCGCATAAGTCGTCACCCGCACGAACATGGACGGAGTCGGCAGTCCGCCGTTGATCGACTCATTGTAGAACTCCGTCGTGGACGCTATTCGGACAGCGTTTTCCACAAAGGACAGGTTCATATCGAGTCCCTGGAAAATAGCGCCGGTCGAAGCAAACCCGAACAACGTTCCGACACCGGAACTCGAGCGATACTCCGAAGAATTGACCAATAGTTGGGCCACTCCGGAACGACCACTGCTACCCAAGATCGTCTCCAGACCGGCTAGCTCGCCCTCCTGCACGGAACGACCAAAGAGGTCATGGTGGACCAAGCGGAGCCATCCCTTGTCCGTAGAACCCGCATCGCTCGTGTAGCTCGGGCCCGACAACGCTTCCTGTATGGCAACACCCAGCGGGGAGGTAACGGAAACTGAGGCATCCTTGAATCGTTCCGCAAGAAACCGCCCTGCACGATCAGCAAGCCCTCTGGCCGCTACCGTCGCAGCGAAGGTCCGACGAGCATTCAGAGCCAACGCCGCATTCGGGTCGGCACCACCAGCGACAACTGCAGTCTGTCCGTCAATCAACTCCTGCTGATCAGGGGTTCGCGCGAGCAAGCTGGTGTAAACCGCCGTGACATACTTGGCGGCGTCGCCACCGGTGACGTTCTGGACAGTTAACTCGAAGCTGGGCTCCGCACTGCCGTCCTCGTTCTTTAGAGACAAACGCACCGTACCCGTCAAAGGTCCGGTGACTTTGCCGTCGTCCTTGACTCCAACAGCATAGGGTATCGTCCCCACCCCAGGACCAAAGCTGGTCGGAAACTCCGGTAGATTGACCACTGCCGAACTGAGCGGTAAGGTCATCGTAATCTCCGGCGTAAACGACAGCGCTTGGCTCAAGTCTCCCGTGCGCACAAGGTTGATCTGGAACAAACCGGCATCCTCCTTCACGTTCACCTTCGCCACCGAAAACGCGACCGGGAACTTCACCGGTGCCGGGCGCTTCGCAATGGTCAACGGGAACGTCTGCGACACGCTGGCTTTCGCGACATCGGTTGCGGTGATCTTGATCAGGTATTGACGGGCATCTCCATCCGTCGGAGTGCCTGCGAAACTTCGGGCACTCGAATCAAACTTCAACCACGAGGGGAGCGCCGCACCGTCCGCAAGGGTCGCACCCAAGGTCAGCACGTCATCCTCGTCCACGTCCGTGAATGCTCCCGCTGGTAGACCAAAGCCAAACGATTTGCCCTCTTTACCAGCCTGAGCCGCTAAGGTCACCCCGACTCGCGGAGCGCGATTCGGAGGCAACGCAACACTCAGCTTGAATGTCCCAGTAACCTTCTTTCCTCCCGCGTCCGTCACGGTGACGCTGACATCCTTCCCAGCCACGTCCAGGTTGGCCTTCTCAGGTCGACCCGAAAACAGCAGCGAGCCCGAATTGAAGTTCAACCACTCTGGAGCGCCAGCCACGACGAATGTCAGATCGTCCCCGTCGGCATCCGAGAAGATGCCCACCAGACTGGATGCAAACGATTGACCCACGATGGCTTTCTGCTCGACCAATCGTTTGGCGTCGAAAACCGGGGCTCGATTGCCCTCGATCACGTCCACGATAAACGGTGCCGAGTCCACACTCGCCCCTTGAAGATCAGTCGCGGTGACTACGATCGAGTATTTACCAAGCACGAATGCCTCGACCGGGGTCGAAGGAGCAAACTTCAACACTCCCGCTTCGCTTACCGTCAGGCCGCTGGGCAGTGCCGCTCCGCCCGCGAGTTTCGCGGTCAGCTTCAGCTTGCCCTTGTCCGCTACGTCCGCATCGTCAAAGGATGCCCCAGGAATCTGAAACTCGAACGTCGCGTTGTTCTTAACGACTTGGTCAGGAATCTTAACCCCGACCACAGGCAACGAATTGGCAGACTTCACGGTGACTTCGAGGTCAGCGTAAGTGGTCTCGTCGTTCGGGTCGCTCACGACGACAAAAACATGGGCCACGGATTTCCCTTCCAAGGCCAAAAGGCTCGGCTTCAGCACGAGGGAGTACCGACCTCCTCCAATGGGAGCTACGGTGATCCCGCCTTCTAAATCGCCCGCTAACTCCTCATCATCCCAGAACGCACTCACAGTCAACGCGTCCGCATCCTCCGCATCAGGGTCGGTGACTTGGATGATAATGGGCTTGCTGTCCCGGTTTTCAGTGACCTCGACCTTACCTTCGGCCAAGGCCGGGTACACCGCAGTCGCCCCTCCACTCACTTCCTCAGACAAAACAACATCCGGCGCCGAATTGATCTTGAGGGAGAAGGTTTTGGTCGTGGTCAACGGCGGCAGGGTTGTTGTAACAGTCTTGGTGATATACTTAGCCCTTGATTTGGCCGCAGCGAGCGACTGCCCGTAAATGGTACCCTTTCGGAGGGTTATTTTCGCGTTAGAACTAGGGCGGTACCGTATAATCTCGAGAACTTTCCCTCTTTGCCCTGTTTGCCTGAACACCATAACCCCGTGCGAGACGGTCTTGGGCTTGTTGGGAGCGCCTGATTCCGTGGTACTCCAGCCGCTTCCTCCAACAAGCTTGTTCCTCTTGACTTTTACTGTACTCAACTTCTGCACAAATCCGCGGTTCCGAACCCTGACTTCGTGCGGCACATTAAGCCCGGTATCCTTTGCCTCCAGTTTCACAACAGCGGTTCCCGTCGCACCCTCCTTAATGCCGATCGACAGCAACTTGGCGACAGGATCTTCAGGGTCATCGTTGAACACCTCGATCTTCGATAACAACGAGGTCGGAGCCTCGATGGCCGTGAAGGCCAGATCATCGACTTCCGTCTCAGCGTCATCCAAGTCGAACGGGAGTTCCAACTCCTCACCCTCGGTCACAACCAACTCCGTCAAACCGCCCTCGATGTCGATCACCGGCGGTGTATTCACCGTCGATGGAGCCTTGACCGTCAGGTTCAGAGTTTTTTCAGTGACGTCGCCATCGGCATCGGTCACCTTGACCACCAACGTCACCACACCGGATCGGCCCTTGTTCAATGGCAATTTCACATTTCGGATCTTGCCCAACGCAGTCGCGTCCGAGGTCACTTCCAACCTGGCACCGTCCGCAATCACCTCGGGCGGCGTGCCGTTGCGCGTGATCGTCACATCGACCTCTAGCGCGGCAGCGAGCGTGCCCAGGTCATCCACCCCGATCGCCGTCGTAAATGTCTCACCGTTATCCGCCGTGGCCGCCACCGTCTTACCTTCCAACGTGTCCGTGTCTCCAATCAAAACAAACGGCGCGGTCTTCCGCTTCGCCACCGTGAGCGTGATGGGGATCGAGGTCGACAACCCCTCCAGGTCCTTCGCCGTGAGATTCACCGTGACCTCCTTCGAAGCCAAGATAGCGCCCGATGCATCCTTGAACGCCGCGTCCGCAAAGGCCAGGACCTTGTAGCTCAAAACCCAGAAGTCACCATCGCGCGTGAGGGCGAAATCATTGGGCACCAATTCCACATTACTCGAAACCGCGCTCAGGTTCGCAGCCACAACCGGCTTCTCGTCAACAACCTTGAACTTGAACGCATCCGTCGCCTGACCATTGACCAACACGCTCTGCATCTCGGCAAACGCCGGGGCATCGTTCAGTTCAGTAATCGTAATCGTGAGGTCCAGCTCGCTCTTCAACCCGGCCGCATCCGTCGCGATCAGCTTAATCGGTGCCGGTCCACCCGAGGCACCCGGAGCCACCGTCACATTCAGGAACGGAGCACCAGCCCCCGTCGTCACCAACTCAACCGCTTGCAGAAGCTTCTGAACAGTTGTGCCGACCGTCACCTCACCCACACCCGGTCCCACTTCGACGCTCAACACATCGCCCACATCCGCATCCGACAACGTGAACGGCACCTGGAAGGTCTTCGCATCTTCCTCCACCGTGTAAGCAATCTTATCCGCCTTCAACACCGGGGCATCATTCACGGGAACAATGCGAACGTTCAGCTCACGAGCGGTAATGCCACCTTCCTTATCATCGAAGGACAGGGTCAACTTGACCACGCCCAACTCCGCTCCCAACGGATCCTTCGATTTCTCGTTCTGGTTCGCAACCGGCTTGATCTCAAAGAAGGTCCCGCCTGCGTCGGATTTAACGGCAATCGTCTCCGAAGACGCTGAGATCAAAGCAGGCTTATCGGACACCGCCTTGAAAACCAAGTCCGGCGTCTTGTCATCGCTCAGCGTAAATGGCACCTTGAGAACTGTATCCTCGTTGATCTCAAAAACCCCGCTCGCCGGCACGTTCTGCAACACGAAGGTCGGAGCCTTGTTCGAGGACGTCACCTTCAACTTGAAGACAATCGATCCCTTGGCGTTGCTCCGATCCGTGGCGATGATCGCGATCGGCAACCCATCCGGATAAGCCGTTCCCGTCGCCACTTCCGCCGCCTTGATCTTGAGAACGCCCGTTCCACGACCCGCCGCATCCAGGGCCCCCGTCACGATCTCAAGGTTCGCATTCTTGATCACTTGTTCATTGTCGCTCAACGCCGCCAGGGTCACATTCCCCACCCCGCTCTCGGGGTCCAAATAGGTGAACGGCACCTCGATCGCGGGTTGCGCCCCAGCGGCGAAACTTCCGGTCTCGACCGTCGATTGCGCCGAATTGACCAACGCCACCACCGGCGGATCGTTCACCGCCGTCAGGTTCACCGTCATGCTCCCGCTGAGACTGCCCAACGACACATTAATCACATGCGCACCACCCCGAGCGCTCTTCGAAAGGTTCTGATATTGAAGCCCACCCAGAATGTCCCGCACCTGGCCTTGGCTGACATCCGGAAACTCGAGCTTCGGCCCCTTCTTGCCACCGGCCAAAAGCTCATCTCCCAACGGCGCATCCGCAGCCGGAACCTCAATCGTCAGGTTCTTGGTGCCGTCAAAAGCCACCAACGACCCCGCGCCAATCGCCAACGCCGCAGTGCCCTCACGGTAGCTTAGACTGGTCGAAACACCTCCCGCCGAACCGCCGCCAACGCGCAGGACCTCCGAACCGCCGCCGCTGCTGGTCAAAAACGCAATCGCCAAATTCGCCGGATTCCCACCGGTCAATCCACGCGTCGCCCATGTGCTCCCGTTGAAGGCCCACAGCTCGCTGGCTAAACTCGACCCTCCCGAGGGCGGGTCAGCCACCACGACGCCCAACACAGTCGAGCTCGCCCCTGAAATCTGGGCGGTCCATACGAACCTCTTGTTCTTTAAAGTCGCGGACACAGGAACAAAAATGCGCGTCGCCCGGCTAATCGCCGGCACCGGTGCACTACCGCCCCCCAGCGATGTCCCAGGCGTCGGGAGGCCTTGGCTATCAGCCGGGCCGTCCAGAGCTCGGATGTTAATAGAGACATTCGCTCCTCCAGTATACCCATTCGGCCCGAGGACCACATACGCCCCCGTAATGGTCGGGAGTGCATCGGACCCCAACACCACTTCGTCCCCGAACTCACCTCCCGCGTTGTAGAAACCACCCCTTCTCCCCGTGTCATTGTCGTAAAAGACCGTGTCTGCCTTCGCTGCGACCCCCATCGCTGCGAGCATCATCACAGACCAACACCGCTTCAGCTTTTGAATTGCTCTCATGTTTGCTTCCTATGTGCCGACCCACCACAAGCCGGTCTTGTTGTCACGCGCATTGGCAAAAGAACGACCCTCGGCAACAAAACCCGAGAATCCCTTCCACCACGACGCCTGATCACGATCGGCCATGCATATCAAAACTTGACCACCAAAACAAGGTTCAAATCGTGGGCGATTGGATTATCGCATCCAAGATGCCCCCTCACAGCCTCACCCTCCGCGCGAAACACTCCCCAAAAACACCCCCCGCGTGCCCCGCGGTTACTCCCTCCCCACCCCCCCCCAGCCCGAAAGCCCCGCACGGAGTTCCGCCTTCAGGCGGTCCGGAAAGGCCTCACGTCTCCCCCACCCCCCAACTCCCTTCTAACGTCCCACTCTCTGTGCCCTCTGTGCTCTCTGTGGTAAAAACCAACCCCAACAACCCCAAA
>Ga0172367_10010298_pt1 | contig 10086 bp, 11 predicted proteins | sample Lak10m_FD_114542 | JGI IMG/M metagenome (GOLD analysis project Ga0172367, IMG submission 114542) | Freshwater microbial communities from Kabuno Bay, South-Kivu, Congo - kab_022012_10m | ecosystem: Environmental > Aquatic > Freshwater > Lake | place: Democratic Republic of the Congo: South-Kivu...
CAAAAAACTTCTTGCGCTTCAAACTGTTTGCCAAATTTAGGATGAAATCCCCATGAGCCTTTAAGTGTTGTGTGCACGCCTGGATGAATGTGGTCACCGTAGCCGTGCGCCGTGATTATGTCATGGCCTTGTGGTTTAAAGGCAAAGACACAAAAACCGTTTTCAGGGCTTTTGAAAATAATTCGTTCAATGACGCCAGAAATTTCATCCAAAGGGGGCTCCCCGTTGCGGCATAACCCTTCGATACACCGGCGCTCGTGCTGAGTATTTTGCGACGCAAAATGTATCGAAGCATGCGCCGGCACTCAGGGCGAGCGCCGGTCTTTAAATGTTTATTTTGCCTGTATAACTGGAGCCGCCGTTTTTGGTGCAGCATTTTTGGCACGTAAGTCTGCTAGGCTCTTAGCTCCTTTTGCAATCGTTTCTGGAGAAAGAGAGGCCAAAAGATCTTCAAAAAGTGTTACAAGTTCTTTTAAAACTTTTTTGAGATCATCGGGATTTTTTACGTTTTCAGTAAGAAAGGTGACGACATCTTTTTTATCATGTCCATCAGTATTGGCTGTAAAAGCTTTCCAAACGAGAGAATCATCCAATGTTTCTATATGGTCAAGCCAAGCTCTGTCTTGAGCTAGAACCAACAAGCTTCCTGTTATAAGGGGTCTGATAACAAAAGAAAATGTTTGTATAAGGTTCAAAAATTGTTCAAGGGGCTCAATAATTTCTTTTATCGATGTTGCAATTTTTTCTTGTTGTTCAGAAATTTTTAATGAACGCCATTCACTTATTGTTTTTGTAATATTAATAATGCGTAGCTGGACCATTTTTATTTTTACATATACTGTTGGTATGCCTGCGATTCCCTGATCAATTGTTTCCAGGGCTTCTCTCATCTTTGGAACAAAAAGTGCTTGTGCGACTGGCTGTGCTGCTGTTCCTGCTGCTGGTTTTTTTTGTTCTGCAAGCATAATCAAGTTTTTTCCTTGACCGAAAATAGCTTTAATTTCTTCTGTTTCAGGCGATAGTCCAGAGCATCCAGCGCACCCTATAAAAAAGGCATTTGTTGGGCAGGACAATAAAAAAATAATGGTTAAAATAGTTAATAATGACATACGTTTCTTCATAATAAATCCTTTCGATTCTTATAATATACACGTTAAAATGTTACGGCACCTTTAAAATACAAGGTCCAATCATCTCCTATGTTTTTACTTTTTATGGTTACATCTCCACCAAAGCCAAAACCCCAGTCCTTATACTTTTGGGCTACATGATACATTATTTCGGTGAAGATTTTGTGTTGCCTAATCTGCAGTGTTTCAGCATCATCGATCTGTAATTCTGCCACATTTACAACATCATCGTGAACGCTTTTAATGCGTTCTTGTTGTTGTGTGTAAAAGTCATACCCAAGAGAATAGCGCCAAAATTTTGTTACATCGATTGTTGTTGCCATAATAAAATTGAGAACACCTCCTGGGTGTATAGTGCACGAAGCTGCTGCTGGTGCTACATATTCTCGAAAATATTTCTTGATTTTGTTGTTGTTTGGGGGCTCGCCTGTAGTGTCTGGTTTCATATCTGATGGTTTCATAGTTTGTTTAAATTTTATTAAACGATCTTCGTTGCCTTCAAGAAGATAATCGTATGAAATCCTGGTCCATAAACGAGCAAGTTCATGGAACAAGCCTACTTGGCCTTCATAATAGCAGCCAAGGCCCCAGTGTCCATTACCAAGACGTGGGTTAACGGCATTGTCTCGAACTGCTTTAAGAATAGATGTAAGCGTTTTTTGAAATTCATCGTTAGGGATATCCTTATCACTTTCTTCAAAAGCGCTCATGTTACTTCGTTGAATATGGGGGGTGTAAGAAAGTTTACTTGTGGGCACAATAGCTTCAATACCAACGTCTGACTGAAAACTGGTCATATTGATGGTGTTCATGCCAAGCTTAAGCCGCGTGTCTCCCATGCCTACTCGAATTTTATACATTTCTTTTTCTTTGAAAAATGCCATGCCATCCCAAATTTCTTGTACCAATCGTTTTATTTCTTTGCGGTCATGAACACTTAACCAAAAGTTTCTTTCAGCTAATTGCAGCGACGTGTTGCATTGAAAGGTAAAGCGATTAAATAAAAAACCGGCTTGAATAAGGTAGCCAAATTTTCGTTCTTGGGTGATCATTTTTTGAAAAAGGGGAATGAGTTGTGATTCAGTTTCAGGTGTGAGCACCTGTTTAATAAGATCCCTAAATGTATTCTGTTGTAAATTAAGTAAATCTTTCGTTGTAACGCGCATGTCATCAGTCATATTAAAAAACATATTAATAGCGCCACCACCATATTCAACCGCTGTAATTTTATGGGGCAATAAATATAAAATGTCCCGGCCTGCAGGGGGGCGGGTATTTTTCCAAAGTGGTTCTGTTATTTGTGCAAGAGCGCTAGCCAAAAGACTTGGGTTTAATCTAAGAGATGATAAATCTGGTCGGTGTCCTTTATCCCATTCGTTAAGTTGAGTAATCGAAATTTCTTCAAGCCCCTCTAAGTCACCGGGAAACTCGCCGTCAGCATGCGCTGTAGGAATAATAAGAAAACAGCACAGACAGAGTTCTTGAGCCAACAGCGACAAACATTTTTTTATCTTGATTAATACAGTCATAATTACCTTTAAAAAACTTTTCAGTTACATCCACGTAGTCATTCATGTAGTCATTGCGCCACCCCCGTATTATACACGGATGATTATGTTGAGATTAGAGAAGCGTAAAATGAAAGCACCTATTTTGTCAATTATCCATTCGTTTTCGATCAGTTTTGACTCTTTTTTGAAAAATCTAGAGTGTGGCAAAAAAGATTGCTAAACTACTCCCATTTGAGATTAAAATGGTGATTGGAAAAAAAATATTTTTTTATAGAAAAATAGTTAGGGTTTTTTATGCAAAAACAGACAAATAATGGTCCTGTTCGCTTGGTTCTTGAGGGAAATATTGGTGCTGGAAAATCAACATTGCTTCGTATTTTAAAAGAACAACGAGCTGTAGAAATTATTCCAGAACCAATCGCACAATGGCAGAATGTCACTAAGGAAGGAAATTTACTTGATCTTTTTTACAAAGATATAAAAAGATGGGCTTACACGTTTCAATCAAATGCATTTATTACGCGCGTTCAGTCCATATATGACTATGAAAAAAAGCAAGTTGATAAAGAAAATGCTATCTATGTCTATGAACGATCTATTTATTGTGATCGATTTTGTTTTGCAAAAAATTGTCATGAACAGGGTTTTATGAATGATCTTGAATGGCACATTTATAAAGATTGGTTTTTATGGCTTTCGACTGAGCTTGCTCCAACCCCACATGGTTTTATTTATTTAAGAACAGAGCCAGAAACAGCATATTCTCGCATACAAATGCGCCGACGCAGTGAAGAAAATGAGATATCGTTATCCTATTTGTCTGCATTGCACCAAAAACATGAAGAATGGTTGGTAGAAGCCAAAGAAATCATCCCTCATATACAACATGTACCGGTGCTTGTTTTAGATTGTAATGGTGACTTTGAGCATGATGCTGTTGTGCAACAAGCGCATCTTTCTGCTGTTGATGCTTTTATTGCGACCCATGGTTTAACAAAACAACAGGCAGAAAAAGAAGAAAAAAGAGCCTCGTTTTTTTAGGACTTTTCTTTGGTAAAAAAAGGCATATACTAAAATATAAGTGAAATCCATATTTAATTTCAGGAGTGTACTATGGCAGATATCAATTGGGGTCCTATTGCGGCTTATATAGCTGCCGGGGCTTGTATGGGGATAGGAGTTTTTGGTCCAGCATTGGGATTGGGATTTATTGGTGGCAAGGCATGTGAAAGTATCGGAAAGAAACCAGAAAGCGCCGATGTTATTATTAGAGCGATGGTTTTAGCACTTGCATTCGTTGAATCCTTAGGTATTTATTGCTTAGTTATTTCATTGATTCTTCTTTTGTTCGTTGGGCATAACGGTTAAAAACCTGGGTGGGTTTATTTATGACCAGGGATGATGCTTATGAACATTAATGTAACGTTTATTATTCAAATCATACACTTTACTATTGTGTATTGGATATTGAAACGGTATTTTTTTAAAAATATTATTTCAGTACTTCAAGAAAAAGAAAAAAGCAGGCAGACGCTTACGTCAGGGCTTAAAGATAAAGAGATGAGTTTGGTCTTCTTGCAAGAAGAAAAGAAAAAAGATCTTCTTGATTTTCGTCAAAAGCTCAAAGAGAAGTATCTTTTTGCTCATGAGAGCCCTCAAGAAATTCCATCGGGAATTTTGTATGAAAAGAATGAAAAACGAATAACAGATGCCATCAAGACAGTAGAGCTTCGTATTATTGAAAAGGCACCACATGCTTTCTAAAATTTTTATTGTGCATGTTCTTTTCAAACTGGGTGTTTTTACGTTGTTTTTTTATCACGTTATTGGTTTGATTTCACGTTATGTTAAGCCGTATCTGTTTGATTCCATCAAACAGGATCGTGATGAGCATTTGCGGCTTGCAGAAAAAGATAAACTTCTTATTTTAAATAAACGACGGGTTGAAGGGCAGCTGCACCATCAAAAGATGATGTTTGCGTTGCTTGAGCGCAATGTGCAGGTGTGGCAAAAAAAAGTACAACTGGATGTTGACGCTAAAGAGAAGGCTCATAGGGCTTTACAGGAACAGATACTTCAAAAACGATTGATTCAAGAAAGAAAGTTTTGTTTGTACAAAGATATGCAGATTATTGCTGAACAATCAGTTGCTCGAGCCGGTCAAGAGCTCAATAAAAGATATAATGGGTCTGAGGGCAAAATATTGTTGGATTCAATGATTAAAGAATTGCAAGGATAGTACCATGGTCGCACAAGAATTATTTTTATCAAAACGGTATGCAACTGCATTTCTATCGCTGTATGATAAAAAAATAACACCTGATGTCTTACATTCTTTACAAGATCTTCTTGTTTTTTTAGAAAGCCGACGACCGACATTTGTTTTGTTGGTGTGCCCAACGTTAGATATTCAACAAAAAATTGCACTTCTTGAAAAAGGGCTTGAAAAATATCATCTTGCTGACGTTATTATGCCTATTGCTACCTTATTGCTTCAGCATAAACGCATTGAACTTGCTGTTCCAGTTCTTGAGCAAATTGTTCGTTTGCATCATCATATCCACGGTATTGTTCCTGTTGTTATTCAAACGTCTCATAGTATAACACGTCAAGAGCAAGAACAATTGTCTATTTTTGCGCAATCTTTATGTAAAGCGAGAAGTATAAACCCTACGTTTGAGGTTCAAAAAGAGTTAATAAGCGGTATACGCATTAAAAGTGAAAACGTATTGTGGGAACGGTCGTTAGCGAACGTTCTTGATTCTATTAAACAAACCTTGTTAGGACTTGCACAATCATGATGACAAAAGATACAGATATTGTTTCGTTATTTGAACAAGCACTCAGCCAACAGAGTCACGATGGTATTCAAGAAGTTGGTACTGTTATTAAAGTTGGCGATGGTGTTTGTAAGGTCTATGGCCTTATGAATGCTGTTTTTGGAGAGTTGATTCAGTTCCAAGGCGGTGCACGCGGCATGGTTCTTGACCTTGATGACGATATTGTTTCTGTTATTCTCCTTGACGATGTTACCTCTGTTGCAGAGCATCAAATTGCAAAACGTACAGGTACCGTTTTTAGTGTTCCATCAGGAGATGCTATGCTCGGACGTGTTATCAGTGCAACCGGAAAAGTTCTTGATGCTCTTGGTGATCTTAATGCTTCTTCTTTCAGTCCTATTGAACGGATAATTCCTGGCATTATTGATCGTAGTCCCATAAATCAATCATTAGAAACCGGCATTGTTGCCATTGATGCTCTTATTCCTATTGGACGAGGTCAACGCGAATTGATCATAGGTAACAGAAGTACCGGAAAAACATCGATAGCACTTGATACTATTTTGCATCAAAAAGATCAAAACGTTCTTTGTATTTATGTGGCCATTGGTCACAAACAAGCAACAACGGCACGTATTATTTATGAACTTGAAAAAAATGGAGCGCTTGATTACTCTGTTGTCATCGATGCAAGCGCAGAACAACCTGCATTAAACCAATATTTGGCACCATATACAGGGTGTACCATAGGCGAATATTTTATGAGCCGTGGGCGTGATGTGCTTATTGTATATGACAATCTATCAAATCATGCTATTGCCTATCGCGAATTATCGTTGCTTTTACGCCGGCCACCTGGGCGGGAGGCGTATCCTGGTGATATTTTTTACATTCATTCACGCTTGCTTGAGCGTGCAGGCAAACTTTCTGCGGTTCTTGGTGGTGGATCGCTTACTGCGTTGCCGATTATTCAAACACAAGGTGATGATATTTCTGCCTATATTCCAACAAATTTGATCTCTATTACAGACGGACAAATTTATTTAGATACCCATTTATTTAACAAAGGTGTCAGGCCGGCTGTTAATGTGGGCTTATCCGTTTCTCGCGTGGGTGGTGCTGCTCAGACAAAAGTTATGAAAAAGGTTGCTGGATCATTAAAACTTGAATTAGCCCAATATAATGAATTGCTCGCATTCGAACAGTTTGGATCAGAACTTGATAAAGCTAGTCAAAGAGCTCTTGATCGTGGTCGAAGGGCTATTGAAATTTTAAAACAACCTGAGCGAGAAACCTATTCATTTGCTGACCAGGCTATTTTTCTGTTTCTTTTAAAAGAAAATTATCTTGATAAATTGGCATTACACGATGTAAGGCCGTTTGTTGTTGCATTTGTCTCATATTTTAAAACGACTTATCCGCAAGCCCATCAAGCATTATTAGCAGAAAAAGATTTATCTGATACACTTGTTGCTGATTTGCGAAAAGGTATAGAAGAATATGCGCTTATTTTTTCTCCAACACAAGCGCCTTTATGAGAATAACTCCTATTTATATGGTTCTTCTTGTTGCCCTGATTTCTAGTTGTGGTCGCAAGCAAAGAACCATTTTTTCATTTGATGAAAAGCCCGTTGTTCATGTAAATAAACTAGCGTTTCCCGCAGCTCGTTCTTTGACGGCTGTTACGGGACACGATGGGATACTTATTCATTGGGATCCTATTAAAGGGCCTTTTGAATATCATGCAACGCTTGTTGGGTATAACATCTATAAAGTTACTAATCGTCACTTTATTAGTAAAGATCCCATTAATAAGTCTCCTGTAGAGCGTCCCCAGTTCTGGGATAGAAAGAAGCGAAAACCTGGCTCTTGCCGTGGATACATCGTTCGTGGTGTGTTTTCTGTTGATGGGACGTTTGTCGTTGGACCATCAAGTTCTTTAGCAACAATTTCGTTGTAAATATACGGGTTTACATAAGTAAACCCTCCAACTTAGGACAAGCTGGAGGGTTGGGGGGGCGAACAATACTATAAAAGTATTGTTCTTTTAGGGACTTGTATTAGAAATTTCATCAATCATTTTTACACCCGGTATCGTAGCAAGCTCTTGGCTGCATGTCAAGGGAAACACTATAGTTTTTTTTATGATTTCAGTTTGTTTCGCTTGTTGTCCCTGGTTTTTGTGGTGGCGGTTTTAATTTTTCATAAGCCTCATTAATACGTTGAAACTCTTCTATAGAGCCACCTTTGTCTGGATGTTTTTCCATTGCTAATTTTTTATAACGCAATCTAATATCATCATTAGTTGGTTTTTCTCCATCTGCAAAACCTAGAGCTTTTAAATATTTTTGGTCACTGTCATCATCTTCATTTGGGTCAAAAAAGTTTTTCCAAAATTCATCCCAGCTTTTTTGATGTTTTTCTCGTTTTTTACGTTCACGTTCCCAGCGTTCTTCTTGTTCTTTACGCTCTTGTTCTTCACGTTCTTTACGTTCTTTACGTTCACGTTTTTCTTGTTCTTCTTGTTCTTTACGTTTACGTTCTTTACGTTCACGTTCTTTTTGTTCACGTTCTTTTTGCTCACGTTCCCTGCGTTCTTCGCGTGCATTTCGCTCTTGTTCTTCTTGATATGATTCAGGAAATCCTGTGAATATTCCTGACGTTGTGGAGAAGTAGTGTGCTGTAGGATTATTTTTTCGCAAATACTCGAAAACATCATCCTCATTTAGATGCGCGGGGTATCGTACTTCCTTAGGGTCTTTGTACATCCAGTCTGCAACATAAGCTGTAAGTTCGTCCACCAGGTAACGATCAAGTATCCACTGGCTCCCCACTTTTGTTGCGATGCCGACAAGAGCTCCGCACAGTAAACTTGCCACGAGACTTTTAATGAAACTATTTTGAGTGCTATGTTTTTGCGCAAACTGTTGAGCATCAACAACGATGATATCATCATCGCTAAGATCAATAGTTTCACGTTTTTCTTCAAGATCTGGTTTTTGAGGTACAGCGTTGCCTCTCATTTTCTTAAATACAATATACGCCGTTGCGCCGCCCGCAACAAGGCCAATAATATTTGATGTTGTTTGAGCATTTTTATCAGTGAATGCTTGTACTTGTTGGTTGTGCATGCCAATTGCTAAGCAAAGACATAAAAGTATTTTAGTTGTGTGGTGCATCTGTTCTTCCTGGTTTTTGTGGTGGTGGCTTTAATTTTTCATATGCTTCGTGAATTGTTGTAACCTCTTGTTCACCATGAATATTTTGTTAACTTTTCATATGCTTCATTGATGACTTTAAATTCTTCTGTTGCTCTGTTTTTTTCATATTCACTTTTATTAATGAACCTGTCCGGATGAAAATCTCGTGATAATTGTTTAAATTTATGGGAAAGTTCTTCTCGCGTTGGATTTTCATTAGCTCTAAATCCCAGATTTGTTAGAGCTTCTTCTTTTGATATTTTTGGGCCTTGTGCTGGTGGGGCAAAGTCGTCTTGTTTGCTTTTTGGGGCCACATTGTTAAAATATTGATTGAAAAAATCTTCGAAATGGTTGCCGCTGCATGATCCATGATATGTGTAATTGTTATTGTTATTGCCTGGCATTTTTCTACCAAATCGCATGTTCAACATTTCATCACAAAGTTCCATGAGTATATCTTCGCTCAAGGCTTTTACTGCAAAGCCGGCAACAGTTCCCAAAAGAATGCTTGCAATAAGATTTCTAATGGTGTGAGTTGGGGCATTTTCCTGTAATTGGTCGCCGTTAACAATAATAATATCGTCGATATCTTTAATGTCTTCAAGCGAAGCACGTGGTAATTGCTCAAGAGCGTTATCAGGGACAGCGTTAATTTCGGGGACATTTGTCTTTTCAAGAGCTCGAAAGACGAGCCATGTAGTTATGCCTCCGGCAACGACGCCGATAACGGTTGATGCTGGTTTGACCGATACCATAGAATATGCTGGAGCCTTTTGCTCATTCATGCCTATTACCAATAAAAGGCATGCAACTATTTTGATATATTTTTTCATAATCATCTCTTTTCAAAAAAAATTATACTATAACTAGGCTCTGTTTACTTTTGGTATAGATTTTGCAAAAAAGGCTTATACTCGTGACGTCGTTCCGGGCTTGACCCGGAACCCAGACTTCGAAGATTATACTTCGATGTCCTAGATTCCGGCTCGGAGGCCGGAATGACGTGAAAAGTCAACAGAGCCTAAGAGTTGCCTATTGTACCAAAAACAAAAAAATATACTAGCATCTATCTCTTTAAGATTTCTCTTTCAAATATTAAATTATTGTTTTTTTATAATGATCAAATTATTGACTTTCAGAGAGGGTCATATAAACTTTGTGACTATCTATTTGTGTGCTGTTTATAGTGAAAAAAATAAAACGTTAGGGGGAATAGAATGCCTTGCTGTTTATGCGAATTTTTACAATCATATGCTGGTATTTTGGGTATCATATTTGTTCTTGGTTTTTCCTATGCGTTATCATCAAACAGAAAGGCGATTAAATATCGTCTTGTGGTAACAGCGTTGCTTGTTCAATTTGGTCTTTCATATTTTATTCTTAAAACATCTTTAGGGTTCTTGTTATTCAGTTCTGTTTCTCATGGTTTTGAGCAATTATGTACTTACGCAAATGTGGGCATCTC
>Ga0172367_10010303_pt1 | contig 10082 bp, 9 predicted proteins | sample Lak10m_FD_114542 | JGI IMG/M metagenome (GOLD analysis project Ga0172367, IMG submission 114542) | Freshwater microbial communities from Kabuno Bay, South-Kivu, Congo - kab_022012_10m | ecosystem: Environmental > Aquatic > Freshwater > Lake | place: Democratic Republic of the Congo: South-Kivu...
TAACATTGTCAACAAGCTGTTTTTCACTAATAATCCATGCTGGCGAGCTGAATTGTTCGTTAATGTAATTGATATCTAAACTTTTCGGCCAGTCTGCTAAATTCGCTTTTTTATATTTCATATCCATTGTATTCAGAGGTTCTTTGCACTTGCCACCAACTACCATATAGGCGAAACAAACTTTCGCCCATACACCTAGTTTTGGTTGTATTAGCGAAGGTTTATTTCATTTTTGTATCTAAATATAAATACTATTTTTCTACAAACCATTAAATTAAATGGACTTTTAATCTGCTGGATGCTTTTGGTATTTACACGAGTGCGTATTTCAGTAGGTCTTGCTGCTGTGTAATAATTCTTGTATGTATGTCAAATCAGTTCCCCTTTCTAATAAGAGAGATAACTGTGCCCCAACTAATCTATGATATTTTAAATCTGACCTCAAAGTCCTCTTATAATAGGGGCTTTAACAATCTAGTTAAATTTGCATCTTTCGCCTTATGAAATGTTTATTGGCCTGTGAATTTAGTTTTTAAAAATTGGTCTGGTGTCATTACAGCTAATTTACTGTATTTAAAATCTTTTATATTTCTGGTTATTATTATATCAATTTCTTTATTTAGTTCAGCTGAATAATTTTGTAAAGCATCTTCAAAATCTTTAAAATCTGAATTTAGCGCTCTAAAAACAACATTATTATCCATCATTAATATGCTTGTGATAGATGATAATAATTTTAATTTTTCGATTACTTTTTCATGCGTTGCAGTTTGTCTTAGCAAATAGTAAACATTACTTATAATTACTGGCGTTACAAAGCTTATTATTTTCTTTGATTCAGATAGGGAAAAAATTTTAGAAGCATTTTCTGCGAAAGGTTGTCTATCAAAAAAGAAATCGAGGATTACGTCTGTATCGATTAAAATTTGTGTCATTAGTTATAAATATTTTTCAGATAAGCGATTAGCCAATTCTTTCTTGTAATCAAAGTTTTTAGGTGCGGTAAAAGATCCTTTTAAGGATTTTACCACAGGAGTTAATTCAACATCATCATCTACATCACTTTCTTTGGTAAGTGCCTTTAAATAATTCTCAATTAAGTCTGATAAACTTCGCTCGTTATCTTTAGCATACTTTTTTGCTTTTTCAATAACGGTTTGCTCTATAGTCAATGTTAACTTTGTGTTCATTACATTTAATTATTATTAAGAACAAATATATACGGTAAACTTATCACGTGCAAATTATTATATAAAAACACGTGTTTTTTATTGCTGTTACACCTTTCGCTTATACACCTGTTTTGGTTGTATTAGCGAAGGTTTATTTCGTTTTTTATCTAAATATAAATACTATTTTTTTTATAAATCGTCAAATGGTCTTATAATTTAGTATCCTTTTGGTACTAACATGAGTGCATATTTCAGTAGTTTTGCTGCTGCTGTGGCCTGATCCATTTGGCAAAGGACATATTTCATGATTCTCTAACCAACGCAAAAGGGGAATATGGCCTAAGCCAAATCCCCCTTTTTCAATTGTTAGGTTATTATTAAACGCCCACAGCACTTAATTCCTTATTGTATTCACCAGCTTCCAGGCTTTTCTTTATTTTCTTGAATGCCTCAATGGTCAGATCAACTTCTTCAAATGTGTGATCTGCAGTGGGGATCAATCGCAATAGAATCATGCCTTTTGGTATCATTGGATACATTACCACTGAACAGAAGATATTGAAATTTTCTCTGATGTCATGTACCAGATAAGCGGTTTCTGCTACAGAACATTTTAAGAAAACGGGAGTAACGCAAGAATTCGTAACCCCTAAATCAAGACCGGCTTCTCTAAGTCCGCCTTGTAATCTGTTCACGACCGCCCAAAGTTTATCTTTCAATGCTGGACCACGCTTGATAATCTCAAGTCTTTTTAAAGCACCTATAACTAATGGCATTGGTAATGCTTTGGCAAAAAGTTGAGAACGCATGTTGTATCTCAGGTAATCAATTAAAAATTGTTCACCGGCAACGAACGCACCGATACTTGCCATTGACTTAGCAAAGGTGCTGAAATAAACATCAATTTTATCTTGAATGCCCTGCTCTTCTCCTGCTCCGGCACCGGTAGCACCCAATGCACCAAATCCATGCGCATCGTCCACGAAGAAACGGAAACCATATTGATCCTTAAGAGAGGCTATTTCTTTCAAAATACCCTGATTTCCTCTCATGCCAAATACACCTTCAGAAATGACCAAAATACCTCCTCCAGTTTCTTCCGTATATTTTTTAGCTTTCTCTATTTGTTTTTTGAAACTCTCGAAATCATTATGTTCGAAAGGAAATCTTTTACCCATCTGCATACGGACGCCATCATAGATGCAAGCGTGGCTATCCATATCGTAAACCACGGCATCATGCCTGCTCATTAAGGCATCGATAATGGAAACTACCCCTTGAAAACCGAAATTTAGCAAAAGACCCGCTGGTTTTGATACAAAGGCCGCAAGTTCATTTTCCAACTGCTCGTGGTAGTCTGTTTCACCTGACATGATCCTGGCACCCATTGGATATGCTAATCCCCATGCTGCCGTTGCGTCGGCGTCGGCTTTTCTGACCTCCGGGTGATTCGCTAATCCCAGATAGTTATTTAAACTCCAAACAATTCTTTCTTTTCCGCGAAAGATCATGCGTGTACCAATTTCTCCCTCCAGTTTCGGAAACGCATAGTAACCATGGGCAACCTCTTTGTATTGACCTAAAGGCCCCATATTATCTATTAACTTTTGAAATAAATCCATTTGTATGTTATTTTATTTTGCGGTAATTACCAAACCGTTTTTATTTCTTCATTAGTAACCCATTTGCTCCAACTTTTGTTGTAGCTATGAACGGTGCTTATAGGTTTTCCATTTGAATCAACCAATGGATATTTCTGATTTGTCCATTCAAAAATGCTTCCATATAGGTTATAGACGTTTTTATATCCCAAACGTAACAATTTTTCACCTATTTTCTCACTTCTGTATCCAATAGAACAATAAATGACCATTTTACTTTCTTTTGGGAAATGACGTAATCGGTTAGCATTGAAATCGGCATATCCCAAATATATTGCATCTTGAATATGACTGACATCAAATTCAATTTTCTCCCGTGCGTCAAAAATAATAAAATTATCCTTATTATTAAATAGGTCATTTACGCTCATTACTGGCACTGTAAAAGAGATTAGATCATCTATTTTCCTGCCAAATGCAGGTTGCTTCGTTCTTGGTTTGTCCAATGGTTCATTTTGGGAACAGGCTCCAGACAGTACGGCTGAGAAAACCAGACAAAGTATTTTTTTTGCAATGTTCAACTTTAATCATTTTAGAATAAGGAGAAAGGACCTTTTCCAACCTGGTCGGCTATCCATTTATTTTGTTCACAATATGCAGATAATTCATTGTGAATAAATTCATTTACTTTTTCCTGATATGCTTCCGGAAAAAGCAAATGTATATTTGGGCCTGCATCTAAGGTAAAACATACAGGAATATTGGTATTTTCCCTGAAACTTCTGATTTTTTTTACCAGTGTGATGGTATTTGGCTCAAGTAAAAGAAAATAAGGACTTGAGCTCATCATTAAGGCATGGAGAGTCATGGCTTCTGATTCTGTAATTTGGATAAATGTATCCAAATCCCCATTTTTCAAAGCAGTCATCAGTTGTACCAGATGATTTTTGGCCTGCTCATATCGGACGTTGGCATACGGATTGTTTTCCATCAATTTATGTCCAGCCCGCGATGACACATCTTTCTCTTTTTTGCTGACTAATAATATAGCATCTTTATAGGTTTTAAATATGGGATGTAAATCATTTGCAAGGGGTGTTCCATACAAATTGGAGGAACCAGGGATAGCCGTCGATTCTCCCCAGGATGCGATTTCAGGAAAAAGAGATCTGCAGGCACTTCCAGACGCTAAACGGGCCAGATATGAGGCTTTTTTCAATGTTTCAACTTCATTCGTGTGTTGAAACAAACGATTTTCCAGGGTACATATACATAAAGCCAGTGCACTCATACTGGAGGCAGATGATGCAATGCCGGCAGAATGAGGAAAAGTATTTGTGCTGGACAGGTTAAAAGTTAATTGGCCCAGATACGGATGCGTTGGTAACAATCTGGTTAAATAAGCGGTTATTTTATCTCCGAAAGCTTTATTTTCTTTTCCTTCGAATGAAAAAGTCAGATCTATGGTTTTATGTTTATCCATTTCGCCTTTTGGGCTATATTCGAGCATCATTTCTGTTCTCGAACGATCTAATGTAAAGCTGATGGAAGGATTTTGTGGCAACTGATCTCCGTATTTTCCCCAATATTTTACTAATGCAATGTTAGATGGACTGGAAAAGCCAATGTTGCCATTGACCTGTATATTTGAGGAAAGGGACAGATTTTCTTCCCGTTGCAGCGACATATTCTATATTTTTTCTGAGAACAAATGGAGATTTAGCTGATTAACAAGGATAAATCTCCATTTGTTTTTTAATACCGTCTTATTTTAATTTCCACCTTGTTGTCTCGCCTCTCTCATCGGATTTGGCATAGCGGGAAGATTTCTTGCCCTGAATAATTCAAATCTTGATGGTAATGGTTTTTCAGGATAGTAATTATTGGACAAATCTACGTCAGCCGTTTCAAAATACGGGTCAAGAGATATTTGTTTCACTTCACCATTTGCTGGAAAAACCTTGGTAACGGTGAAATTATCTTTTCTCCAAATTTCAGCTGGAATCCTGAATTCTTCCTTTGTGCCATCGGTATATTCAAAAAGTAAAATGAGAGGCATTACCAGCCCACCCTTATTCGAAAAAGTAATTTCATAGTAATTTTTATTGCCTGACAACACATTTTTTTCGGCTTCAGACCTGTTTTTCATTGATTTATCCCTCTCACTGATGGATATAGGCGTAACAGCAAAAGGGTCATAGGTTGAATAAAAATCTTTAAGACTGGGATCTATTTCATCTTGCGTTTTCAAGATTTCTTTTTCATTTCTTAAACTTGATATATTCCTTTTACTTTCAGCCAGACCTTTTTGGTATGGAAGCTCTAATTCAGGATTTTTTGAATCTATTTTATACCAGGATACCTTGTCTAAAGAAATATCTACCTTATCAATAGTATAAAACCATCCGTGCCAGAACCAATCTAAATCAATACCTGATGCATCTTCAATGGTTCTGAAAAAATCGGCAGGTGCCGGGTGTTTAAACATCCAGCGGGTAGCATACATTTTGAAGGCATAGTCAAACAATTCTCTTCCGAGGACTGTTTCTCTGAGTATGTTCAGCGCCGTTGCAGGTTTACCGTAAGCATTATTACCCAATTGAAAGACAGATTCAGAATTGGTCATTATGGGTCTTATCTGGTTGATATCGCCATTCATATATTCTACTATATTAGATGCCGGTCCTCTTCTTGAGGGATAATCCCTTTCCCACTGTTGTTCTGCCAAATATTGTAAAAAGGAATTCAGCCCTTCATCCATCCAGGTCCACTGTCTTTCGTCAGAATTGACAATCATAGGGAAATAATTGTGCCCCACTTCGTGAATGATAACGCTTATCATACCATATTTTACTCTTTCGGAATAAGTTCCGTCCTCATCGGGCCTTCCTCCATTAAAGCAAATCATTGGATATTCCATGCCTATATTGTTAGTATGGATGGACCAGGCAACTGGATATGGGTAATCAAAAGTATGATGAGTGTACCATTTCAAGGTATGCGCTACTGCTTTTGTTGAATATTGGGACCACAGTGGGTTTCCTTCCTTCGGATAAGCGGACATAGCCATTACTACGGTACCATTTTTCTGCGCTACGCCCATGGCATCCCATATAAATTTCCTGGAGGAGGCAAAGGCAAAATCACGGACATTACTGGCTTGAAAGACCCATGTTTTCTCGGTTTTTGCTCTGGTCAATTCAGCTGCTCTTGCTTCCGTTTCAGTAACAATAGCCATTGGGTTAATCCGTTCCAATTTAGCTTTTTCAAAACGGGTGTACTGATCTTTTGTGAGCACTTCTTTAGGATTTGTTAATACGCCTGTTGCAGCAACAACATGATCAGAAGGTACGGTTAGGCTAACGGTATAATTACCAAAGGCCAGGGTGAACTCACCCGCACCTAAAAATTGTTTGTTTTGCCAGCCTTCTATATCGTCATAGACACACATTCTTGGGAAAAACTGTGCGATAGTATATAAATAGTTATTATCCTTTGGAAAATATTCATAACCTGATCTGCCGCCTAGTCTGATACGATCATTGATGTTATACCACCATTTAATTTTAAATATATAAGTCTCTCCAGGTTTAACAGGCTTCGGTGGATCTACCCTCATCATTGTTTTTACTACAGAATATGGAATATCTTTCCCATTGACATCTTTTACAAAATCGAGTTTAAAGCCCCCGTCAAACCATGGTTCCATATCCTGAATTTGATTTAAGGTCATGCCTTGCTTCATGTTGGATGGAGCAGTTGTATATGTATCGGATGTTTTTGATTGTTGGTTTTGATCCATCTGAAGCCAGAGATATTCCAGTTGATCAGGGGAATTATTAGTATAGGATATGGTTTCTTCACCATAAATACGTTGTTTCTCATCATCAAGGCGAATCTGCATGGTGTAGTCTGCCTTTTGCTGCCAATATTGGTGTCCGGGAGCTCCTGCTCCGGTGCGGTAGGTATTTGGCGTCGGTAATTCCGGGTATATCTGTCGGAATTTGTCGGTCATTCCTCCCTGGCTATAAGCATTATTTATTGCAAAGCCTGATATAAGAAGAAGCAGAAAAAGGTTTAAGCGATTCATTTTCATAAAGTCAGGTAGTTAAGTTGCTGAAATTGAAGTAAAGTTAGGAAAATGTTATTAGTTATTGTTTATTAACTTTGGTAATTAGGGCTAAACACGTTATTTTGGGATTGTAAATCCTTCCCATTTGGCAATTACAGCGGGTGCTGCACAGTGACTGATTACATTAACACTGGTTCGGACAGGATCAATGAGTACATCGATACCAAGTAATAATCCAAGAGCCTCTGTAGGTAACCCAAATGTGGGGAATAGCGCTGCCAGAACGACGAAATTAGCTCTGGGAATACCGGCCACTCCTTTGCTTGTTACCTTTAGTATGAGAAGGATTAAAATCTGTTGATCAAAGGATAACGTGATGTTGGCTGCCTGTGCGGCAAAAACGGTTGCCATGCCCAAGTACAAAGTACTTCCATTCAGATTTAAGCTTAGGCTTAACGGCGCCACGATACCAATTAACTTTTTTGGAATGCCATAAGTTTCCAGCTTAGTTAGTGTCTGGGGTAATGCCGCTGCACTTGAGGTAGTGGCAAAGGCAATTAGAAAGGGTTCTTTTATATGATATATAAAGCGTTTTAATGGTATGTTGAAAACCATTAAACTTCCAAAAATTACAATAACCAAAAAGAATAATTGGGCGATCCAGGCACTGAAAATAAAAGAGACTAATCCGGTTAAGGTTTCAGGTCCACTGGATGCGGTAATGGCCATAGCAGCAAAAACAGCCGGAGGTGCCAGGAAAAAAATAATTTGAGTAAATTTAAAGGCTATTTCCGCGAGTGAATCAGTAAATTGTAAAACGGGTTTCGCCTTTTCCCCCACCGATAAGGCTGCTATGCCAAAAATAAAGGAGAAAATGACAATTTGTAAGATATCACCTCTGGCCATGGCATCGATAATACTGGTCGGAAAAGCATTGACAAGTAAATCATTTAATGTCATATTTGATTGATTTACAGTTATTTGACTGTCCATATTTATACCTGTGCCCGATTTGAAAAGAAGCGATGTGAACCACCCAATCAGAAGCGCCAGCGTACTCCAAACCTCAAAACATAACAGGGATTTCCAGCCTAATCTACCTAAATCATTTGCGTTTTCGGCATTTCCCAATGCTTTGATGAGCACACTAAAAAGGATTGGAGCAATAACCGCTTTGATGAGCCGAAGGAAAATATCATTGATAAATTTAAAATGAACGGCTAATTCCGGAAATATGAGACCGAACAGAAGTCCGTAAAAAGCAGCTATGAATAACCATTTTGACAGCGAAATACCCCTGATAAATTCCCAAAACCGCTTCATTACATAGTTTTATATTAAATAGATGTAAAATAGTTTATTTAGCGTTATTTTCATTTTTAATTTAATGATCAAATTGATGAATCCATTTTTATCAATCGTTATTTGTACCTATAATCGCCCTGATTTTCTAGTGGATTGTATTCAATCTGTTGTAAAACAATTATTTATTGGTGTAGAAATTTTAATAGTAGATAATTTTGGAGATTTTAAAATCCAGGAAAAGGTTGATCATTTAAGAAATTTAGATATCAATATTAATTACGTATTTGAAGAAAAAAAGGGTCTTAGTAATGCGAGGAACAGAGGTTTCCTTGAGGCTAAAGGCGATTGGGTTCTTTATCTGGATGACGATGCTATTGCCTTTGATTCTTTATTAGAGAGGGTTAAGGTTTTAATTCAGTTAAATACCTTTGATTGTATTGGTGGCATGTATTATTCCAAATATAAAAAAGGTAAACCTCATTGGGTTTCGGAGCATTATGGAACAAATAAATTATTTTCAGCCTCACTTTCTGAATGTCCCTATTATATTCCTCATGGATGTGTGGTACTTTATAGAAAATCCTTTTTGTCGAAATTGAATGGATTCTCCAGTCAATTTGGAATGAAAGGTAAGCAATTTGGTTATGCTGAGGAAACAGAACTACAATATAGATTAGCCAATGCTGGAGGTAAAATTGGTTTTGATCCTGATTTGAAAATATGGCATTTTGTCCATGAATATAGGCTTACTGCTTTAAATATGATTAAATTAAATTTTGCTTTAGGAAGAGGCCATCGTTTTGATTGTGGAATTCCTGTTTTAGTCAGGTTCAAATTATTGATTCTTTCCTTTGTTGGTTTATTTGTAAAAAGAATACCTGAGGCTTTGTTCAAGTTCGTTTTCATAAAGGATTACCAATGGCAAAGAGCAATCATATATATCTTTGGACCAACAAGTTATCATCTGGGTAGATTTTAGATTTATGAAAATATCGGTTATTATTCCTTTTCATAACGCATACTCTTTTCTTGAGAAGAGTATCTCTTCCGTTTTGAATCAGGAAGAAACAGGTGAATTAATTTTAATAGATGACCACTCTACAGATAATAGCCTTGATTTAGTTCAGCTTTTGCAACAAAGAGATAACAGAATTAAAATCTTACAAAATAATGCCAACACATCGGGCGCTTCGGTTTCAAGGAATTTAGGGGTTTATCATGCGAGTCATGATTATATCGCATTTTTGGATGCGGATGATTATTATTTGCCGGAACGATTTACATCGGATGTTCTTTTGTTTTTAAATAATCCCGATATAGATGCAGTGGTTAATTCTGTTCAAATCAAATTGCAACAAGGTGAAAAGCAGTTTATTTTAAATTCCTTTTATATACATAATGAATTATTGGGTTTTTCAAGGTCATTTTCGCCAATAGAGATTAACGATTACATTGCTGGATTTAATTTACACTTGAATGGATTGACCATCAGAAAATCAATTTTTCAAAAAACAGGTGGTTTTGATGGACATTTAAAACAAGCAGAAGACCGAGATTTCTACCTTAGATTATTTTCTGAGGCAAAAGTAATTTCTGCGGATATTAAAATAGCCAAAGCCATATATTTCATTCATAGTGAAAATTCAATTCAAAAAATTAACGAGGCGGTTTATTACAGAAGAATGGCGGCAAAAAAGCATTTTTTTCAAAAAATGCCCATAAAATCATCATGGTCTTTCAAGGTGAAAAAGTGGAAATCTTTTCTTGAATATGATTTTTTATGGTTATTCAAGAAGGACTTACCCTTTAAGAAATGGATAAAAATACTATTGCTTCCTGTATTTATATATAGACTTTTTTCTAAAAACGATCCTTCGTTCGATATAAACCGGACCATTCCCCCCACTTCACATAAATGATGCGAAAACATAA
>Ga0172367_10010304_pt1 | contig 10081 bp, 7 predicted proteins | sample Lak10m_FD_114542 | JGI IMG/M metagenome (GOLD analysis project Ga0172367, IMG submission 114542) | Freshwater microbial communities from Kabuno Bay, South-Kivu, Congo - kab_022012_10m | ecosystem: Environmental > Aquatic > Freshwater > Lake | place: Democratic Republic of the Congo: South-Kivu...
AATGTGAATGGAAGAGAGCTGAATGTCCGACGGGCTGAAGCCCGCCTGAGTACCATTGGATTGCCGGCTCCATGAGCGAGCTGCTTCTGCTCCTCAGCAATTGCCCCGTCCCGAAAGCTTTCGTGGCGGGGTTGAAGAAATAGAAAAATCAGGGCTTTGGCCCACTATCTTTTTTCAACGTTGTTTCCGCTTTATCCCTGAGCAGATACACGCTGTTCATTGTCCGTGTGCGGTATCGGGCCGGATACGGGTGGCTCGCGATGACGAATCTCCATGATTCGAGGAGCAGACCGAAATGCTAAAATAACTCTCTTCATATAACAATCATTCGCCAGTTTTGCCATCACACACCAGCAGGAGGCAGGGGGTCAGGTGTCAGGGGTGTATTGTTCACCAAGTTCACCTCTTCTGACTCCTGCATCTCTTTTTCTTCAATAGTTGTTGGTTTATAAACAGCTTATTGTTCATATTTGACAGTATAAGTGTACTGTACGGGTTTGTTTCATCCACAATTCATCTGTCAGCCATGTCAATCTCATCAGCCCGTGCGTTTCTTGACCAGATAATGGCCGAAGAGGCGCTGAGTTACCGATTAGCCATCGAACTTTCCAAAAAAAGAATGGAGCTGATCAGGGAGGCCGGTTTCGAGTTTACCGAACAGGAGCTCGAACAGGCCAAAGCAACCCTTTCTCCCGGAGCTCTCGGCCATATTGCGAGGTGGTTCTGCGAAATTCCCTTCGATACTCCGGCTTCACATGGCAGAAATTGCGGTGGCGGTCTCTGGCATTGACGCGCCTGAATGATCAGTCTGTCGTTGTGCTTCCATATAATAATCAGCGTACTGCACGCCTAAAAAGGAGGTTTGAACATGTATCCGATTCAGATTGGTAACTACGATTTCAAGAGGATGTACCTCTGGCTGCAATACTCTGACAAGCTTCCTTTTTTTACGGAGGTGGTCATCGAGGTGTTCTATCCGAACAATATGCAGGCTGATGGTCTGGTCATGTTCAATCATGGATTTCTGATCGGTACCGACCTTCTGTTCTACCCCAGACAGCTGATCAGCAAGATCACCAATCAGGATACACCGCTCTTCGAGGTCAATCCTTCATGGTATTACAATTACTCCCAGGCCGCTATCGATAACAACTGGGCGCTTGCTTTTGTTACCACCTGTCACCAGCAGTTTGACAGTGTTCCCTGGACAGATTTCGGAGGCAGTCCGAGACCCGGTCAGGCAGCATACGCTGTGGCCTCCTATCTCATCAGGTACGGTGCGACGCATAAATACAATGACGATAAGGCTGTAAGAGAGTTTACGTTTCTGAAAAAGAACACAAAGGACGGCATGAGCAAGGGTAATCGTGTGCTTTTCGCCGGTCATTCGGCGGGGGGTGCTCATGCCCAGGCGGCGGCAACCGGTTTTGCCAACCTGCAGAAGCTCGGCGGCAAAGATTTTATGCCGTACGATCCGGTTTTCTATAACCGTGAAGTTTCTCCGGAACATACCCCTCCGTTGTCGAAGTGGGATGCTGCTCTGAGAGCCGATCCGGTCGGCGTGCTTCAGCTCTCTCCGGTAGATGGGGCTAACGGCCAGATTATTCCGGTTATCTGCCCCGGTATGAAGCCATACCGGGAAAAACTTGCAGAGATGAAAATTCCGAACCTGATGGTTGTAGGCAGATGTGACAGTGCGTGTCTGACCAAATCGTCGAATCCACCGGCATGGAGCGAGACCGATGCCAAAAACCAGTATGCACAGATGACTCCGACCGGCAAGGAGTCATGGGGCGCGATCTGCATGGTTGACAAAGGCAGTCATTGCGGCTATCTGCTTCACAGCAACAAGTTGTGCTCGATGGCCGATGGACAGCAGGACAAACTTCCGGGTTGCAAGGGAGTAACCGTCTGGCAGGCCGGAGAAGAGGAGTTTGCCTTTACTAACGAACTGATTTCAAAGTTTATCGAACAGGTCGGTCAGGGCAGGCAGCCGATAGACAGTTTCAGCGCCTGGAAAGGGTGCGATCTGATTCAATGGCTGGATTGCAGGAATCCGGGCACGAGCGGCATCACTCTGACAGAGATTCAGGGCAAGCATGTCCATTTTGCCCACTGATTACCGAGAGACAGCTGCCGGAACCGATCAGCATGATTGACGGTTGAGAATAAGGGATGACTATTATTCTGTTTCGTGTCTCTCCTGGACATCCAACCGGTTGCTCTTATGCCTGAAGCCCTGTATACCAGATCGATAGAAGCGCTGCTCGATTATCTTGGCGCATCACGCGACGGCCTTACAGAAGAGAAGGCCGTCGCGCGTCTTGAACAGTACGGCCCGAACGTTCTCCAGTCCACACCGCCCCCCAGTCCCTGGAAGCTGCTGCTTGAACAGTTCAGTAATGTTCTGATCATCACCCTGCTTGTCGCCACGGTGCTTTCGGCATTTCTCGGACATGCGCTTGAAGCCGTGGCCATTGCTGTAATCGTACTCTTTGCCGTTTTGCTGGGCTTCATCCAGGAGTTTCGGGCCGAGAAGGCAATCGAGGCGTTGAGACGCATGGCGGCGCCCTCGACAACAGTCATGCGTGACGGTCGTGAACGCACTGTTCCGGCGCGGGAGATCGTGCCTGGAGATATTGTCATACTGGCCGCAGGAGACAGGATTCCCGCCGATGGACGCCTGATCGAAGCGGTGAACCTGCGTGTCGATGAAGCACCACTGACCGGGGAGTCGCTGCCATCCGAGAAAGACTCATCGGTCGTTCTGTTGTCGGAAACTGCTGTCGGTGACCGTCGGAACATGGTATTTGCCGGCACTTCAGTTGTTTACGGACGGAGCCGGATCGTCGTGACCGCTACCGGTATGGAGACCGAATTCGGTCGCATAGCAGGGATGCTTCAGCGGGTTGAAACCGAGAAGACTCCTCTTCAGAAAAACCTTGACAAGGTTGGAGCATCGCTCGCTCGCGCCGCACTGGTGATTGTGGCGGTAATCGTCGCTCTCGGAATCGTGCGTGGGCAGCCTTTCATCGAAATCCTCATTTTCGGCATCGCTCTTGCCGTGGCGGTCGTACCGGAGGCTCTGCCTGCGGTGGTCACCATATCGCTTGCCCTCGGCGTACAGCGCATGGTGCGCAGGAATGCCCTCATGCGTCGCCTTCCGGCAGTGGAGACCCTCGGCAGTACGACGGTCATCTGTTCCGACAAGACCGGAACCCTGACCAGGGACGAGATGACCGTTCGCAGGCTGTACACTTCCGGCATCGATGTCAGGATGGGCGGTTCGGGATACCGTCCTGAAGGCAGCATGACAACTGAAATGGGCGATCAGGCTTTGCCTCGGCAGGTAAGGGAGCTGCTTGAGGCCGGAATGCTCTGTAACGACGCCAGTCTTTCGCTTTCACCGGAGGGCGAGTGGCTCATCTCCGGTGATCCGACCGAGGCTGCCCTGATTGTTGCAGCCAGAAAGTCAGGTCTTGACGAGTTCGAGCTTCGGCAACGTTTCCCCAGAATCGACGAGCAGCCCTTTTCTTCCGAAACGAAGCGGATGGTTACCGTTCATCGTTCCGGATCATTAATCATAGCAATTGTCAAAGGCGCTCCGGAGGTGATTCTGCCAACCTGTTCACATTTTCTCGATGCTTCAGGACAACTGCGGACGCTCGATCAATCCGAACGTACCGGGATGCTCGGACGAGTGGAGGCGATGGGACATGAAGCGCTCAGGGTGATTGCCATCGCCAGGAAAGAGACCGCGGGAACTGGCGAGACCTCTGACGGTCTTACTTTTCTCGGCCTTGCGGGGATGATCGATCCCCCGAGAGAGGAGGCAAGGGAGGCTGTCAATCGTTGTATCGGCGCCGGAATCCGTCCGGTCATGATTACCGGCGATCATCCGGTTACGGCGCGTGCTGTAGCCAGGGAACTCGGTATCCTTCGTGAAGGCCATGTGCTGACCGGAGTTGAGATTGAAGGGATGGATGAGAGTGCTCTCGGCAAGGCTGCCGTAACCGTGGAGGTTTTTGCAAGAGTTTCACCGGAGCACAAATTGCGCATCGTCGAGGCTTTACAGAAGCTTGGTCAGGTTGTGGCCATGACCGGTGACGGCGTCAACGATGCCCCGGCGCTGAAAAAAGCTGACATCGGAATCTCCATGGGCATCGCAGGAACCGATGTTTCGCGTGAGGCGTCGGCCATGACACTTCTCGATGACAACTTTTCAACGATTGTGGCCGCCATAGAGGAGGGGAGGGGTATTTACGACAATATCAGGAAATACCTCACCTATCTGCTCTCCTCAAACATCGGAGAACTTGGGCTCATGGCAGGGGCCACGCTGCTCGATTATCCGCTTCCGCTCTCGGCCGTTCAGCTTCTTTATGTGAACCTCGCCACCGATGGCCTGCCGGCGCTCGCCCTTGCCGTAGATCCGGCAGAACCGGGCATCATGAAGCGTCCTCCGAACGATCCGAAACAAGGTATTTTTTCCCGTCCGGTGCTTGCCCTGATGCTTGCCGGCGGACTCTGGTCAACGCTGGTGAACCTCGTGCTTTTCGAATGGGCGCGACACTCCGGGCGCTCGCTTTCGGAGGCGATGACCATGACCTTCGTCTCTCTGGTGCTCATCCAGTTCTTCAAGGCATACAACTTCCGCTCGGAGAAGGAGCCTGTTTTCAGGAAGCCTTTTGCGAACCGCTGGCTGAACCTGGCCATTGTCTGGGAGCTGGTCATGCTCTTCGCGATCATCTACGTTCCGGTTCTGACTGTGCCGTTCGGCACTTTTGCGATGCCTTCTGAAGACTGGCTGATCGTGTTTTGCGGAGCGCTGACGGTCGTTCCTGTCATCGAGATGGTCAAGTGGCTGATCAGGAGCGGACGCCTGTAATCGTGAAAAGGTCTGAAAATCTCTGTATATTCAAGAGTTTATGACGGTTACCTCTTGCGATTCAAGGCCTCCATCCATCAACCAATAGCGCTTCAGCCCGTGAACAACAGCTTCAGAAAAAAGCCGCTTTCGCTTCTCCTCGAGGAGCTGAAAAGCGAGCACCGTCTGCACAGGATTCTGGGTCCCGTTGCTTTGACCAGTCTTGGGGTCGGAGCCATCATCGGTACCGGAATTTTCGTTCTCATCGGAGTGGCCGCCCACGACAAGGCCGGTCCGGCCGTTACCCTCTCTTTCGCTCTTGCCGGACTCGCCTGTGTCTTTGCCGCTCTCTGCTATGCCGAATTCGCATCGATGGCGCCGGTTGCCGGTTCGGCCTACACCTATGCTTATGCTACCCTTGGCGAACTTTTTGCCTGGATCATCGGCTGGGACCTCATTCTCGAATATGCGGTCGCTTCGGCTACCGTGGCTCATGGATGGTCGCACTATTTCCAGGATTTCATTGGTATTTTCGGATTGCATTTACCTGAAGTTTTCTCCCGTGCACCGCTCGATTTTGACCCCGCAACAGGTATGCTTATGGCAACCGGCTCCATGTTCGATCTGCCAGCGGTCATGATCGCCCTTGTCGTGACGGTGATTCTGGTCAAGGGAATACGGGAAAGTGCCGGCTTCAACACGGCTATGGTTATCGTTAAAGTAGCCATCGTGCTTCTGGTCATCGTACTTGGTTCCCAGTACGTCAAGCCGGAGAACTGGCAGCCCTTCGCCCCGTTCGGATATTCGGGACTGAGTGTTTTCGGTCATACCATTCTCGGTGAAACCGGGCCGGGAGGAGCGCCTATCGGTGTGCTTGCGGGTGCAGCCATGATCTTTTTTGCCTATATCGGTTTCGATTCGATCTCAACCCATGCCGAAGAGGCCCGGAAACCGGAGCGTGACGTTCCGATCGGCATTATCGCATCGCTGATTATCTGCACGGTGCTCTACATTGCCATGGCAGCGGTCATTACCGGCATGGTGCCTTACAATCAGATCAACATTGATGCGCCTGTTTCAGATGCTTTCAGGCAGATTGGTCTCGGGTGGGCGCAATTCCTGGTCTCACTTGGCGCTATCACGGGGATCACCTCCGTGCTGCTCGTCATGATGCTCAGCCAGCCAAGAATTTTTCTGGCCATGGCCAGAGATGGTCTGCTGCCCAGAAGCTTTTTCGGATCCATCCACGAAAAATTCAGAACCCCCTGGAAATCGACTATTCTCACAGGAATTTTCGTGGCCCTTCTCGGTGCCTTTCTGCCGCTTCGACTTCTTGCCGAACTGGTTAACATCGGTACGCTGTTCGCTTTTGTCGTGGTCTGCATGGCGGTGCTCATCATGAGACGCACCAATCCGGAGGCTGCACGACCATTCAGGGCGCCTCTGGTTCCCCTGGTACCCATAGCCGGTATACTGACCTGTCTTCTGCTCATGTTTTCTCTTCCTGCGGAGAACTGGTGGCGGCTCTTTATCTGGCTTGCCATCGGAATCTGCATCTACTTTTTCTACGGTCGTCATCACAGTATTCTGAACCGGCATCAGGATTGAGCATTCAGAGTTATTCCGGGAGCCTTTTCGCCTGGCGGAAGGCTCCCGAGAGGCCGGTATGTGGCTTTAACGGGGTAAGTCCATGTTTTTTTGTGCTTGTTTAGGCCACCAACACGACTTTGTGTATATTCTCACGCGGATTTACGCATCTTCAGGAAAAACGAAACCCAATTCCCCCGGAGGAAAAAGATATGCAGACCATTTATGCCGATGGTATCGCCAACATGATTCTTGTTGACGGTGTCGTACGTCTCGATCTTGTCAATGTCACTTCAGTTGAAAAGGATAAAGAGCCGAACATCCAGCCGATCGGAAGGCTTGCCCTTTCCTTGCCGGCCCTGATCCGTACGCACGACCAGCTCAGCAAGATGATTGACAAAATGGTGCAGGACGGCATTCTTACCAAGAATACCCCGGCCAACTGAGGTATTAAGAAAAGGACATAAAGGAGATCGAAAAAGAAAACCGAGTTTACTCTTTTTTGTCCTTTATGTCCTTTCTTTCCTTTTCTGACATCCCGGCCCTCTTCTGATGCCATTCAGCTCGCAGCTTGTTTTTTGTTTTGGCAGCGCATCCCTAATCAGGCATGCCTGGTGACCTGTCGCGCCGGGTGGCCTCTGTTTCAAGCTGTGGAATCTGGCTGTAATGACCTTTTTTCAGGTCTTTCCTGATCTTTTCGATCAGCTCGGCCCGTGAAAGGGTGTTGTTGCAGGCCCGAAGTTCCTTGCAGAAAAAGTAGGTGAAAGCACCGTGCCATGTGCCTTCGATATGAGCATCCGCGCTGGTCTGGTCAGCTTTGCATCCTGTCCACAGGATATGGTGAACGATCCCTTTTTTCTGCATCAGATCATTCAGTCCCCTTGCCGGAAGTTTTTCAACCTTGAGGAACGCTTCGACCGAAGGGGGCGGCAGAAAACGGGGACGCCGGTCGAGCAGCATGTCGAGAGCTTTCAGACCCGTTCCGCTGTGGCAGGTATCGAGATAGACCTCCAGCAGAACATTTTCGGGAATCTGGATGAACAGGTCATGAAGCTCATCGTCGGTGATGATGTGATCGGGAAGCCATTTGACGCCATCAGATTCAAGATCGTAGGGGCAGAACGCTTCATCCGCGTTGTCAGACTCATCCCCATTGGTATCCGGCACCTGGGTTCCGTGGCTTGAAAGGCTGAAAACAAGATGGTTGTAAAGACCTTTTTTTGCCCCCTCCACCATGAGATGAAGCTGATTCATGATGGCCGCTTTGGTGGCTTTGCTGTCGGTCAGTACCTTGATATTCCTGTCGGTGAATCCAAGGAACTCCTTCAGGATCGCTTTCATATCCTTTGCGTCATTGACGCATCCATTGAGTGCGGCGCCGGGCAGTTTCCTGAATTTGTTGATGCCGACGCACAATGCTTTTTTACCCATGATCGATGCTCCGTTTGATGTGTGTGAAATGACGGGACCAGAAGGTGGAAAAGTACGGCCATCCGGAAACCGGACGCTTCCTTGCAATAAATGTACGGTTTTTTCATATCAAAAGCCTCTTGCAAACCCTGAAACGCCAGGCTTGTCTCAACTCTCTGAAATCCTATATTTGATAGACGTTACTGTAAACCAAGGTATTTTATACAGCATGTCCGGATCGATCTTCCCCTGTCCTTACGATGAGCGAGTGCCGCTTGCAACCGTCGGCTACTATGCTATAGGTGGTGACGCTCGCTGGGCGCTTCGTCCAGGCAGTGTCGCCGAACTCGCCTCGGCGCTCGTCCGCTGTCGTGAGCTTGTGTTGCCGGTCATTGTTGCCGGCAAAGGCAGCAATATGCTGTTTTCTGACGAAGAGTTGCCGGTCGCGCTGATTTTGCTGTCATCCATGAACCGGATGTTCAGGGTTTCAGAAAGCCTTTTTTTCTGTGAAGCCGGCGTCGAGAACAGCGATGCAGCTCTTTTGCTTCGTGATGCTGGCAGGAGCGGGGGAGAGTGGCTCTATCGCCTGCCCGGTACCATAGGTGCCACGGTGCGCATGAATGGACGCTGCTACGGACGTGAAATCTCCGCTGTGACCCGCAGCGTGGTGACGGTCGGTCTGGATGGGGTGATTCGCTGGCGTCCTTCCAGAGAGGTGTTTCTCGGCTACAAGCATACCAGTCTCATGCAGAGCCCGGAGATCGTTGCTGGCGCGTTGCTTGAATTCGAAGAAGAGGATGATCCGGAGGCGATAGACACACGGATGAAGGAGTACTCCGATGACCGTGATGCCAAGCACCAGTTCGACTACCCGAGCTGCGGTTCAGCCTTCAAGAACAGCTACCGGGTCGGACGACCGAGTGGCCAGATTTTCGATGCACTCGGTTTCAGGGGGCAGCGTGAGGGTGGAGCACAGGTGAGCGAGCATCACGCCAACTTCATCTTCAACACCGGCGGCGCCAAAGCGGTCGATGTGCTTCGTCTCGCTGCCTCCATGCGCACCGCTGCGAAAGAGCAGGCCGGAGCTGATCTTGAACTGGAACTCCAGTGCGCAGGTCTGTTCGAGACGGAGTTGCTCGACAAGTGCGGGATTGCATGGAGTCATGAACCGTCACGTCCGGGGTACGGATGGACTGGCCTTTTGCACTGTCCGGACGAGCACGAAGCCGTGATGCCCCGAACGTTGCTGAATGGAACGATGCTTGGTTATGCTTGCCGCGAAGAGGAGTTTCCGTTCGGCATCACGGTCGAGGTCGAGCAGCTCATCCCGCTCGAAGAGGCGAGGAGCGCGCCTGAAAAGCCGTTCATCCGCTGGACAACCCGCGACGAAAGCGGCACGGCGTTTCCTCTTCGCCCCGATGCTCCCGGAGGGACGTTCGTTGACCGCTTGTGGGAGCACAGCGTCTCGGAGCTTTTTATCGGAAGCGGAGAAGGGGAGAGCTATCTCGAATTCGAGGTGACGCCCGAAGGCCACTGGATTGCCTTGCGCTTCGACGTCCCGCGCCGGAGAAGTGCCGGGTATGACACGCCCGCGGAAGCGCTGTGGAGGGGCCAGGTGCAGCCGTTCAGCGGGGAGGCTGGCTTTGGCATGGAGTTCAGCTACGAACTGCTCGAACCCTTCATTCGAGGCAATGCAATGCATCTGCAATGTGCCGCCAGCCTCGGCGAAAGACGCTACGGCCTCTTCCCGTGGTGGTGCGACGAAGGCACGCCGGATTTCCACCAGCCCGGCAGGTTCTGCGAAGTGGCATTGGTGTAAGACGGACTCACACGGATGAAGAACAAGGCTTCGGGTGTTCGTCCACCAGGTACCCCCAAGCTCAGGGTAGTCGCGAGAGCTGCCCCTGCAAAGGCGCCGTGCGAGGGATATCTGCACTATCTCGCTATCTTTCTGAAAGCATGGCCTCGTAACTCCTTCCCCTCGGAGCATGGCTCAGGAAAAAAAGGATTTTTTCATCAGCTACACCAGCGCTGACCGGCTATGGGCCGAGAAACTATCAATCCGGCATTCAAACAGGTGACTGTTCATCTATAAAATACAAGCCCCATTAAGTAAGCCGCATAAGCTCCGACACCTGTGCTTGCCGGATTAACTCTCTCCAAACATAGCCCCGGACTTCATCCTGGCAGTTCAGGAGGGTTTTAACCCCGACTTGT
>Ga0172367_10010306_pt1 | contig 10080 bp, 5 predicted proteins | sample Lak10m_FD_114542 | JGI IMG/M metagenome (GOLD analysis project Ga0172367, IMG submission 114542) | Freshwater microbial communities from Kabuno Bay, South-Kivu, Congo - kab_022012_10m | ecosystem: Environmental > Aquatic > Freshwater > Lake | place: Democratic Republic of the Congo: South-Kivu...
ATGGGATACCTATGGCGATCAGTTGCTAAAAATTAAAGATCGTAATCAACATGATTTTTGCTTTGGCCCAACCCATGAAGAAGTGATCACTGACCTGGTAAGGCGAGAAATACGTAGCTATAAACAATTGCCGCTTACTCTTTATCAAATTCAAACTAAATTCCGAGATGAGATTCGTCCCCGTTTCGGGATAATGCGCAGTAGAGAATTTATGATGAAAGATGCTTATTCTTTTCATCTTGATGAAGATTCTATGGCAAAAACCTACGATGCCATGTACGAAGCCTATAAGAATATTTTTACAAAGATGGGTTTAAAGTTTCGCCCAGTGCTCGCTGATACAGGCAATATTGGGGGCAACAAATCACAGGAATTTCAGGTGTTGGCTGATTCAGGAGAGGATTTAATCGTTTATAGTGACACTAGTGATTACGCAGCGAATATCGAAATGGCAACTTATTTAGTTAAAACACGTCAAATCGAGAGTTCTAACAATAAAATGGAAGAGGTAGCTACACCAAATGCATTAACTGTTGCCGAAGTAGCAGAATATTTAAAGGTTCCAAACGAAAAAATTTTTAAAACCTTGATTGTTCAAGGCAAAGAAACTCCCTGGATCGCATTAGTTTTGCGCGGTGATCATGAACTCAATGAGGTTAAGGCAAGTAAATTACCAGAACTTGTATCCCCAATAACTTTTATTAATCCTCAGGAATTTCAGGAAATTTTAGGATGCAGTGCTGGCTCTATTGGTCCAGTGAACTTGAAAATACCAATGATAATCGACCATGACGCAGCGAAAGCAAAGGACTTTATCTGTGGCGCAAATGCTAATGGCAAACATTTAATCAATGTTAATTGGGAACGTGATCTACCTTTGTCAAAAGTTGCTGATCTACGCAAAGTTGTTGAGGGCGACCCAAGCCCAGATGGCAAAGGAACATTAAAATTTATCCGCGGCATAGAAGTTGGCCAGATATTTCAGTTAGGAAATAAATATAGCAAAGCAATGCAAGCTACCGTTTTAAATGAAAAAGGAAAAGCAATCGAGATGTTTATGGGATGTTATGGCATCGGGGTATCACGTACAGTTGGCGCCGCCATCGAACAAAACCATGATGAACGTGGGATTATATGGCCTGATGCTATTTCACCATTTCAAATAGTTATTGTTCCCATGAGTCTTCACAAATCTTACCGAGTCAAAGAATTAACTGAAAAAATATATCAAGAACTAACTAAAAATGAGTTTGAGGTATTACTTGATGATCGTAAAGAACGAGCGGGGGTTTTATTTGCCGATATGGATCTAATTGGCATTCCCCACCGCATAGTCATAAGTGAAAGTGGAATAGATAGCGGAACGGTAGAATATAAATCACGTTTAAAAAATACCTCAGAAAACATACCAATTGACAATATTATTGAGTTTTTCAATAACAAGTTGTCCATCGTTTAGTACGATATATAAACAAGAAAGCAGAATCATCAACCGGGTTTAGCCTTTGCTAAAGATAAAGCTATAACACCAGCAAATGCTTCCAGCAAACGCTTTTGTTCAGGAGAAAACGATTTATCAAGATCTAACTTCATCAGACAGATAACTCCCAAAACACTTTCCCGCGTTTTTAAAGGCACATAGTACCATTTGGCTGAAGACAAAGTACTTGTTCCTTTACCCGCATGACGACCATTCTTATAAACCCAGGTTGCAACTGCTTGCTCTGTTTCACTCAAACTCAAATCAATCTTATTCTTAGCAGCTAAAGTAAACTTACCTGTCTTATCAGGCAAAAGTATAATAACATCACTCTCAAAAGCTTCAGCGGTACTTCGCATAGCACGGTTTAAAATATCGTCAAAATTCTCAGCTCCGATAATTTCACGACTAAAATTGTATAAAGCATAAACAAACCTTTCTCTATGTCTTGCACTGTCCGCACGCCATCTAATCATTCTGCCAATCCAACTTACTCCTAAAACAATAAAAATAAAAAGCACTATATTCGATAGATAACGTAAATCCTTAATAGCAAATGAAGATGTAGGTTGAATAAAGAAAAAATCATACAATCCCAATGCAATAACTGAAGTAAATAACCCTACCGAGATACCACCTAAAATTCCAGATACAATTGCCGGAAGCAGTAAAATCATCAAAAGATTATGCGATAAAATCCATCCCGGAGACAACCAACTTATAAGAAATACCGCCATAACACTAATGAATCCCAAAAGATAAGGCTTATAATCAAATGGCTCCACTGGCTGCGGTTTAGGAGAAGAAAAAATTTGAGGATTGCCACCTACTACCAAAACATTAATCGGGCTAGCGTTTTTTATTAGTTTATTAAGCACTGAGCCACGAGTTAGCTCCTGCCAAAACGAACGCTGAGACAAACCAGTAATAATAAGAGTAACATTTTTTTGTTTGGCAAATTTGATTATTTCTTCAGCAATATTACTGCCACTCAAATTTACAACTTTAGCTCCCAATTCTTCAGCTAAATTAATGTTCCTATATAGCTGGGTTCGCGCCTTTTCGGTATATCTCACCTGTTGCAACGATTCCACATGAACTGCATACCATTCCGCTTCAAGATCTGCAGCCATACGATGAGTAATTAAAAGAATCCTTTCGGTATTTTTATTTGAGCTAATACCAACTAATAACTTAGATTCAACTGGCCAAACCTCCAAAATTTCTTCTTGTTCCCGATAGGATAACAAATCAGTATCAACCCGTTTAGCCGTATATTTTAATGATAATTCTCTTAAAGCTAACAAGTTTCCTTTTTTAAAAAACTTTTGCATTGCCAGTTTGGCTTTTTGAGGAATATAGACTTTGCCTTCAGCCAAACGTTGTTGTAATTTCTCGGGAGATAAATCAACCAACTCAATCTCAATAGCGGATTCTAAAATCCTGTTAGGAATAGTTTCTTCAACCTTAACCCCTGTAATCTGATAAATGATATCGACCAAACTTTGAATATGTTGAATATTCAGGGTTGAATACACATTGATCCCAGCATTCAGCAATTCTTCAACATCTTGATAACGCTTTGCATGCCTTGATCCTGGGATGTTAGTATGAGCCAATTCATCCACTAAAACCAATTGTGGCCTCCGCTCTAAAATACTGTCTAAATCCATTTCATCGATAGTAATTCCGGAATATTGGATACTCTTACGAGGCATCACTTCAATTTCACGTGATAAAGCCTCAGTTTCCGAGCGCCCATGGGTTTCTACTAGGCCAATAACTACATCAACCCCATTCCTCTTGGTAACTATACTATCTTGCAACATACGATAGGTTTTGCCTACTCCAGCACAATATCCAAGAAAAATTTTTAAGTGACCCCTCTTGTCAACTCGAGGCACAGCACCTTTAGCTACCTCTTCAAAAACATCGATATTGTTAATATGATCTTTCATAATTAAATTGAACGTAATTGTTTTGCTTCAAGTTCATCTAAAGCTAAATTAAGTTTTAAAACATTCACTCCTGCTTGCCCCCAAATACCAACGAAATCTCGATCTATATAATTATAAATAAGATGTTTAACTTTTGCCGATGGTAAATTACGAAACTGGGCTACTCGGGGTAATTGTAACATGGCATTAGCTAGAGAAATATGAGGATCCAAACCACTAGCAGAATCAAGAACCATGTCTGGAGGCAAATGTGTTTTGTGGTCCAAATGGTTTTCAGTTTGTACATACTTAATATGATGATGAACTTGCTGATATAAAGCACCATTAGAAATAGCTAAATCACTTGCTCCAGAATTCGTAGCATCATAGTTTACCCCTGAAAATCTACTGTGGAAATATTTTGGTGATGAGAAAGCTTGGGCGATTAAAGAAGAACCAATTACTTTACTATCACGAATCAGCAAACTTCCATTAGCTTGATAAGGGAATATCGTTTGACCGAGAATCATAATACCCAGAGGATAAATCACACCCAAAAAAAGAGCAAAAATAAAAAAAACTCTAAACGAAATAAAAAATTTCCCCATATTCTTTATACTCCTAACCCTAAATACACTATCAACATATCGATGAGCTTAATACCTGCAAACGGTAATAACAATCCTCCAATTCCATAAATTAATAAATTATTTCTTAGAATAGCGTTTACAGATGTTTTACGATACTTTACCCCACGCAATGCTAAAGGGATCAAAAATGGTATTATCAGGGTATTAAATATCACAGCTGAAAGTATTGCACTAGCTGGCGTGTTTAAATGCATAATATTCAAAGCATCTAAGATAGGATAACTAGCAGCAAAAAGCGCAGGAATAATGGCAAAATATTTAGCAATATCATTTGCGATGCTAAAAGTGGTAAGCGCTCCTCGAGTAATTAAAATTTGTTTCCCAATCGAAACAATATCGAGCAATTTAGTTGGGGTAGAATCTAGATCAATCATATTGGCTGCTTCACGAGCAGCCTGGGTTCCAGCATTCATTGCAACCCCAACATCAGCTTGGGCTAGGGCCGGAGCATCATTAGTTCCATCTCCAATCATTGCTACCATATAACCATCCTGCTGATATTTTTTGATCCTATTCAATTTTACAACGGGGGTTGCTTCAGCTATAAAATCACTTACTCCAGCTTCAGCAGCAATAGCCGTCGCAGTTAAAGGGTTGTCACCAGTAATCATAACCGAAGTTAATCCAATATCCTTTAGTTGTAATAAACGTTCGCGAACCCCATCCTTTAATACATCTCTGAGATAAATAACGCCGTACACTATATTTTGATCAGCCACTACCAAAGGGGTACCCCCTTCGCTAGCAATTTTCTCTACCGCTTGTTTAACTTCAAGAGGAAACTGAATCTTACGCGCTTTAACAAAATTTTCGATGGCATCAGCCGCACCCTTACGAATCTGAATTTCATTAATATTAATACCACTCATTCTGGTATCTGCACGAAATTCAATAAATTTTGAACCGACAGGTGACCTGATGTCACGTCCCCGAATTTTCAGTTTTTCTTTAGCAAGGACAACAATGCTACGGCCCTCAGGAGTATCATCTGCGAGTGAAGCCAACATTGCGAAACGAGCTAATTCTTTATCTTTGATGGATGGTGCTGTTATAAATTCAGTGGCAAGTCTATTACCAAGAGTGATAGTACCAGTCTTATCCAAAAGAACCACATTGACATCCCCTGAAGCCTCTACCGCTCTACCATTTAAAGCGATAACATTATGAGCCAACAAACGATCCATTCCTGCTATACCAATAGCTGGCAATAATCCTCCAATAGTAGTTGGAATAAGACATACCAAAAGAGCAACTAAAAAAGTCACTGGGATATTAAAATGCAAATAAACACTAAAAAGAGGCAAAGTCGCTACTATCATGATAAACAATACAGTTAAGCTTACTAAAAAGATCTCTAGAGCAACTTCATTAGGGGTCTTTAACCGCTTAGCACTTTCAATCATTTTAATCATTTGATCAATAAACGTTTCTCCAGCGTTAGTTTTAATCTCAACCCTGATCACTCCGGAAAGAACTCTGGTCCCACCTGTAACACCAGTTTTATCACCTCCAGCCTCACGAACTACTGGTGCAGATTCTCCAGTTATAGCTGATTCGTCCACTAAAGCTACACCATCAATAATCTCTCCATCAGAAGGAATTATCATCCCATCAGAAATGATTACCATATCCCCTTTTTTCAGCATCAATGCTGGTACAGATTCTACTTCGTCTGTAGTATCGGGAATTACTCTTTGAGCATAAACTTCGCTTCTTCCCTGTTTTAAAGATTCAGCTTGGTTTTTTCCTTTACCTTCAGCTAAGCTTTCAGCAAAATTAGAAAATAACACCGAAAACCACAGCCAAAAACTAACATGCAGATCGAAACCATAAGGAAGATTATTAAAAAAATTCATGGCTGCAATCACTGTGGTAATAACAGCGCCGATTTCCACTATTAGCATCACGATATTGCGCCAAAGCACAAAAGGGTTAAGCCTAATAAAAGCTTGTTTAACCGCCTGTAAAATCAGCTCAATATTCCATGAATTTTTTTTATCCATACGTGGCTATTACCTAAAAAGTTTTTCCAGCAAAAATATACAAATGCTCTAAAATTGGTCCTAATACTAAAGAAGGCAAAAAAGCTAGAGCACCAACAATAATGATCACACCTGATAAAACCACAATAAATAATGGCGTAGCTGTAGGAAATCTAATGATTTTTGGGATACTATTTTTTCTCACAATCGAACCAGCAATCGCTAAGGCTGGGATAATAGTAATTAAGCGACCAAACAACATTGAACATGCAATAGATAAATTGTAGAAAGGGGAATCTGCTTTGAGACTTGCAAATGATGAACCGTTATTGCCAATCGCTGATGCATAAGCATAAAGCGATTCAGATAGCCCATGAAAACCCGGGTTACCCAATCCAGCAATGCCAGAATCAACCGACACTGCCACAGCACTGAAAAAAAATCGAACAATACACGGTAAAAAAAGAGCCAATGACACCATTACTATTTCATAAGGATCTAATTTTTTACCATATATTTCAGGTGAACGACCTATACAAAGACCAATTAAAAACATTGTCAGCATAATATAAAACATCATACCGATGAAACCCGCACCAACCCCTCCAAAAATAATTTCACCAATAGCCACATTCAGAGTAATAACTAACTCGGTAAGCGGCATCAGACTGGTATAAGCAGAATTTGCTGCACCACATGCTGTAGCTGTTGCACTGTTAGCAAAAACAGCTGAAGATATAATACCAAAACGAACCTCTTTACCCTCCATATTGAGACCATCACGAATACCAAGTTTAGTAAAAAGTGGATTACCGTGAGATTCCGCCCATAACGCAACTGCCAATCCGATAATAAAAAATAACATCATGGTAATAAAAATTGTCCACCCTTGAGCACGATCTTTCATTAAGGCTCCAAAGGTAAATGGAAACGCCGCTGCAATTATTAATAAAGACAGGATAGTAATATAATCTGTAAGTGGGGTTGGGTTTTCATAAGGATGCGCTGCATTCGCTGCAAAAAATCCCCCACCATTTGTCCCCAAATTTTTAATTGCTATTTGGGAGGCAGCTGGCCCTTGCGCAATAATTTGTTCTTTATTTTCTAAAGTATGCGCATGGACGTATGCTTTAAGATTGTCTGGTGTCCCTTGAGATATCAAAAAAATAGCGAAAATTATCGAGAGTGGTAATAAAATATAGATTATTGACCGTGTCAAATAAACCCAAAAATTCCCAATCGTTGTGGTGTTTTTACGGACAAAAGAATTGATTAAAGCTATTCCTGCGGCCATTCCGCATGCTGCAGATAAAAAATTCTGTAACCCCATACCCAGCATTCTGGTTAAATAACTTAAAGAAGATTCACTGTTATAACTCTGCCAATTAGTATTAGTTACAAAAGAGATGGCAGTATTGATGGAGCTATCCCACTTAATGGCTTTAAACCCTTCTGGGTTCCAAGGTAAAATGTATTGGATTCTTTGCAAAAAGAACAAAAATATTATGCCGATAAAAGTGAAAAGTAAAAAATGAACAGCAAATGTCCTCCAAGTCATCTCTTCCTGAGGATCAATTCCCATCATTCGATAGAAAAAATTTTCTATCGGCACTAAAACTGGAGAGAGAAAAGTACGTTCTCCAGCAAAAACCTTGGCCATATATTCGCCTAAGAGAAATGCCAAAATTGTCAAAAAAATCAGCAACAACGTTGTTTGTAACCACCAGGCTTCTAGCATATAAAACTCATCAGCTTGTTATTACAAGCTGCAAGATAAAACAATATATTAATTACAATCCTTATAATACTATACTATACTTTACTAATCTCAGCCAATTGTTCTGCATGATGTTCATGAATTAACGGTTCAATAACCGGCTGCAAATCTCCCTCCATAATCTTGTCGAGCTGATAAAGAGTTAAATTAATCCTGTGATCAGTAAGTCTACCTTGAGGGAAATTATAAGTACGAATTCTTTCGGAACGATCTCCGGTACCAACCATACTACGCCGAGTTTCTGCTTGTTCTTTTCGTTGCTTTTCCTGTTCTGCCGCCAAAAGTCTAGCTTTTAGAAGAGACATGGCCCGAGCACGATTTTTATGTTGTGAACGCTCATCCTGACATTCAACTACCACTCCAGATGGCAAGTGAGTAATACGAATAGCTGAATCTGTAACATTCACATGCTGCCCACCTGCGCCCGAGCTACGATAAGTATCAATTTTTAAATCTGCCGGGTTAATATCAATGCTATCAATTTCTTCTGCTTCAGCAATTACTGCAACTGTACAAGTAGAAGTATGAATTCTCCCTTGAGCTTCAGTTGCCGGTACTCTTTGAACCCGATGGACTCCAGATTCAAATTTCAATTTTGAATACGCCCCTTTGCCAATCACTCTAGTAATTATCTCTTTGTAACCACCATGTTCACCTCCACTTGCATGGATAATCTCTATTTGCCAGCCCGCATCCTCTATGTAGTGTGAATACATCCGAAAAAGATCTCCCGCAAAAATAGCAGCCTCATCTCCCCCAGTTCCAGCACGAATTTCTAAAAAAACATTACGTTCATCATTAGGGTCACGGGGTAAAAGTAACAATTGCAGCTTTTCAGTAAGTTTTTGATTGATCTGTTTAAGATGGAATAAATCTTCCGACGCCAAAGATTTTAAATCATGGTCAGATTCCTCTAGCAAAATCTTTTCAGCATCAGCCATTTTTTGCTGATTACTGTTGTATTCATTAAAAGCAGATACAATAGGCTCAAGATATGCATATTCTTTTGATAACTCGCGGTAACGATTTTGATCGTTAATAATCTCCGGACATGCCAAAAGATCTGAGATTTCCTGATGCCTTTTATGTAAAACAGTTAGCTTATTTATTATTGAAAGTTGCATGGGGTTTCCTATTTTAAATGTAACAACTTATCAAGAGGTATTATTTTTTGTAGCCCCTGGGGTAGATTTTTTTCAACCTGTTTCTGAATAACGTTTACAATCGCTTTTTTCACTTCATGCTGTAGCATAACAGCTGCGTCAATTCTAACAGCTGGATTATGAAAGTTCCCAGTAACTTTAATCGGTAAGAAAAAATTCTTATCGTGCGTACTATAAGCATTTAACGCAAAATCCAGATTTTCTGATACTAAATTAGCTTTTCCATTGCCTGTTATTTTGTAATCTACAGCCTGAATTAAAAAATCATTCGTATTTAAAAGTGCATTGTTTAAGTTAAAACTCATCGTTAATCTATCAAACCCTGTACGGGGGGGCTCAGATTTCGGCGGCAAAGGCTTAGCATTCAACATTGCATGTGCTCTTCTAACTTCGTATGGAATATCTACTCCACTATATGAACCATTGAGAACCGAAAGATTACCGACACCACTAACACTATTGAACATCTCTTTGGTAGTTTGTCCACGCACATTAATATCAGCATTAAAAGAAAGCGAACCGCTAAATTTATCATATTTTATCAAATCTATTAAAAGTGGCTGAATAGCAGTATTAGCTACTGCCAATTTCAAATTCGACTGTATTATAGCATTTCTTAAATCAACAGATGCGCTTCCATTAACCTTGCTTTGATAAAAACCAAAACTCAATTTTTGAAATTTAAATAAACCAGCATTACCTTCAACCACAGTAGTAAAATTTTTAAGACTCAGTTCACCAGTACGAATTGCCCCTATTTTTAGACCCCCATTGACTTTTATGGATTGTAAAAAACCAGCTGATGAAGAAAAAGGATGGTTAGTTTTATCCGAAACTTTCGCTATATGCGATTGTTCCTTTGCAACAATGCTTGAGGTTTGACTCTTCGACGAAACAGAACCAAGTGCATTTAAATCCAATTTATTAATAAAAATATCAAATGCAATACTTTTAGCTACATAACTAGCATTTCCTTTTAAAACCATATCATCTAAAGCAACTTGAATACTTGGGAATTTTACCGCCTGGGGTGATAACTCTGCGATAACTTTAAAAGATGAATTGGACTGTTTTTGAGATGAAACACCAAG
>Ga0172367_10010307_pt1 | contig 10077 bp, 9 predicted proteins | sample Lak10m_FD_114542 | JGI IMG/M metagenome (GOLD analysis project Ga0172367, IMG submission 114542) | Freshwater microbial communities from Kabuno Bay, South-Kivu, Congo - kab_022012_10m | ecosystem: Environmental > Aquatic > Freshwater > Lake | place: Democratic Republic of the Congo: South-Kivu...
GAGCGCGTGTACGCCTATTTCCCGCGCCTGAAGGAGAGGCGGCGGCAGCGCGCGGGTTCGCTCTCCGGGGGCGAGCAGCAGATGCTGGCGCTTGCGCGCGCGCTGATGCTGCGCCCGCGCCTGCTGCTGCTCGATGAGCCTTCCTTCGGCCTCGCCCCGCGCGTGGTGCGCGAGTGGATGGCGATACTGGATGCGATCCGGTTGAATGAAGGCGTAGGCATATTGCTGGTGGAGCAAAACGCGGCATTGGCGCTGGAGCTTGCCGATCGCGTCCTGGTGCTCGAAACCGGACGCATCGTGCTGGCAGGCGCGGCCGACGCGATCCGGCAGGACGAGGGCGTGCGCCGCGCCTATCTCGGTAGCTGAGCGCGCTGTTCATGGAAGCTCTCGTCAACCAGTTGCTCTCCGGCCTCGCCAGCGGCGGCATCTACGCCAGCCTGGCGCTGGCACTGGTGATGATTTACCAGGCGACGCATCACGTCAATTTCGCCCAGGGTGAAATGGCGATGTTTTCCACCTATGTCGCCTGGACGCTGATCGCCGCCGGCTTCGGCTATTGGGCCGCCTTCTTTCTGACGCTCGCCTTCGCCTTCGGCCTCGGTTTTCTGATCGAGCGCCTGCTCGTGCGTCCGGTAGCGCGCGCGCCGGTGCTCTCGGTCGTCGTGGTGTTCATCGGATTGCTGGTCATATTCAACAGCCTCGCCGGCTGGCTCTTCAGCTACAGCATACGTTCGTTTCCCAGCCCGTTCCCGCAAGAGACGCTGCACCTGGGCCGCTATCTGGTGACGCCGCATCAGCTGGGCGCGGTAGGTGTTACGCTGATCGTGCTGGTCTTGGTTTTCGCCTTCTTTCGTTACACCGCTACCGGGCTCGCGATGCGCGCCGCCGCGCAGCATCCGGATTCCAGCCGCCTCGCGGGCATACGCGTCGGCCGCATGCTCGCGCTGGGCTGGGGGCTGGCCGCGGCCATAGGCGCGACCGCCGGCATGATGGCGGCGCCGGTCGTCTACCTCGAACCCAATATGATGTCGGGCATTTTGCTGTACGCCTTTGCCGGCGCGCTGCTCGGCGGCATAGATAACCCGGGTGGCGCGGTGCTGGGCGGATTCCTGGTGGGCGTGCTGGAGAACCTGCTCGGCGCCTATGTGATCGGCACCGAAATCAAACTTTCGGTGGCACTGTTCCTGATCGTCGCAGTGCTTCTGGTGCGTCCGCGCGGCCTGTTCGGCGGGCGCAGTCTGCGATCATGAATCCGGCGAACAGGAAAGCGGTCCCGGCCACCGCGGCGGAGTTGCGCGCCGCGGCGGTAGTGTTGGCGCTGGCGCTGCTATTGCCGCTCGCGCTGGACGGCTATCAGCTGTTCCAGCTGACGCAGGTGCTGGCCTATGCGATCGCGTTGCTCGGTCTGAATCTGCTGAGCGGATACAACGGCCAGGTTTCCCTGGGGCACGGCGCCTTCTGCGCGATCGGCGCCTATGCGGCGGCGATACTGATGACGCGCTTCGGTTTACCGTATTGGCTGGCGGTGCCGGCGGCCGGCGTCGTCAGTTTGCTTGCGGGTTTGTTATTCGGACTGCCCGCACTGCGGCTGGGCGGCCTGCACCTTGCACTCGCCACCTTCGGCCTGGGCTTAGCCCTGCCGCAGTTGCTGAAGTACAAGGGGCTGGAAGCCTGGACCGGCGGTGTGCAAGGCATCGTACTCTCTAAGCCGGAAGCGCCATTCGGCCTGCCCTTGGACCAGGATCTGTGGCTGTATTACTTCACGCTGTCCGCGACGCTGCCGATGTTCTGGGTCGCGCGCAATCTGATCCGTGGCCGTATCGGGCGTGCGCTGGTCGCGCTGCGCGACGCGCCCATCGCCGCCGTCGCCATGGGTGTGGACAGCGCACGCTATCGCTTGTTCGCCTTCGGCGTAAGTGCGCTGTACGCAGGCGTCGCCGGCGCGCTGGCGGCCGTTGCGGTGCAGTTCGTTGCGCCCGACAGTTACACCATCTTCTTTTCCATTGCGCTGCTCGTAGGCATCGTCATCGGCGGACTCGGGTCCATTTCGGGCGCACTCTACGGCGCGCTATTCATCCAATTCGTGCCGAATATCGCCGACGAGCTCTCTAGCGCGGCGCCCTGGGCCATCTACGGCGTGTTCCTGCTTGCCTGCGCCTATCTGCTGCCCCAGGGCGTGGCCGGCGCGCTGCGCCGCCTCGCGATACGCAATGCGCGCAAAGGGTAGGGCGAAGCCGCCCGTACGCGGTAAACTTGGCGGCAAACCAGTTTGGGAGGCAAAGTGCGCAAATATCTTCTAGTGGCAGCAGTGGCCGCGATCGTCGGTCTGGCGCTGGACGCATCACCGGCGTTGGCGCGCAAGCACAAGGAGCCAAGCGCGAGCGGCAGGGAGATACGCATAGGCAATATCATGCCCTATAGCGGGCCGGCCTCCGCCTATGCCACGATAGGCAAGGTCGAAGCGGCTTACTTCAAGAAGGTCAACGACGAAGGCGGCATCAGCGGGCGCAAGATCCGTTTCATCAGCGTGGACGACGGCTACAACCCGGCGAAGGCGGTGGAAATGGCGCGGCGCCTGGTCGAGCGCGACCAGGTGCTGCTGATCTTCAATCCGCTGGGCACGCCGTCGAACACCGCGATCCGCGGCTACATGAACAAGAAGAAAGTGCCGCAGCTCTTTGTCGCGAGCGGCGCGAGCAAATGGGGAGACCCCGAGCATTTTCCCTGGACCATGGGCGGGCAGCCCAATTACCAGTCCGAGGGGCGCATCTACGCCCAGCACATCCTCAAGCGGCGACCGAATGCGCGCATCGCCGTACTCTATCAGAACGACGACTACGGCAAGGACTACCTGCAGGGTTTCAAGGACGGCCTGGGTGCGGAGGCAAAGCGCATCGTGGCCGAAGCGTCCTACGAAGTCACGGACCCGACCATAGACTCGCAGATCATTGCGCTGCGTTCCTCGGGCGCCGACGTGTTCTTCAATATCAGCACGCCGAAATTCGCCGCGATGGCGATAGGCAAGGCCTACGATCTGGGCTGGCACCCGATACAGTATTTGAACAACCTTTCCATTTCAGTCGGGTCCGTGCTCAAGCCCGCCGGACTGGAGAAGTCCATCGGTCTGATTTCGGTTGCCTACTACAAAGACCCCACGGACAAGCGCTGGGAGGACGACCCGGCGATCAAGGAGTGGAAGGCATTTATGCAGCAGTACTATCCTCAAGGCAATGCCAGCGACAGCCTGAACGTCTACGGCTATCTGCTGGCACAGATGCTGGAGCAGGTGTTGCGCCAGGCCGGGGACCAGCTTACGCGCGCCAATGTCATGCATGCAGCGGCGAACCTCAAGGATTTGCAGCTGCCGCTGGCGCTGCCCGGCGTAAAGGTCAACACCAGTCCGACCGACTACTTTCCTTTCGAATCGATGCAGCTGCAGCGCTTCGACGGCAAACAGTGGGTGTTGTTCGGGGAGGTGGTGGGGCGGTAGCCTGGCACGGCCGGTGCCCGCAGCGAGCGGCTCTACGGCCGCTGCGCGTTCGCGGACAACGGAGTAAGCCTCTGGCCGATGAAAAAACTCAAGGCAACGATGGCGGCCGCAGCGCAGCCGAACAGCAGTTCGCGCGCGTCGCTGTGGCTGGCGACGGCCGGAAACGCGAGGCGCGCAAGCCCGTAGCTTCCCACCAGCAGCGACAGCCCGGCGATGGCGAGTCCCATGGCGCGCGAGACGATCAGCGCGCGGCGGTCCGCGCGTGCGAGCATTTTCGCCACCCACAGGCCGTTCACCCCGTCCGTGGTCATCATGCCCAGCATGAACGTGATGCCGAGCACGATGGCGAACCCCCAGCCCGCCATGCTGTGCGCGGTGAGCGAGAACAGCGCGACCTGGCTCACGGTGTCGAAAGACAGGGCGAAGAGAGCGCCGACTGCCGCGATCAGCACCGGATGGCTGATCTGTCCAACATGGCCGAACAGCCGGGACTTCAAGCCCGCAGGCGCCACCACCTGGTCCGCCTGTGTGTTGAGTACGCCGTACAAATTGAGCAGTCCGAGCGCGTAGAGGAAGCCTATGGAGATGCAGGCGCCCAGCGTATCCAGCCAGGGCGGGGTTTCCCACTGGCGCGCGAACAGGCTGACACCGATGGCGACCAGGATCACGATGGCGCCGTGCCCCGCGGAGAAGAAAAAGCCGGACCAGCGCGCGAGCCGCGGCCTGCGCGCGGCATTGCTGCGCGCGATGCTGTCCACGGTCGCGACATGGTCCGGATCCAGGCCGTGCTTCAAGCCCAGGGCATAGACCACGGCGAGGAGCGCCAGCCAGTCGTTGGGTAGCGGCGTCATTGCATCAGGCCCTGGCGCCGGATGAAACCGATCACGCTATCGGGGCCCTGTCCGGTCTTGGGATTGGTGAATACGAAAGGCCGTTCTCCGCGCATATTCCCGGCATCGCGCGCAATGACCTCTAGCGCGGCCGCCATCGGCAGGGCGGAGCTGGCGAGCTGCAGCAGTTGGGTCAGGGGGAGGTCGGTGCTCATGGGATCGGCAAATTGCCGTATTTCGGCCGTGTCTGAATGGCCATCATTCTATTGGAAGCAGGGCGACGACACGAGTTTTCGCAAAGCATGCGTAGCGACGCCTGTCGCATTCTGCGACGCTTCGTCCATCGGATTCCGCGCTTCGTCCGATGGCGCTCGCGGGCGATGCGCGTGGCGTGCAGACTGCGTGCGTCATCCAGAACTTGATAAAGGAGCTGTCATGGTAGACAAGGAAATGATGCGTATCGCCCGCCGGCGCGCCGGCATGAAGCTGGGTTTCTTCATCCATTTTGGGGTATTCGCCGCGGTCAATGCCCTGCTGTTCGCGCTCAATCAGCAGGTGACGCCGCAGCACACCTGGTTTGCGTTTCCCCTGGGCGGTTGGGCGATCGGCCTGACCATGCACGGCCTTGCGGTATACTTTTCCCTCTCCGGCTTGCGCGAGCGCATGATAGAAGAGGAATTGCGCAAACTGGGAAAGCGCGCCGATCCAGGCGTGAGCTAGGCTGACAGGATGACCATGCCGATTGCCCATCGTCGCGAACTGCCGCGGGTCGTATACGCGATGGCATTGTGCCTGCTGATCGCGACGGCGCTTACGGTATTCGGAACCACGGACTTCGGCGCCAATCTGGTGTTCAGCCTGTGCATAGGCATGCTCACTTATGCGGGCATCGATCTGCCGCGCCGCTGCCTGTGGCCGAGGCGTGCGCCGGCCCTGCCGCCCATGGTCCTGCTGGCCTTGCTTGCCGCGTTCGTAGGCTGGTTCGGTGGAAGCTACATCGCCAGCGCCCTATTGGGGCTGCCCTGGAAGCCGGTCGGCATGGGGCCCAACGCCATGCTCGGCTTTCTCGCGCTGACCGCGGGCGCGGGATTGGGCGGGACTTTCTTCTTCTGGACGCGCGAACGCCTTGCGGGCAGCGAGCGCGCCGAGGCAGAGGCGCGCCTGAAACTGCTGCAAGCGCAGATCGAGCCGCATTTTCTGTTCAATACGCTCGCCAATCTGAAGGAGTTGATCGCGCTCGATCCGCCGCGGGCGCAGGCGATGCTCGGGCACCTGGACGGCTATTTGCGCGCGACGCTCGCCACAACGCGCAAGGACCGGTGCACGCTGGCAGACGAATTCGCGCTGCTGCGCGGCTACCTTGAAATCCTTTCCATACGCATGGGTGCGCGGCTCACCTACACACTCGACCTGCCCCAGGCGCTGGAACAGGTCAAGCTGCCGCCCATGCTGCTGCAGCCTCTGGTGGAGAATGCGATCAGGCACGGATTGGAGCCCAAGGTCGAGGGCGGGCGCTTGCGCGTGGCGGCAAGCGCTGAAAACAAGCGGCTGGTGTTGGCGGTCGAGGACAACGGACTTGGCTTCGGTGCCGCGGGCACCGGGGGCACCGGGGTCGGCCTGCCGCATGTCCATGACCGCCTCGCCGCCGTCTATGGCAATGCCGCTGCTGCGACAGTAGGCGAAGCCGAGGGCGGGGGCGCGCGGGTCGAACTGCGTCTGCCCCTGCAAACATGAACCCGCGCGCGCTGATCGCCGAAGACGAGCCCTTGCTTGCGCAGAGCCTGAAGCATGCGCTCGGCCTTGCCTGGCCGGAATTGCAGGTGCTCGATCCGGCGCCTAACGGCATCGAAGCCCTGCGTCTCGCGCGCAGCGAGCGGCCCGACGTGTTGTTTCTTGACATACGCATGCCCGGACTTACCGGATTGGAAGTCGCGGCCGAACTCGTAGACGGTATGGCAGCCGGCGAGGCAGCGCCCCGCATCGTGTTTGTCACGGCCTACGATGAGTACGCTTTGAAGGCCTTTGAACTCGCTGCGGTCGATTACCTCCTGAAACCGGTCGGCGCCGACCGCCTGACGAAAGCAATCGAGCGCCTGAAAGCGCAGTTGGCGGCGCCCAGGGAGGACCTTGCGCAGCTGGTGGCGAGGCTGCAGCAAGTCATTACCGCCACACCCGGACATGCGGCGCCTGCGCGCGATGCGCCGCTTGCGACCATACGCGCCGCGGTCGGCAACACGGTGCGCATGATTCCGGTGGACGAAGTATGCTATTTCCAGGCTACGGACAAATACACCAGCGTCGTTACACGCGACGCAGAAGTGCTGATACGCACGCCGCTGAAGGAACTCCTCGCGCAACTGCCGCCGGAGCGGTTCCGGCAGGTGCACCGCAGCACCGTGGTCAATCTTGCCGAAATCGCGGCTGCAGTGCGAGACGAGAGCGGGCGCATGTCGCTGCGACTGAAACAGCGCAAGGAAAGCCTGCCGGTCAGCCGCGTGTACGCCGAGCAGTTCCGGCAGATGTAGACGGGCGGAGCAAATTCGCCCGCGCCGACGCCGGGTCGCGCACTGCATCGTGGGTGCGCGCATCAACCGTGCGAAAAGGAAGGGCAAACCGCTGCGGTTGACCCGATGCACCACTTCGACTATATCGACGGACCGAGCATCGAGGCGGTGACGCTCGATCCGCCCGCCGCAGCCCAGTCGGTCATCCGCTACGAACACGGCCTGGTCATGCCGGGTTTCGTCAATCTGCATGGACATTGCCTGCGGGGCGGCCGACCTGGGTCGCATCCAGGCCGGTGCCAAGGCAGATCTGCTGGTGTTCGACCTCACCTGCAGCCGGTTTGGGATCCGCTCAAGAACCTCGTCTGGAAAGGACATGCCGGCGACATCGCACTCGTGATGGTGCACGGCGAGACGGTGATGCGCGATGGCAAGTTTCTTAAGGCGGACGAAGACGCCATCATGCGCAAAGCCGCAAGCGCGGCGAAGAAGATCTGGGACATCGGCGTCGAACGCGGAATCCTGCCTGTCGGCGGCGCTTGAATTCGGGGCGCGAGCGATTTCAGAGGCACGCGTGCGCTGCCGCGATCGAGCAGTAATTTCCTGACGGGGTTCGGGTGAATTACGGCTTGTTCACCCAGAATCCGACTCCTGGTTCCAGCGTCTTGCCATTGGCGTTGAAGTCTAGATAGCTCTTATCCGCGGCATAGGCCGCCAGGCCGCCGGAGTTGTCGAGGCTGGGCGCATAAAAGTACCAGCCGGACTGCGCCGCGTTCCACGCCCACAGGGTGGTCAAACTGGCGGTCGAAGCGAGGGCGCCAGCGCTAGGCGGGCTGACCGCAATGGCATTGGCGAAACTGCGCGGCGTCGGATTGTCCCCCACCGCGATCAGACTCCATCCGGCCGGCAGCGGGTTGGGCGGGAGCAGGTTGTCCTTGAAACTGCTCGTATTGACCGCGCTGCCGGAGAGTTGCACCGAGAACGCCGTGGCCGCGTTCACCCAGAAGCCCTCACCGCCATTGATGGTGGAAAGCACGTCGTAGCCCTTGCTGAGCGCGTAATCGCTCAACGCCTGCCCGGCGAGCGCCGGCGCATAAAAGGCCCATTTGGCAGTGGCCGCCACCCACTTCCAGACGGTCTGTAACTGGCCCGTGTTGCCGAAGGCGCTTGCTACGTTGATCCCGCTACTGGAGCTGTTCCCGACCAGATTCCAGCCAGGAACGAAATTCAACGTCGCCGGTGCGAGCGTCGTGGTGGTCGTGCTTGCAACGGTGCTGGTCGTGCTTGTCGAAGTGGTGGATGTTGTCGTACTGGTCGTCGCGGCCGAAACGGTTACGCTGACTTCGGCGGAAACGTCGCTCTCTCCGGCACTGTTCACCGCCGTCACCACGATGTAATAGGGGACTCCGTTCGCGCCGGAATGCGGGGCGAACGGGCTGGTGGCGCCTGCATGCACGTGCCCGCCTGCCAGCGTAGCGTAGTTCGCTTTGGTCACGCCTGGCGCATTCGCCATATAGACGTTGTACGAGGTCGCGCCTGCAACCGCATTCCAGCTCGTGGTGATCAGATTCCCGCCGGTAATCGAACCGACGACGCCGCTCGGGGCCGCGGGTATCGGCGCTGTCGGCACCACTGCGCTGGATGCCGTCGATGCGGAGGAAGAGCCCACCAGATTGGTTGCAAACACCGTGAAGGCGTAAGCGGTCCCGTTGGTCAATCCTGGAACGGTAATGGGAGAAGTCGCCCCCGCAGCGCTGGCCGAGCCCGGGCTGGCGATGACGACATAGCCGGTGATCGCGCTGCCGCCGTTGGAGGCAGGCGGCACAAAACTTACCGTCGCCTGGGCATTGCCTGCCGCGGCGCTCACACCTGTCGGCGCACCGGGGACGGTCGCAGTTGTCGGCGTCACGCCGACCGTAACCGGTCTGAACGCCAGCGCGTTGAAGGTTCCTTGCGCATTTCTTGCCGTGACCCAGCAGTCGTACGCGGTCCCGTTGACAAGACCGGTCACCGTAAGCGGGGATGCGCTGCCGGTTACCGGTCCGACTGTCGTGCCCCCGGATTTGCAGCTCGCGCTGTAATCGAGTACCGCCGATCCGCCGTTGTTTTCCGGCGGACCGAAAGCAATGATGGCTTGCCCGTCTCCCGGACTGGCGCTGATGGACGTAGGTACGCCTGGCCGAGCCGGTGCATTGGGGGTGAATTGTGCATTGAAATCCGACGCGGCACTGGGCGTTCTGCTGGTGCCGGCAGCATTGGTCGCGGTCAGCCCGCACTTGTAGGTCGTGCCATTGTTCAGACCGGTCAGCGTGATGTTCGGAACAGGACTGCTGACAGCAAAACTGAGCGGTATGCCGGCGCCCGACTGATAGGTGCAGACGGCTGCGTAGCTTGTGATCGGCGAACCGCCATCCGTGGGCGGGCTAAATGCAATGATCGCCATGGTGTTGCCGGAATCCACGAACGAGCAGCAGCTCGGGCTGGCGGGCGCGGTGGCCAGGCTGGACAATGGGGTCACTGCATTGGAAACCGCCGACGGCAGCCCCGAGTTGGTTACTTCGACGGTAAAGGTGTAGCTTACGTCGTTCGTGAGGCCTTCCACCAGAATCGGCGAGCCGTATCCCAATGCGCTAATGCCGCCCGGGCTGGATTTGACGGTGTAACCCATCAGCGTGCCATTGACCACGCTGCCGTTGGTCGGCTCGACGAAGCCGACGGTCGCCTGCGTGCTGCCCGCTTTAGCGCTCACCAGCGTCGGGACGGTGGCCGAACCGGCCGGCGTCACGCTAGCGGAGGCTGCCGAGACGGACGGCGTGCCGAAACCGTTCGAGGCGGCGACGGTGAAGCTGTAGGAAGTTCCATTAGTCAGGCCCGAAACGACTATAGGCGAAGCCATGCCCGTGGCGGTGATGCCGCCAGGACTGGCTGTCACGGTGAACATCGTCGCCGTGGCGCCGCCGCTCGAACCCGGACTGAAATTCACGATCGCTTGCGTGTTGCCGCCGGCCGCGCTCACCCCTGTCGGCGCGCCGGCGCCGGTAAATGTCGGTTTGTCGTTTGGGTCGCCCGGCCGCTTCCCCGCGAGAATTTCGGCCCAGTTCGCGTAGCCGTCGTTGTCCGAATCCAATAACTCGATGTCGACGTAAGCCTTGTCGACTACGGCGGGCGGCAGTCCGCCGTAGCCGTTTTGGGAAAGCGCCTGAGCCAGAGTCGCGTCGGCCTTGGCGAGAACCGCTGCCTTCCAGCTGCCGTA
>Ga0172367_10010310_pt1 | contig 10075 bp, 6 predicted proteins | sample Lak10m_FD_114542 | JGI IMG/M metagenome (GOLD analysis project Ga0172367, IMG submission 114542) | Freshwater microbial communities from Kabuno Bay, South-Kivu, Congo - kab_022012_10m | ecosystem: Environmental > Aquatic > Freshwater > Lake | place: Democratic Republic of the Congo: South-Kivu...
CCGCACCTCCTTTTACTCTTCCCCCGCCGGTTATCTTAATTAGGCGGACATCAGTTTAAGTTAAACAATGTTATTAGAAGTCGCTGTGGATCGCACCGGTGGGGATCAATCCTGGATCGAAAGGTGTGACCTGGTAGACATAATAGTTCAACCAGTTGGCATAAAGCAAGTGGGCATGCCCTCGCCAGCGTACCTGCGGGAATCTAGACGGGTCATCGTTGGGATAATAATTGTCCGGGATGTTGATTGGCAATCTCTTTTGAACGTCGCGATCGTATTCAGCCTTGAGTGTAAGCGGGTCATATTCAGAATGACCGGTGATGAACAGATGGCGCCCATCCTTCGAGCCAACGATATAAACCCCAGCCTGGTCTGATTCTGCCAAAATTTGCAGTTCGGGTATTTTTTCGATATCAGAACGGCGGATTTCAGTGTGTCGCGAATGCGGAGCCATGAAGACATCATCAAAACCACGCAACAGCTTTTCCGTGGGTAGCAACGTCCGGTGTTCAAAAACCCCGAACATCTTCGCTGGTAGCGGGTATTTGGGGATGCCATAACGGTGATACAGGCCAGCCTGGGCACCCCAACAAATATAAAAAATGGATTCCACGTTTGTATCAGCCCAATCCATGATATTTACCAATTCAGGCCAATAATCCACGTCTTCGAAATCCAAATGTTCTATAGGCGCTCCAGTTATGATCAAGCCGTCGAATTTCTGTGCGCGAACATCAGCAAAGGTCTCGTAATGAGTGAGCAGGTGTTCGGCATCGGTGTTCTTGGATTCGTAGGAGGCTGTGTGCAAAAGGGTCACATCAACCTGCAGGGATGAGTTTCCTAATAACCGCAAGAGCTGAGTCTCGGTCGAAATTTTTGTCGGCATCAGGTTGAGAATCGCCACTCGCAAGGGGCGAATATCCTGGTGAGCGGCTCGATCTTCGCCCATCACGAACACATTTTCTGCTTCAAGAATAGCGCGAGCAGGCAGCGTGTTTGGGATTTTTACTGGCATGGGTCTTTCCTTATGCGTTCAGTGCCTGGTCTAGATCCCACAGGATATCGTCAATGTCTTCAATGCCTATACTTAAGCGAATGAAGTCGGGGCTGACCCCAGCTGAAATCTGCTCGCTTTCACTTAATTGGCTGTGAGTGGTTGTGGCCGGGTGTATGGCCAGAGATTTGGCATCGCCGACATTCGCAAGATGGCTGAAAAGCTGCAGGTTTTCGATAAACTTCTTGCCTGCTTCGGCGCCGCCTTTAATGCCAAAACCCAGGATGGAGCCGGAGCCTTTGGGAAGATATCTTTTTGCGCGTTCGTAATCTGGATGGCTTTTCAACCCGGGGTATTTTACCCAACTGACCTTGGGGTGTTTTTCCAGGTATTCCGCCACAGCCTGGGCATTCTGGACATGTCGTTCAATACGAAGGCTGAGAGTTTCGATCCCTTGAATGGTTTGCCAGCTGTTAAAAGGAGATTGACAAGCGCCAAAATCACGTAGAACCTGGACACGGGCTTTAATGATGAATGGCGGAAGCCCTGCCTCAAGCAGGCTGGCATATACCAGGCCGTGGTAGGAGGAATCCGGCTCTGTGAAATTGGGGAACTGTCCACAGTTCCAATCGAAATTCCCTCCGTCAACAATCATCCCGCCGAGGCTGGTGCCGTGGCCCCCAATAAACTTGGTGGTGCTGTGGGTGACAACATTCGCCCCCCACTCAAACGGACGGAAAAGATAAGGTGTCGCAAAAGTATTGTCGATCATCAAAACAATTTTGTGTGTTTTGGCGATGGTGGATACTTCTTCGAATGGAAACACGGAAATATCCGGGTTGCCAAGGGTTTCCCCGTAGATGATCTTCGTATTAGGCTTGATCGCCTTTTTAAAATTTTGCGCGTCGCCAGGGTCCACAAAAGTGACATCGATACCTAATCTGCGGAGGGAGTAATTGAACTGATTATATGTGCCACCATACAAACGACTGCTGCTGACAATATGATCTCCAGCCCCGCAGAGGGTGAAGATGGCTTGTGCCTGGGCAGCATGGCCGGATGATGCTGCCAACGCACCGACTCCACCTTCGAGGTCGGCTATGCGCTGTTCGAGGACATCGGTAGTGGGATTCATCAGGCGTGTATAAATGTTTCCCAGTTCTTTAAGGGCGAATAAGTTCGCCGCATGTTCTGTGTTCTTAAACTGGTAACTTGTGGTTTGGTAAAGTGGTACCGCACGGCTACCGGTAACGGGGTCAGGGGAATAGCCCGAGTGCAGTTGGCGGGTGGCAAAACCGAATTTACGAGATTGAGCAGACATAATTCTTTCCTCCTGTTGTATTTGAATTCTGCCCTTATCCAGAAGAAATAAAATACTTCTTCCAGATAGAATTAAGAAGAAGTATACGCGTTTACTCTTCTCTCATCTTCCAGATCGTACTGCCGGAATTGGCACCTTGGCGGAAATACTGCCAGGTTGTCGAGGCTTCGTAGGGCCGGTCCCTCCGCCTCTCTGGATAAGAGCTAATATATTCCCGGTCTTTACCCGGGTTTGGTTTATTATTTCGCGTTTATATCACCTGTAATTTGGAGTGTCAAGGGTGAATTCGGGCCACCCCGGGAGTCATTGAAGCGCGACTTTCAAAAAATGCTATAATTTATATATTACCTGGCTCTGATAGTGCAATTAATAATTCCCGGAACAAACAACAAACCTTATTTGTGTTTAATAATTTGAGATTATTGAGTTTACATTCCAAGAGACTGCACGGTTTGACGTTATTTTTCCATTTCTAAAGCCGATAGGATTTTAATAACAATAACGGCATTCAAGCCTTGTGACCGTTCAATGTTTCAAGCAATTTTCTTTGCGGTTCTACTGGGCGTGAAATGTTAATGCCAGGAGAGCGAAATGGTGAAACATCGAGAATATTCGATTAACTTCATATTACTTGCGGTGGCTCTGGTTTTTATATCAAGCTGCGCAAATTTTTCGAGTGAGGTTGAGTTTTTTAATGGCAAGACGGTGACGATCATCGTGCCTCATGGGACTGGTGGTGGGATGGATGCCTATGCGCGATTAATCGCGCCATTTCTCCAGGAATACTTGCCGGGTTCGAAAGTTGAAGTGCGCAATGTGCCTGATAGCGGAGGCCTGGCAGGGAAAAACCAGGTTTTTGCTGCAAACCCTGATGGGTTGACGTTATTATTTGCTTCTGGTGCTGGCACTCTGCTGGCAGAATGGGCTGGGCAGCCTGGAGTGGAGTACCGTACTGCAGAATATTCCTGGATTGGCCGGATAAATGCCGAGCCTCATATTCTGGCAGTTTCACCCAGCACTGGATATGAGAATTTCGGCGATATAACCAAAGCTGGAAAAGTATCAATGAGTTTCGCGGGCGTGAGCACGGATGATTACTATGTTGCGCTGATCACTTCCCAGATCCTGGGATACAAAGTACAGGCTCATACGCAATACCTTGGCACGAATGATGCTACTTTGGCTTGCGCAAAGGGTGAAGTGGAGGCTATCATGCTTTCTGCTTCCAGCATATTGCCACAAATTGCTGCACAAACATTGGTACCGATTGTCAGTTTCAGTTCTCAGCGATCTGATGATCAGCCTGATCTTCCTACCATTCTTGAGGTCGTTCCCCCTGAAAAACAAAAGGTGATGCAGGCTTTGGTCTACATCTTTCAGCTTGATCGCAATTTTCTGGCTCCTCCTAACCTGAGCCCGGCGCGTCTCAAGACTCTCCGAGATGCGCTGGATAAGGCGATGGCTGATCCGAAATTAAGAGAAAGCATGCTGAAAATGAGGCGGCCGGTGCATTATTTGACCGGAAGAGAGACAGAAGAACTTCTCGCGAAAATCCAAGCAAGTAAAGCGGAAATCCAACCTATCCTTCGTCAGATAGTACTGGATTCAAAGTAATGAGTCATTTCCCAGAAGGTCCGTCAGGTAAGGCGCCGGAAGAATCAATTTTTCGCAGAATTCGAGCCGGAATTTCAAGGTCGATCTTCTTGAAATTATTGCTCACATTCATTTTCTTGGTGCTCGCTCCGGCGGTAATTGTTAGCCTGGTTTCGACAGAGTCTATCAACCAAATATCTCAACAACGTGTATTCGATCAATTGGAATCGGTTGTTACGCTTAAATCTGCCGAAATTGATATGTGGACGAATGATCTGATCTCAGGGGTAAATGTTTTGCTGCACGAACAGGAAATCAATGAGTATGTCTATCCTTGGTTAAGTGGACAGCTAAACCAGGCGGAGGCGCATAAGGCACATGATCATCTTCTTCAGATTCTGACTCAATTTATAAATAAAACGAAGTTATTCACTATGGTAAGCATGATTGACGGCAACGGGAAGGTGGTTCTTTCCACGGACCCTGGGCAGGAAGGAAAATATCTCGGAGATACTGATTTTTTCAAGAATGGTATGCAAAAGAATTTTCTCAGCCCGCCATTCCAGATTTCGCCACAAGAGAGACGCTTGCAAATGGCAGCCAGCCATCCACTTGTGGTTGCTGGACATGGGGTTCTTGGAGTTTTGGTAGGATACACGGAAATATCTGTATTGGATAACATTATGAAAGAACCAGCTGGTTTGGGGCAGACCGGCAAAAGTTACCTGGTGGGCGCAAATTACCAACCGATAACCCTGACTAGTCATCAGACAAACGAAATTAGCCCACTGGGCGCAAAAGTCCATTCTGCAGGCATTACCTCTGCCATTGAGAACAAGATCCATGGCAGAGGTATGTATGACGATTACAGCGGCACACCTGTGGTTGGCGCATATGATTGGCTTCCGGGATTGCAGACTGCGCTTGTTGTTGAGCAAGACCAGTCTGAAATTTTTGGCCCGATGCGTACAGTTCTCGCTATTGATCTCCTAATTTCATTGGTAGCTGTGCTGACTACCGCGATCGTAGCTTATTTTGCCACCCGCAGTGTTTCGCACCCAATCAGGACACTTTCCAGCATCGCGACCCAAATCGCTGCTGGGGACCTGGATAGGCTTGCTGATATAAGGCGAGAGGATGAAATTGGCCAATTGGCCCTGGCTTTCAACCGTATGACAGGCAGGTTGCGCAGCTTGATTGCTGAACTCCAAGATGATCTGACAGAGCGCAGAAAGACAGAGACTGCGCTGCGAGAAAGCGAAACCCGGTTCAGAGCGGTATTTGAAAATTCAATCGATGCGATCGGAGTTTCCAGACTTGGTATACATACTTTTGCCAACCCGGCGTATCTGGCCTTGTTCGGTTTTGCAAATAACGAGGAAATTGTTGGCAAATCTATCCTGGAATTGATCGCTCCTGAAGATCGAGATCGGATTCGCGAAAATATTCGTAGGCGTGCTGCTGGTGAACCTGTGCCGTCAGCTTATGAAGCGCGTGGTTTGCGCAAGAATCTTGAAAAGTTCGACATGGATATTAAGGTAAGCAGCTTCGATTTAAACCATGAAATGTTTACCTTGGTGATAATGCGTGACATTACCGAAAAGAAACGAGCTGAAGAGGGAATGCAGCGCCTGGCGGAAATCGTCGAGTCAACCGACGATGCGGTTATCAGCAAGAATCTCCAGGGTATAGTGATGAGTTGGAACACAGGCGCAACAAGGTTATATGGTTACTCAGCAGAGGAAATTCTGGGGAAGTCAATTTCAATTTTAATACCCCCTGACTATTTAGACGATCTACAAGAGATCCTGATTAAAATAAAAATTGGGGAATATATCCGGCATTATGAGACAGTTCGTCAGACCAAGTCGGGTTCATGGGTCGATGTTTCGCTTAGCATTTCACCGATTAGAACTATTGCAGGCGATATTATTGGCGCCTCCATAATAGCGAGGGATATTACTGAACGCAAAAAAGCTGAAATGGAATTAATTAATGCCCATGTCGATTTAGAAAAACGAGTGATTGAACGAACTGCCGAATTGCGAACGGCAAATATCGAGCTTGAAAAAGCAAGCCGCTTGAAAGATGAATTTTTGGCAAGCATGAGTCATGAGCTTCGTACGCCGCTTACCGGGATTCTAGGTCTTTCTGAATCTTTACAAATGCAAATCAATGGGGTACTTAATGAAAAGCAAGCAAAATACGTGGACAATATTCACAAAAGCGGTGAGCACTTGCTTGAACTAATCAATGGAATTCTTGATCTTTCGAAAATTGAAGCCGGGAAGCTCGAGTTGGAATATAGCAATTTTTCGCTGGGTGATATTTGTCAGAGTAGCATTCAACTCACAAAGGGGATGGCACAACAAAAGCAAATGAGAGCCATCTATAGTATGGATCCAGAGTACATTATTCTGCACGCTGATGCAAGGCGTGTGAAGCAAATGTTAGTAAACCTGATTGGTAATGCAATAAAATTTTCCCCTGAAGGAAGTATTATTGGCCTGGAAGTAAAAGGTTTGCCAGAAAAGAAACAGGTTCAACTTGTTGTTTGGGATAAGGGTATTGGCATAAAAGCGGAAGATTTATCCCGGTTATTCCGGCCTTTTATCCAGTTGGATGCTCGCCTATCGCGACAATATTCGGGTACCGGGCTGGGTCTTTCGCTTGTCAAACGACTGGCAGACTTGCATGGCGGTGGCGTTAATGTGGAAAGCGAGTTTGGCGCCGGCAGTCGATTTATTATCAGCTTGCCGTGGGAACCGGGTCTTGAGCAACCGGAAAAATCCTTATCGAATAACAGCTTTCATAAACCCTCACAACTTGTATCCAAATCTGCTGCTCTAAAAAAAACACAGACAATCTTGATTGTAGATGACAACGAAACAATCCGCGATATGCTTCCTGACTTCTTTTCGGCCAGAGGCTATCAGAGCGTAGCATTAAAAAGCGGGTATGAGCTTCTTGAGAAGGTTGGGGTTATTCTTCCAAATCTGGTTCTTGTTGATATCCAGATGCCAGGAATGAATGGAATTGAAACCATCGAACGCATTCGGGCACATGCGAACCGGCGGATTTCAGGTCTGCCAATTATTGCCATAACCGCCCTGGTTATGCCAGGTGACCGGGAAAAGTGCCTGGCGGCAGGAGCCAACGAGTATCTAAGCAAACCGCTCAATATGGAGAGGTTATTCGAGATTGTACGCGGGTTTTGCCATGACTGAATATGAGCTGGCCCTTCATGAAATTGTATCCTCCCGGAAATTCGGGCCAGCGAAAAATTGCCATCCTGTATAATGCAAGGATGCCTTACTTGATTGATGGACATAACCTGATCCCAAAGCTTGGGTTTGATTTGAGTTCTTTCGATGACGAAATTGCGCTCGTCGAGCTTTTGAATGAGTTTAACCGTCTCTCGCGGACTGGTCAGATTGAGATTTATTTTGACAACGCCCAACCTGGAGGTCGCGAAAAACAAAGAATGGGTATGGTGAACGCCTTTTTTATACGAAGACCAAAAATCGCCGATGAAGCTATACGCTTGCGCTTAAAACAGCTAAAAAAAGGTGCGAAGAATTGGAGCGTGGTCTCTTCTGACAATCGAGTCCAAGCCGAAGCGCGATCTGTTGGGGCTAAGGTGATCACATCGGATCAGTTTGCGCGAAATGTAAGAGAAATTTTACGTGCCGGTCCGGTCGAGAAAAATGATCCTGCCGGAAAAACTGTGTTGAGTGAGAGCGAAGTTAATGAATGGCTGGAAGTGTTTGGAGAAGACACGAAAGACATCTCGAAATCCTAATTCTCCATTAATGTAAATAAGATAATAAAGGTGTAATATATCTTCTACGGCACTTGTTTTTCTTTATTGGTAAATGGTATCCGATTTTGGGTACAACAAGTGTCATACACCGGTGAAAGTGGTAAAGCAAGCCCACCCCTTGCTGACGACCGGTGGTTTCCCTCCCCTCTGAAGCTGTGCGGTATGTCATTAGACATACCGCGCAGCCGTTTAAATAGTAGAATCATATCATGCAAAGCATTTACACTTACTTTCCAGCCAGTGACCATCAATATCACGACCACCCTGAAAGGCCACAGCGTTTGGATGAATTAGTACTAAACGGTATTCCAAATCTGGTTTCTATACCTTTCTCAAGTGCGAGTAAGGAAGAGGTTACACGAGTCCATAAAGCAGAGATGCTGAATCAATTACAGGTTTATTGTCGTTCAGGGTCCACGATTATTGATACTGCCCCCACGTATGTTACAAATAGTTCATACAAGGCGGCGCTGCTTGCTGCAGGCGCCAGTTTGGCTGTCACGCGGGCTGTTACTTCAGGTGTAGCGCGAAATGGCTTTGCGATCGTCCGACCTCCGGGGCATCATGCTGAACCTGACCGGGCAATGGGTTTTTGCCTTTTGAACAACGCGGCCATAGCCTGTATGGATGCGTTAGCGGGGGGAGTTGAACGAGTTATGGTGGTGGATTTTGATGCCCATCATGGAAATGGGACACAAAAAGCTCTTTGGAATAATGCGCGCTTTGGTTATTTTTCTACGCACCAGGAATACATCTATCCGGGAAGTGGCTTGCTGGATGATGCCCCTCATGCAAAAAGACGCATCGCCAATTTTCCTTTGCCTGCTTACAGTGGAGACATGTGTTTTGGACAGGTTTTTGATCAAGCGCTTGCGCCATTGGTGAGAGTCTTTCAACCGGGGCTTATCGTAGTTTCTGCCGGATTTGATGCTCATTGGTCTGATCCACTCACTTCAATGGGACTTTCCACTGCGGGATATTATGCCTTCTCTAAAAAGCTTGTTGATCTTGCCCAGGAAGTTTGTTTTGGGAAGATTGTATTTGTCTTGGAGGGAGGATATGACTCACGGAACGTCGCCAATGGTGTTCGGGCAGTAATTGCAGCTATGACCGGGATGGAATCCCCTGCGGTGGCCGATTTGTCGCAATTCCGAGAGCCGGATATCACCCGGCGGATAGAGGAATTTCGCCGGTGGCATGTGCTGTAATTTTTTCATGTGCTCCTTTCTGTTGTACGTATTATTTAGGATGGTAACTACGTTGATTTGTGATAAGAGTATGGTGGTCTAAATTGCTGTGCACGGAACATAAACGTAAAATAAAACGTCAGACGTAAAATCACGTCCATTTCCCGGCTCAAGAACTTCAAAGAAATAATGCGCTCGGTTGGGTAGACAAAGGAGATTTTTATTATGAAGCAAAAATTTTCACCGTGGCAATTCATCATGATAATCTTGCTTCTTGTTTCTCTGGGCTGTAATTTTAGCCTGCCGGAAGTTACAAATTTGCTCCCTGCAGCGACTCCGAGTGCGACACCTGTTCCTCTACCTCCTGCAATCGTTGAGACAATTCCACCAATTGGCAGCGTTATTCCGCAGCAATCTTTGTTAACTGTCTTCTTTAGTGAAAAAATGGATCGTCTTTCGGTTGAGACTGCGCTGAGTGGAGATTTTCCGGGAGGATTTGTGTTTGGATGGGTGGATGATGCTACGCTTACACTGGCGCCTAAAAGTCCAATGCCTATGAATTCTAAGGTAACTTTTTCGTTGGCAACCAGTGCCAGGTCATCCAGTGGTCTTCCTCTGTCTGAACCAGTTAGCTTTTCATATCATACGCCTGGACCCTTGAGTGTTACGCAGATGTTACCCGCTGATGGCGCATCTGATGTTTCGCCTGACTCAGCAGTCGTAGTGGCTTTTAATCAACCTGTTGTGCCGCTTGGTGCAAACTCATCGACACTCCCCGCTGGCCTTACACTTGAACCTGTGGTGGTTGGAAAAGGGGAATGGTTGAACACCAGTACATATATTTTCCATGCAGATCCTGCTCTGGCGGGCGGTATTCGCTATACAGCGAAGATCAATCCTGATCTCGTCAGCGCCAATAAGGCAGGTTTGGATTCAAACAGCCGGGGCAAGGCCTGGACTTTCAGCACTGTACTTCCTGAAGTGTCTGCTGCCACTCCGCATGCAGAAAAAGGAAGAATTAATCTCGATACTGTTTTTGAAATTAGTTTCAATCAGCCAATGGATCCGGCTAGTGTAGAAAAGAATTTTGCGTTGAACAGTCCAGATGGAAAAATTGCCGGAACTTATGAATGGAATAAGAAATTTAACGTACTGAA
>Ga0172367_10010311_pt1 | contig 10075 bp, 16 predicted proteins | sample Lak10m_FD_114542 | JGI IMG/M metagenome (GOLD analysis project Ga0172367, IMG submission 114542) | Freshwater microbial communities from Kabuno Bay, South-Kivu, Congo - kab_022012_10m | ecosystem: Environmental > Aquatic > Freshwater > Lake | place: Democratic Republic of the Congo: South-Kivu...
ACAATTCATGCCTATAATAACACCCGAATACATACTAAATTAAAAATGCCGCCTGTAATGTACAGTCGGCAATATCAATTGACCCATGGACAATGTGTCTAAGAAAATGGGTACCTTCCACTATGAACAAATTATTGACAAAAAAATTTAAAAACAGCCGTCCTGGATTTACCATAATAGAATTACTGATTGTTATCGCGATCATTGGCTTATTAAGCACGCTCTCTATTATTGCCTTAAACAGCACGCGAGCAAGAGCTAGAGATGCCCGTAGAATGCATGATATTCGCCAAATTACCACCGCCCTAGAAATGTATTATAACGATAATGGTAAATATCCGGAATGTAATGGCAAAGACTCCAACATGGGCGGAGGTTGGTATACCTGTCTTCAGCCGGCACTCTCGCCCTACCTCAGCCCTTTACCACGAGACCCGAAAAAAGAATATTTTGGATACTACTACTCTAGCTACGGCAATGTTCATAATCAAAGTCAATTTGTAATGCTAGGATTCATTCAAGAAAGAGCAAATCCGAATTTAAATAATGCTTATTTCGGTTGGTACAATGGCTCTTACGGCTATTTTTATTCAACAATTATAAGTAATGTATATTACTAATATGAAACAAAAAGTGGAAATATTCTTAAAAGAAAATTACATCGTAATATTTATTTTCTTGGTAAGTATAATCTTAATCTCAGGACCATTTCTAATTAGCAATAATTTGGAAGGCTTTGATGCTGCTGGACAATACGCTAACGCTTATTATATCCGCCACGCCTTTTGGCCCTGGCCAGGCGGCTGGAACTCTATGCTTCTCTTGGGTTTTCCCCAGGGAATCTTTTATCCACCGTTTTTTCATTGGTTAAGCGCGGCCTTGAGTTTTGTTATGCCCTTGGCTTTAGCTTATAAAATAATCTTAAGTTTAGCGGTCATCTCTTTTCCTTTAATTTATTTCCGTGTTGCTAAAAATCTATTTGGTCAAAATGCCTTAGCAAACGCCGCCTTGTTGCTCGCTGGGGTTTTCTATTATTTTGACTTAGGCTTAAATGATAATCTTTTTTGCGACCTATACTTCGGCATGTCGCCTCATCTTTTTTCCCTAACCCTATTTTTTATCTACCTACACTACCTCTGGAGACTAACTAAAGATCAAACAAAATGGCAATTGCCCTCCCTCTTTCTGGCTTTAATTATTATTACCCATGCAATCACCGGACTAATGTCTATTTTATTTGCCGTCCTTACTTTAGCCTTAAGCTGGCAAAAAAAACCTATTTTTATAGGAATTTTTAAACATCTCGGTCTGGCTGCTGCCCTGTCAATCTGGTGGTGGCTCCCCATGCTTATTAATTTACCCTATCTTTCTGGCAGTGACATCAGCTCCGAAATCACTCCTATTTTAATATTAACTATACCCTTTATTGTCGCCACTAGCGTCGCTTCTTTATGGCAAAAATCAGAAAGCACTATCTTTTTAAAAACAATCGCATTATTCAATGTTATTATTTTAGCCTTCTATTTATTAAGCCGAGTGATTGCAATTGATAATTTCCCGCTCCATTCTACTCGCCTACTAGTATATCCTCTATTATTAGCCCCCTTATCTTTAGTCAGCTTATTGCCAAAGAAGAAAATAAGCTGGCAAAAAATTAATTTAACCTTACTATTTGTCTTTAGTTTCTATCTATTTTTCTTTCGTATAATTCCGGTTGGCCCTTTTGATACAATTATTTTAGATAATATTAACAAATATTATAAACAGGGGAGAGTAATCGTCACTGGCGGCAGTCGCTATCTAGACGACCGTTTTCATTCAACCAGAATGAAGCTGGCCATGGAACATAAAACAAAAGTAGCCGAAGGCCTCTTTGTTGAGTCTTCAGCTAATGGCTGGTTTATAATGTCAATGATGAAAAGCTGGGAAAAAACTGTACCCACTTTTGTATGGGCCTATAAAAACCTACAAGAAGTAGATGATGTCGCCTGGGGCTCCCGTATTCTTGGTATCAATTATGAATACCGAATTAATGACCGCAAACCTAGCCTAGAAGAAAAAGACTTACTTGAAAATTTAACCACCCCTAAAAAAATAGAAGAAAATAATAGACCAATAGATAAAGCCGCGGAGGCGGAAGATAATAGAAATAAAAACACCTTAGCCTTTAAGTCGGGAAGACAACGGCTTAGCGATAACGAAAGAGAGATTTCTTTGTTGGCTGGCAGCAACGGAGCTTTCTACTACCAGACATTCTACCAAGTAAATAATGTCTCCCTGGCAGAAGCTTTAAGTCTACGCCCTATCAATATCAATGAAGATTGGGGCGAACAAACTAAAAAATGGTGGACAAGCAGCTGGCTAAAAACCGAAGATAAACAGTTTTATCAAAAACCCATCCTAGTCCATCAAACAAAAACTAATCAGTGGCAACTAGCCGATACTGACACCAGTCTACCTTTGCTTAGCTCTGAAAAAACCATGGATACCTTTGTTGTGGATGCCTCGAGCTTAGCCCACAAAGCACCGATTTATGTTAAAGTTTCGTACTTCCCCTTCTGGCAAGCTTTTGATGAAAAAGGACAAAGACTAGAAATCCATAAAGCAGCCCCTAACTTTATGTTAGTTTATGGACGCGGAGTTATTACCTTTAAATATGTTGAACCTATATATTATTACTTAGGCTTTGCTGTCTCTGAGGCTGCCTTGCTATTGATCCTATTAAGTCTTATTCTTAAAAGAAAAAAATAAACATATAAAAACCATCTTAGTCGACGCCGTCAATACATTAATTATCCCGGGGCAAGGAGTCTTTGCGGGAATGCATCAACTCTTAGAGACTTTCCCTAAACAGAAAATTATTCTCACTAACGCCAATGATGAACAAATAATTCAATTTGGCTTAGATAAAGCCCCTTATCCAGTCTTCAGCTTGAAACACAATCCGGATAAAATTGATCCTAAATATTACGAGATAATGTTGGAGACTTTAAAGTTGAATAAAGAAGAGGTAATTTATTTTGAACACAACGGCCAAGCGGTTGCAAGTGCTCGCTCCCAAGGTATTAACACCTATCACTACGACCCTGAGAAAAAAGATTTAGTAGCACTAGCTCAGTTTTTGAAAGAAAATATATAATAAAAATTCTAGCAATATGCCTATAAAAAAAGCCTATATAATCCATGGCTGGGAGGGCAATTCCCAAGGAGGTTTTCTGCCTTGGTTAAAAAAAGAGTTAGAAAATAAAGGCTACCAAGTATCAGCCCCGGACATGCCGGATCCCAATACCCCCCAAATTAGTGCTTGGGTCGGAAAAATGCAGGAATTAATCGGCGCCCCCGACGAGAACACTATTCTTATCGGCCACAGCTTGGGCGGCCTTGCTATTTTACTATATTTACAATCACTACCGCCTCAAAACAGAGTTGGTCAGGCTGTTCTAGTTGCTAGCGTTATTGAGGACATTAAAGACCTGTCCCCTGAAGGAGCTTTAATTATTAATTCCTGGCTGGAGCAGGGAAAAAATTTAGACGCTGATAAAATCAAGCAAGCCTGCCCGCAAATTAACGCTTTCTTTTCTGACGACGACCCCTTCATCCCCTTATCAAGCGAACAAATCGCCCGCGAACAGTTAGGATCCATCACCGTGATTGAGCACCAGAAAGGCCATTTCAACCAAGAAACTAATATTTATGAAGTACCTGAAGTCCTAGCCATAATTATTTAGTTTTTATGAAAATAATCTTTGGCACCCAAAATCCAGCTAAGCTCAAGCAACTGCAAAGCACGCTAGCACCCCTGAAGATCGCCGTTGCCGGCCTGCCTGAAGGTGATTGGCCGGAAATAGCGGAGATAGGTAAGACTGCTCTAGAAAATGCTAAAAACAAAGCCAAAAACTACGTCAAACTCCTTAATCTGCCCGTAATTTCCATGGACAATGCTCTCTATTTTGACCAACTTAGCCCCGAACAACAACCCGGTCTCCAGGTTCGGCGCCTACCCCACCAAGAAATAAGAGCTAGTGATCAAGAATTAATCGCCTACTACTCCCAGGTAATCGCCTCTTTAGGAAAAGAAGCCAGTGGCTACTGGGAATATGCTCTCAGTGCCTATCATCCTGACGGCTCAGAATATAATCTAGTTTTTCTTTCTCCGCGACATTTCTCCGCCACCCCTTGCGCAACGGTGATGGAAGGCCGCCCTCTTGAATCTTTACAGTTAGAAAAAGAAACGGGTAAATATATTGCCGAAATGACGGAAGTTGAAAAAGAACAATTCTGGCAAAAAAATATTGGCCAAGAAGTGCAGGGTTTTATTAAATCTCTACCAAATTCTTTTTTCTTAAATAATTAAAAATATGAATAAAATAGGATTACGCCCTCAAGGCGAAGATTTCCCCCGCTTCCCTAAAGACTTAAAACCAGAAATTAAAGAAGGCCGCGATCGCCAATACTCATCCGCTCAAGAAAAAATTGAAGAAACAGAAGATGAACAACAAATAGACATAAATAATCCCCGTCACCGCTTTAAAACTGAAAATGATATCATCGATGAATCATATCTTAATTATGGTGAAGAAACAGTAGAGACCCCTGATGATGACGAGATGGTGGAAGAAAATATAATGCCAGCGTCGCCTTCTTCCATCACTGATTATGATGTCAAAGAAATTAATCCTGAAAACGAAGGATTAATCGGAGCTGCTTCTATTTCCGGAAAAGAGAAAACCATTTTAATTAACCGAGAACCCGGAGAAACAAAATCTGAGTCAACTATCATAGATGTAAAAGAAGAAAAAAATCTAATTCGACAAGCCTTATCTGAAAAATATAAAAATTCAGAAGATGAAATGATAAAATCTTCCAAAATACGAGCCGCTTCTTATAAAGACTACGGCTTTGGCAGTAAAATTGAAATGCGCAGGAATGGTTACGGCGAAAGCCACCAAGGAGATAATCTCAAAACAATGCCTGAGAGAAAAAAACAAAGAGGCTTCAGAGGGCTCCTCCGTAATTTGATTAAAGGCTAGATAATATCTAAAGTTAGCAAAATCTTGCCAAAACTTATATTTTTGCTATAATTATAAAAAAGGAACCGCAGAGGTTTTGTTTTAATTTTACTAAAGATAAATAAGAATATGGAAAACAAATTAGACCCGAAAATCATCGCCGAAATTAAAAAGGAATTATTGGCCAACAAAAAAGAGATTTTAGATAATCTTGAAGATATTTCTCACAAAGATCCGCATGAAGCGGATAATTTAGGTTCTAAATTCCCAGAATATGGCGATAAACCTGATGAAAATGCCCAAGAAATTAGCGATTACACAGCTAATTCCGCCGCAGAAAAAGTTTTAGAAAAAACTTTAGCCGATATTGAAGGCGCCCTTAAGCGTATTGAAAATGGTACTTATGGTATCTGTAAATACTGTGGGCAAGTAATTGCTCCTAAGCGTCTCCAGGCCAGACCGGTAGCTAGTGCTTGTATCGCCTGCAAGACGGAGCTGCAAGAAAATGAATAAACTTTCAACTAATAATAAAGGATGGCAAAACATAGCTGGGCTGATAGTCATAGCTATGTTTTTTATAGGCGACCGCCTCTTAAAACAACTAGCCCTAAAACAAGGCTATGGGCAAAATACCGCAATCTTAGGTGATTGGCTGCAATTTCGCCTCGTATTTAACCCTAATATCGCCTTTTCGCTACCTTTAAGCGGCAATCTTCTCTTATTGATAGCTACCTTGATGGTAGCTGGCCTTATTTTTACCGTCATTTACCTAATAATAAACAAAAAGTATAAAAATGGCCTAATCTTGCCCTTGACATTTATTTTATTTGGTGCTATAAGTAATCTATTGGACCGTTACGTATACGGCGCTGTTGTCGACTATGTCGACATTCGTTACTTTACAATTCTCAACCTCGCCGACACTATGATTAGTATCGGCGTAATCATAATATTCATTCAAACTATCGCAAACTCCAAACACAACAGATATGAACGCTCTGGTTGCAACTCTCACGAACGAGGCGAAAAAAACGCCACAGATTCTTGAAGCCGCTCAGGCAGTGGCTAATTGCCTGTTTAAAATAACGGGCGATACAATCTTCGAAAGAGAAAATCCGGCTAACTCTGACGATATGATACGGCTTATCCATGACAGCCGAAACATTATTGCCAAGAGCGACTTAAGTCAGGAAGTAAAAGAACTTCTGAAAAACAAGTCGGATATCAATCTTCAGCGGACGCTCCGCGATGTCTACCTCAACTTTCTGAAGGCAGATAAACCCCTAAGCAAAGCTTAGACCGAGTAGGAAGCCATAAAACTAAAAGCCCTCACAGCACACCGCGAGGGCTTGTTTTTTAATCTATAATTTAAGCAGCTTGTTCTGGTTGAACAGTCTCCACTGAATGCCTAGCGGAAGACTGGATAGCAGTGAGATCATCATAAATCTTTATGCCCCAAGCAGCAATATATTTACGTTCCGCGTAGGGATCGCGCGGAACTTCATTAAAGTTAATAAAGCCGCCAGCGGCATGAGGAAATTCATAATATTCATGCTTAGCCAAAGCTTCCCTTAATTTTTCCACGCTCATACCTTTGCGGGCAGGGAAATTCATTTCTTCTTTTAACCGTGAATCTTCCGGGTAACTCTTATTAAAACTGACATTAAGTAAACGCGCAGCAATTTTAATATCGCTGATTAATTTATTATGATAGCGCTTTCTACTGGTTTCTGCTTCAATCTGCTTTTCCAAAAACTTATCAGCATCAACCTCTTCGCTTTGGCGCATGTGCATCATATAGCTGATACTGCCTAAATAATTACTAACATCATCTAAAACATTACTAAGCATGCCCAGCAAAGCGGTTTGCCGATCGGCAAGCACCTTGGCTTCAGCTTCATCAGAGGCGAATTCCGGCTTAAGTTTAGCACCGCGCACCAAATCAACCGTTTCTTTAAAAGCTTTGCCTGCGGGCGAAGTAATTTCAAGTTTATTCTCTGGATTTTTGGGCGCAGGCACATCTTCTCCATTTTTAATTTTTTCCTGTCTTTTTATTTCATCCTCGGCCAGCATTTCTTCAATTTCTTTTTTTTCTGAAAAACCGCCACCATAAAGATCGGGGTTTTTATATTGGTCACGGAACATTTTTAAAGGGGAATCGTAGCTCATATGATTAAATAATAGTTATTTCTCTTTCATTGGCCGATAAGGCTTTTAAATAAATACGTACACACTCACTCTCTGCGAGTGTTTCTATTTTCTCCGCCCATTCCACCGTGCTCACCGTATCCGCCGCCCCCAAATAATCACCGGCACCAATTTCTAATAACTCTTTACCTTGAGAAAGGCGATAGGCGTCAATATGGCATAAACGCTTAATCTGGCCCTTCTTGGCCGGATAAAGCTTCATGATGGTAAAAGTAGGGCTGTTGACTGTCGCTTTGATGCCTAAACCCGCGGCGATACCCTGCACTAAGGCAGTCTTGCCCGCTCCTAAATCACCATATAAAGCTAAAATCTCGCCCCCACGCAAAGATTGGCCTAATTCCCGTCCCAGGGCAAAGGTCTCTTCGGGGCTATGACTGATATAGGTTTTTTTAGCAGACATATTAACATTCTAAAGGATAACGGCGGGAAAATAAAGGGTGCTCCCTTGACAGGCACACAACTTTGCGATATAATTAGATATATATCTAAATATCTAAATATGTTTTTTAATCGCTCCTTTGCCGCTTTAGCGGACCCCAATCGTCAAGCCATTCTCCAAACCTTAAAAAAGGGGGAATGCCCGGTCTCTACCATCGCCGCCACCCTAAACATTACTCTAGCCACCCTTTCTCATCATCTCGACATCTTGAAACGCGCTGACCTTATTAGTGCTAGGCGCTCTGGCCGCCAAATCTTCTACAGTTTGAATATGAGCGTCTTTGAAGAAATCAGCGAAGCTTTACTTAAATTTATCGGCCCGAAACAGCCGAAAAAAATAAAATAAAAATATGGAAAAAATTACACTCAAAACCGAATACCGCGCCCTCTTAATCTTGGTAGCCACCATCGGCTTAAGCATCTGGGCCTATCCCCAACTCCCCCTTCGCGTCGCCTCGCACTGGGGCTTTAATGGCGAAGTCAACGGCTGGATGAGTCGAGACTTCCATTCTATTCTTTTTCCGACTTTAATGGTTGTTATGTATCTGATGTTTCTAGTTATTCCTTATTTTGATCCCAAAAAAGAACGTTATCTTGAATTTGCTAAAGTCTACCGCCTAATGCGCGACGCCATTCTTTTTATGCTCTTAGGCGTCTACGCCACCGCTTCTTTCTATAACCTCAATTACGACATCAACGTCGGTGTTATTGTCGCGACGCTTCTCGGCATTTTAATGATTATTCTCGGTAATTACTTCGGTAAACTGAAACGCAACTGGTTTATTGGCCTGCGCAGTCCCTGGGCTCTTTCTTCAGAAAATGTTTGGAATAAAACTCATCGTTTTGGCGGCCGCCTCTTTATGATTTGGGGCATACTGATAATTGTTGCCCCTTGGTTAAACTTTCAAGCAGCTATGACTATTCTCTTAGGCGGCATTACCTTAATTATCATCAGCGTCAATGTTTATGCCTATCAGCTCTATCGCCAAGAGAAAAAACAAAAGGTAAATTAAATAAATTAAAGCTTTAAAAAACCCGTTCGCATTTGAACGGGTTTTTTATTAACCTTATTTTTGAGACTTCTGCCACAGACGTTTAAATAGGGGCAAAGTGAGAGTAGACAAAAGAAAGCCAATGGTGGGAACGACGGCGTTAAGATAGGCATGCTCAATATTAATAGCGAGGAAATATAAAAAGATAGCGAGATAAGTAAAAAGCATTAAGAGTCCGCGGCGAGCCCAGCTCCCCTCCCACTTCTTATCCAATTCTACCCGCTTATTTCTTTCTTCAATAACCTGTAAACGATGATTGATGTTTAAAAGCTCATCCATAAATAACTAAATAATAATATTACTATACTTTGAATAATCAATTGGATCTACAAAAATGCCAAACCTAGAGCCTAGTAGCTTTGATTTATTGCCGAATAAATCTCGTCCGGGATCGATATCTCCTACCGGAAATTGAAAAACTGTTTTTCGGCCGCTATTTTTATCAATAAAATAAGCTAAAACGACATATTTTTTCCCATCAGGAGAAAGATAAGATGAAATCCCGTCGACAGTAACTATTATTTTAATGCTATTACCACGATTTAAACCTAAAAAATTCTCTAGCTTCATGCCGCTTTTTTCATATTCATAAAACCAAGACTCACCCTTACCTAAGTCTAGATATTTAAAATCAGCGGCAGAGTTTTCCGCGACAGAATGTTTGGAAGTTAAAATATAAAAAAGCAAAACACCGGCAATGGCTAATAAAAATAAAAATAAAAAAGCTAAATTTTCAAAATTAAGCGATTGATAAAGAAACAACATAGACCTCAATAAATAATATTTATAAAAATTTTATTTTACTCCACAGTGAGGCAGAGCCAAACAACCAGAATCACCACAACTCTGATATTCACAAATCAATGAAGGCTCACAAATAGCTTTGTGAGCGATACGACCACCACAAACCTCGCTAATAGAGTGTGGGGAGAAGTCTCGCAAGTAAATTTCTCTACCAAATCTTACCATATAAGGAACTGCGCAAATCAATAAAATAGAAGCGAGATAATAAATTGATATAATAAAACTCTTATCAGCACCTATATTAAAATATTTTCTAAAAATAAAAAAACTAATCAACAAGCCGAGTAATGCAGAAATAATAATTACTAAATAGCTATCAGTATTAATCATTGCCAAAATAGGTAATAAAATAAAAGTCTTAATAATTACAGAAAATAACAAAGATTTTTTATAGGTAGTCTCAAGCGACGCCTTATTTTTAATAATAAACTTAAGAATAAAAGTGGAAGGTACCCATTTTCTTAGACACATTGTCCATGGGCCAATTGATATCGCCGGCTGTATAATACAGGCGGCATTTTTAATTTAGTATGTATCCTTTCGTTATTATACTGATGTATCGTC